>Ga0315289_10008610_pt1 | contig 14730 bp, 6 predicted proteins | sample YL17G11_40_MG_FD_203452 | JGI IMG/M metagenome (GOLD analysis project Ga0315289, IMG submission 203452) | Sediment microbial communities from Yellowstone Lake, YNP, Wyoming, USA - YL17G11_40 | ecosystem: Environmental > Aquatic > Freshwater > Lake > Sediment | place: USA: Wyoming | collected...
GCCAGAATTTCGCGCATGGCCGCTACGCGAGCCAAAAGCAAATGGCGGCTGACCATGCCCAGAATGGCGACGACAAGACCGCAAACGGTCGTCACCATGGCGACATACATGCCGCTTGCCAAGTTCTGCATGGTCACATGCTCCACAAGCGTCTGCTCGCGGAAGACTATAACAAGCCCCACAACCGTTCCCAGAAGGCCCGCTGCCGGTGCAGCGGCAATCATCATATCGAGCAAGAGAAAGCGGTTCTGCAAGCTCTCAATCTCAAAATCAATCGCTTGTCGCGGGTCAAGATTGCCAGTCGCCGTCAGCTCGGCGATCGTCCCACGCAAGCCTGCAAGGAAGCTCTTTTGGTGAAAACGGATCAGGTAATAGAGCGTCAGACCAACGCCCAAGAATAGTAAGACCGCCTGGAAGAAGTAAATCCATACATCGAATGCCCGGAAGAGCACGATGAATACGCCAATGCGCTCCGACATCGTGACATAACGCCCTGTTGCCCCGGTCTGAGCGAATGACACACTTGCGTAAACCAAGGCAAGCAGACCTGTCGCGAGAGCCGCTCCGTAGAGCGTCCGTGAATATCTTTCACGCCATTGTTTCATGATCTATCTCCCATTGCTCGTGAGTTTCTTCTGCCGTAATTTTATAGAATAAAATATAATAACTCCTCGGAACTTATGCAACAGAAATATCGGCGACTTGGCAATTGATACAGTCCTCGCGGCCTGCACGCCTTTTTGCTCCATAGCTGATGATAATTTTGATGCAACGAAATGTGCCTGTTGCTCGTATATATTAGGGAGGGCTTCGCATCTGCCCTCCAAAGCAATCCAACTCATTGTTATTCAGCGAATAACGCGGCCAGCAGATTCGCCAGGAAGAAATGCGTGCTTTGGAGACTGACCTCGCCTTGCAATTCGACCAGAAAAATGCTACATTGGATTCCGTAAGCCCGCCGGCATTCTGAAAGGAGCGTTTTCTCAGTCTCTGGCTAAGAATCTTCATTTGGAAAACCATAGGTCCAAGTCAACGGTCTAGGCCACAGCCAAAGAATGCCTGTCCCGCGATGCTCCTAAACAGAAGCCGTCTTCTCTCGTTCTGTCCACCAAGCCTGATAGCCGTCATTCTCCTTTTGGGGCTATCAAGCGACGGTGTGGCAAAGGTCGGCATTCGATGTTCCTTTGTGGATTCGCTGACGACCAACTATTTGGTCCGGCGGTTTCCCAAAGGACTTTCTCTCGTTCCCCACCCCTTACTGCAACCTCCCTCCTCGACCGTCTTTGTTCTCAAGACGGAAGTTGACAGCGTTTTCCAGCGCGTCTTCATCCACGAGCGCGTGTTTGAAGAAGACATCCGCCCTCCGACCGTTCTGACCTACGACCAATACCGCGACCTTCGTTTCGCCTACGACACTCAAAAAGCCTTCCGTGAAAACACGGTGAAGGTTTTCAAGTTCCAGAAGAAAGGTACGAGCGGCCAGGGAATTGCGATTGATGTTCCGTTCCGAATCAAGAGCCGCACATTCAAACGGATCTTCGGCGGGGAACGCGTCGGATTGCGCGTGAGCGGCGATATCAGCATTAACGGCCATGTTCGCCGGCAGAAATTCTCCCAAATCCAGACCATCAACAATCAGAACGCCTCCACTTCATTCCTCATTGACCAAACCCAGCGCTTCACTATCGAAGGCAAGGTTGGCGAAAAAGTCAAAGTGCGGGTGGATCAGGACTCCGAACGCCTCTTCGACTTTCAGAACGCCATTCGCCTGGACTACACCGGCGAAGAGGACGAAGTCATTCAATCCATCGAGGCCGGGAATATTGACATGCGGCTGGGGACACGACTGGCCACTTTCTCCGGACGCAACCAAGGTCTCTTCGGCCTGAAGTCCACGGCGAAACTCGGCGCCCTTACCATGACCGGCATTGCCTCCATGGAGAAAGGCCAAAAGAACAAGCAACGCCCCAATACAGCCGCCGGTCAAGCTCGTCCACCCTTCAGCGAGAAGGACTTCCTGCGCGGCGTCTATTTCTTCCTCAGCGACACAACCCATATCTTCACCGATGTGGATGGCCGGGAAAAAACGCTGCCCCCCTATCGGTACAATTACCGCCATTTCATCAATCGAACCCATGTCGCGGTTGATTCGCTCTTGCGAATTGCGTCCATACAGGTCTATGTATCCAGCGAAACTTACCCCGGCGGTCAATCCTCGACGCCGCTGCCGGGCAAGGCTGTCTCGTGGCCCTATCTTGCGCGCCCACAGCTTGACGATTCTCTTCAGGGTAATCAGGAACATCAGAGCGGTCAATTCCGCCGTCTCGATTATGGCTCGGGCGAATATGATTTCGACCGCGCGTTGGGTTACATCCGGTTGCGCTCGCCAGTCGGCTCGGCTGACATTCTGGCTGTTGCTTTCAGCACGGCGCACGGGGACACCTTTGGCACTTTGATCGCCAATCCGGACAGCGTGCGCTTGTTGCTGTTGAAGCCCGAAAATCCGCAACCTTCAGACACGACTTGGAACCTCATGTTCCGGCATGTCTATTCGCTGAACGCACAGGACATCGCGCCCGACAATTTCAAAATGGAGATTGTTCGGTCCGCCAGCAGTTCGAGCATTCCCGAAACGGGCCTTCCGGGCTTTAACGAGACTTACCTGACCACTTTTCGCTTCGACATGGAACAGACAACGGGAGGACAAACACCTGACGGTAAAGTGGACAGCTACGGTGCGCTCATTCGTTACGACCGGGGGGAGATACATTTCCAAGACCTGACTCCCTTCTGCCCCTCTGGATTCTGGGACGGCGGGGGTGGCACGGATTTCATCACCTACCCCTTGCCGGACTCCGGATCCTACCGACACTGTGATCTCTACACGAAAACAGAGTCGGTGATCCGTTCTCAAAGCTCCTACTGGAGTTTCAACACGGAATTCCGCGGCTCGCGCTCGGTCTATGACTTGGGGCCGCTCGTGTTGGAGGGTTCCGAGGAGGTCATTCTTAACGGCGTGCACCTGCAGCGCGGAACAGATTACACAATTGACTATATGTCCGGTCAGCTCCGCATCTTGAATGCAGCCGCTAAAGCCGAAAACGCAGACCTGGAAATCCTGTACGAAAGCGGCACTCTCTTCCAGCTTGAGCGCAAGACTCTGCTCGGACTTCGAGCGCAATACGCCCTGTGGGAGAACTCCTATATCGGCGGCATGTGGCTCTACCTCAACGAAAAACCCCTCGAGAAGCGCGTCCGTGTCGGGGCCGAGCCCATTCGCAATACGCTTTATGATTTCAACACAAGTCTCACTTTCCGCCCCTATTTCCTCACACGAGCGGTAGACCTCTTACCGCTCGTGACAACAGAGACTCCGTCTGAAGTCAAGGTGGATGCGGAGGTCGCGCGTGTCTATCCGAATCCAAATTCGATGGAAAATCGAGCCACCGGTGATGTCGGGGGCCTCGCCTATCTGGACGATTTTGAGAGTGCACGGCGGTCGGTTCCTCTCGGCATTCTGCGACGTCAATGGTCGCTCTCTTCGATTCCAGCGGATCCGGGGATTGATTCTCTAAGAGGACGGATGATTTGGTATAACCCGACCGTTCGCCAGCAGGTCCCCGTCAAAGAGGTCTTCCCTGAACGCGAAGTTAACGAAAATGTCGCGAACACTCTGCAGTCCATGAACATCGTTTTCCGGCCCGACACGACAGAAGGGGATGCGGCGCGAAGTTGGGGAGGAGTGTTGCGCTATTTAGGCGAGGCCTATGCAGACCAGACACTCTCAAAATTCCTCGAAATCTGGGTCAAGTGGAAAGACAATTGTGCAGGTAATGACGAAGGCCGACTGGTCGTGGATATCGGTCAGGTTTCCGAAGATGCGCTGGCGGATGGACAGATGAGCACCGAAGACCGACCGGAACCCGGTCAGCCGCACCCCGGCGATTCGAACTTTGATCCGCGCTGGGAATATGGCAATGGCATCATCAACGGCCCCCAAGAAGACACCGGCATTGACGGCATCGCTCTGCCCGATCCCCAAGACTCGGCCTACTGGAACGGGCCGACTCGCCCAAAGATCCCTTCCTGGGATGATTGGAACTATTCGGCAGGTTCAGACAATTTCGAGAATATCAATGGCACTCAGGGAAATCTCAATGATGAGAGCGGCAATTATCCCGACACCGAAGACCTGAATAACAACCAAGTACTCGATATTCAAAACAACTACTTCTCCTACGATTTCTGGCTCTCCGATACCTGCCACTATGTTGCGGGCGGTCAAACAAATCGAAATTGCTGGCGGCTTTTCCGAATTCCGCTCGCGGAGTACAGCCGCAAGATCGGCAATCCGACCATGACTCAGATTCGATCTGCGCGGCTCTATTTGACAGGAATGTCGGGTGAGAAGCGCGTCGAAATCGTTCAGCTCGACATCGTAGGAAACGAATGGCAACAGATCTTCCGGGGAGACTCCGTCGAACGCGTGAGTGTGGCGGTGATTAACAATCACGAAAACCCGGGCTATGTAAGCCCTCCCGGTGTGCAGGGCGAAGTTGACCCCATCTCGGGCGTCCGCACGAAGGAGCAGTCACTGGCCCTGAAAATAGATCAACTTCATAATAATCCGTTGGAACCCTATCGGGGAGAGGGTTGGCTTGCAAAGAACCTTTACACGAACATCAACCTTCTTGAGTACCGTCGCCTCAAGATGTTTACCCATGGCGGCGGCGTTGATCCGGCGATTTTCCCGGAGGACAAGCTCGAACTTGTCTTGCGTCTGGGCCAAAACTATTCCGACATTTTCAACAATTACTATGACATCATCAAAGAGGTCTCTCCCAATTGGGCTTCCTCCAACACCATTGATATCGCCTTGAACGACCTGACAAAACTCAAGACTCTGCGTGACGCGGCTCCCGATACAGTTGATTACTACTCCAGCTTGTTGGACTCAGCGACGACCGTCGCCATCAAAGGCAATCCGCAACTGTCACGCATCGGTTTTTTTGCTCTGGGCGTGCGCATCACCGGAGATATGCGTCCCGTTCTTGATCAGGAAATCTGGGTGGATGAACTGCGTGTCTCCGAAATCTATAAGGACCCGGGAACCGCCGCCGATGTCAGCAGTCAGGTGAAGCTGGCGGACCTGGCCACAATTAATGTGGGCTATGAGACCCGCGATGCCGATTTCCACAATGTCAACACGCGTATCGGCGACCAATGGTCACGACAGGCCCAGCGGGCCTCCGCGTCCATCGCTTTGGATAAATTCTTCGTGGGCCAATGGGGAATCCGCCTGCCGCTCTCAATGAACTATTCCCAGTCGGAACAGACGCCAAAGTATTTCCCAAATTCTGATTTTCGCATCAATCCCGACCATGCACCCGACTCGATCAAAACGACAGACCAAGACTACGGTTTTCAGACAAGTTTCTCGCGGACGGGCAGCGGTAAGTCTCCATGGCTGAACTACACCATTGACCGCCTATCCGGCGGCTACTCTTTCAGCCAAAGCAAAGGCAGCAGTTTTTCGGAGATCAACAATCGCACTAAATCCCAAAGCGGTAACCTTGCTTACAGCTTGCCGTTGGATCGCGGTAAAGGAGTCGCACCTTTCTTCTTTCTACGCGGCATCCCGTTTGTCAACAAGCTGGGTTCCACACGATTTTACTACATGCCAACCAAGTTCAACACCGGTATTGACGCCGGCGAGTCCTCCGGCCATCTGGAACGGCGGGATGGTGTGGTGACGGATTCGCGCACCTTCTTCGTCAATCGCACCGTCGGGACCGGCTTCAACTTCTTCGAGCCTCTCTCGATGGACTATGGTCGAACGATACGATCCGACCTGAGTGGCGGGGATTGGGGGGATTTGACGAAATTGTACTTTGGTCGCTCGACTGACATGTCCCAGAATTTCAGTTCTCTCTATAATCCAAGCTTTGTTCCGTGGCTTCGCTCCAATTTCAATTATGGCGCGAACTATCACTGGTCAAGGGGCAATTTGTCACAGCGAAACGCCGAGAGCATCTCGACCCAGCGCACCTTGGGGGCAGACTTCCAACTGGATCTTTATCAGCTCTTGGGGGAAGCCAAGACAACAGAACAACAAGAGTCATCCCCCAAAGGTCGTGGAGGGGCGGCTCTTCCCCTTGGAGAATCATCAGCCGATAGTCTCAAATCACCCTCCGACACAACGCGGGCCGCTGCGCCTCCATCGAAGGGTCGAGTGAATCCTCTGCAGGCCTTGCTGAATCCCTTGCGGAAAGTCTCGAGCATTCTGGATCCGATCACGCTGGGCTATCAACAGGGGCGGTCGCACTCGCAATCGGCGACGCTCGGTCAAGCGGATTGGCGCTATCAATTCGGTTTGACGCAGAACCCCGGAACGGACACGGTCGGTGGCTATGTGCAGGTGCCTTCCATCACGAAATCCGACGAATACGATGCCCGCACGGGACTGCGTATCAGCAAAAATATTCGCTTCAGTCTGACGCACTCCGTAAAGCTTGCCTCCACGATTTCGAACGCGAGCACTGGCACCCGTGAACAAACGGTCTTCTATACGAGCGACAAACAAGGAAAAGTGACGGCGCTGCCCTTTTTTGATTGGACCTTTGATTGGTCCGGTCTCGCATCAACACCTCTCTTCAACAAAGTCGCCGAGTCCGTAAGTCTCAACAATGCACTCTCTGGCCGTATTCACGAAACCTGGACGGGAAGTGCCAGCCGAGTCACGGGCAAATCCTATACTCGGCAATGGAACCCCTTAGTGGGCATCAACATTACTTGGAAGGGGGGAGTGGATTCGCAGATTCGGTACAATCGCAGCAATACCTTCGATGACCAAGTGCAAACCTCCACCAAGAAACGCTCCAGCGACCAACAAATCTCGCTGACAGTCGGGTATAGCATCCGCACCGGCTTCAGCGTTCCTCTCATCTTCATCAAGAGACTGCGACTCACCAACCAAACGAACCTTTCGCTCTCTTTCGACTACCGGTCCGCCAAAGCCGAGTACACCCCCAGCGGCGCGTTCACCGTTCAAAGTGAAACAAGTTCGTGGAACTTGACTCCACGCCTCACCTATACTTTCTCCAACGCCGTTGACGGGCAGATCTATACGCAAATCAGCACCAACAATGACAAAATCCCGCCACGAAAATCCCGCAGCTTTGAATTTGGCGTACAGGTAAATGTCGCCATTCGCGGGTAGAACCTCGCCGAAATGGGTCTCCCGAGCCGCCCGGAACAGAATGGCAAGGATGATAGTGACTATTTCCAAAATGTGGGCAGGTATTCTTTTTGTCGTGTGCGTGTCTGTTTTGAACGCTGCCGTACCGGACTTCGATGAGGCTCACGCATTCTTTCTCTTGGAAGCACAATGCGCTCTGGGGCCGCGCAATCCCGGTTCATGGGGCCATGACCGGTGCCTGGAGTTCCTGAAACGCGAGCTTGGCTACTGGACGGATACGGTGTTTGTCCAGCCATTCTCGTACTACAGCTTTGATCGCAAGGAAACGCTCGAACTGTCAAATATCATCGGTCGCATTGCTCCCGAGAAGAATGCTCGCATTCTCCTGTGCGCCCACTGGGATACGCGTCCGACGGCTGACCAAGACCCTGAGCCGAAGAATCATAATACTCCTATTCTTGGAGCGAACGATGGCGCTTCGGGTGTCGCCATCTTGCTTGAAATCGCACGGCGATGCGCATTGAAACCTCCGGGAATCGGCTTGGACTTCGTTTTCTTCGACGGGGAGGATTACGGACGCGAAGGCGTGCTGGATGACTATGTCATCGGTTCGAAGCATTTTGCCAATGACATTCCGGCGCCCGTCCCGCGATTCGGCATTCTGCTGGATATGGTCGGCGACCGCGACTTGAAAATTCCCAAAGAGCAAGCGTCGTACACCCTTGCACGCGATGTCGTCGAAAAAGTCTGGCGAGCCGCGCGCGATTTGGGCATTCAGACTTTTGACCCAACGGTCGGACGCGGCGTCTACGACGACCATTTGGCGCTGAATGAAGAAGGGATTCCCACGATTGACCTCATAGATTTCGACTATCCCCCGTGGCACACGCTGCATGACATTCCTTCGGCTTGCAGCGCCAAATCTCTGGATGATGTCGGCCGCGTCCTCTTGCAAGTCATCTACACCGAGAAACCCTAAGGGAGGCTGAAAAATGAGAAGACACTTCTTTGCTCGCCAACTACGAGTGCTCGTCATCGTCATATTGCCTGCACTTCTGGGATCAAATCTGTTCCTCTCGTGTAGCAAAGGACTCATAGACAATTGGGCTCCGCACTACGGAATAACTATTGAGGAAATGCCGGAGGCTCTGCCCGTTGGTGTTGCCCTCTATTTCCCAATCGTCGTTCGCTTGGAATCGCTTGATGGCTCGCCAATCCCCGATTCACTCTTTTGCGAGGTTAGGGATCCTGAGGATGAACACTATCTCGATTTCTATCTCTACGACGACGGGAATGCCTTCGACCATCCACCCGGCAGCGATCTTCTGAGCCTGCGCTCCGGCGACAATGTTCCCGGCGATGGTCGCTTCACACGCCAAATCACTGGACAGAATTTCACAGGCGACTATGGACTCTATGTCTTTGCGTTTGAGATGCCGGACGGTTGGGCTCTGGGCGACTCCATGGTAATCCGTCCAGTTGAGCTGCCCTTTTTCACCGAAATCACGCCAGTGGTCACCGAATTCCCTTCGGGCTTCGAGCCTGTCGAATATGTGGCGCACATCCAAAAGCCCACAGCGGTTGACCGCATTGATTCGGTCGCTCTCGCCATTTCCACCACGCAGCGCCCTCCGGAGACACTGCGAACGATTGCCTTTGTTGCAAGCTCCGCGGATACGGTGTGGACTCTCACTTTGATGCCGAGTCATTTTTGGGGAATTGCGACAGACCTTTATAACTTCTATTTCACTTTGTGGGATCGATTCGGACTGTCGGCAGACACATCGCACCGTTTCATCACCATCTCGAACGGCGTTCCGACCGTTTTCAATTCCGCTCTTCCCGATACGATTTGGCGGCCGCGCTTGGGCGAGCCAAACGACACAGCAGCCATTTCCGTGCAAGCGAATGACCCCGAATCGCTCGCGGACATTGCCGAAGTCCGATTCGAAGTGCGCAAAGTTTGGGAGACCGTATGGCATGACAGAGACCCAAATGGAGTTCTATTCTATATGCTCGACATGGGAGGGGCGTGGGATGAAGTAGCTGGCGATGGTATTTACAGCGTTCCTCTTGTTGCTTCACCCAGCGATTCTTTGAAAGACACGCTTTACTATTTCCGTTTCTATGGGAAAGACAAAACGGGCCAGCAAAGCGAATATCTCACTGACAGCGTCCGTATCATCGAGCGCCCAGCCGTCCTCGCCGTTGTGGGTCTCCAGACCCGCAATGACGAGTAGAGAATACCTACGGGCTGGCTCTGCCTGCCCGTCGTCAAAGAGGACGGCCAGAGGCCGCCCGTAGGGAGCGACTTAGGACCGAGGCGGGTCGCCCGACTCGCTCGCAATCAAAAAAAGGGGAAAGAACATGAAACGCACAGTCATTCTCTTGCTGCTGCTCGCGTGCGCCAGCGCGAGCCTCGCTCAGCTTTCGGGCCCGCTCAGTGGCATTCTGGGTCCGGGCATATTTCATGTCGTTGACACGATTTCAGTGGAATTGGGGGACAGTTTGACGCTTCTGCCCGGAACGACTTTCACCTTCAATGGCGGCTATCCCTTCCAAATCTACGGCACTCTTCTCGCTGAGGGAACGGAAAACGATTCCATCGTCTTCACGACGGATACCTTGGCGAATCCTGATAAGTGGCGCGGGTTGCGGTTTTCAGGCTCTTCCGCTTTAGGAAACCGACTGGCCTACTGCCGCATTGAGAGAGGCTATGCGACGGGTTATTGGATGGACAACTGCGGTGGCGGAGTATACTGTGATGATTCGTCCCCCACCTTTGCGAATTGCATTATAGCCAACAACACGGCAACCTCTGCTGGAGGTGGGCTTTTCTGCATATATTCGGCTCCGGCCTTCACCAATTGCACTTTCACGCACAATACAGCGCAGAACGCGGGTGGCGGTGTGTGTTGCGACATCAGTTCCGCGTCAACCTTCGAGAATTGCACCTTTTCAGGCAATGCGGCGCGGTGGAAGGGCGGCGGTATGTGCATCTGGTACTATTCCTCGTCAACCTTGGAGAATTGCATTATCAGTGACAACTCGGCCGACGCCGGTAGCGGTGTATGGTGTGGAGGATCTGCCCTTTTCACCAACTGCGAAGTCAATGGCAATTCCGGTGAAGGGGTGAACTGCGAATATACGCAGGCAGCCTTTGTAAATTGTGTCTTTTGGGGCAACACGGGAGGCGCCGCGTTTTGCGGGGGAGGGGCGCCCAGCTTCGTCCATTGCTCTCTGGTCGGCAATGGGTATGGTGGCGTGTACTGCCTCTTTTCTGCGCCAGTTATCAACAGCAGTATCATCGCCTTTTCCCAAGGCCCGGGAATCTTCTTTGACCTTGATTGCTCGGCGAGCCAGATTGAACACTGTGACTTTTACGGAAACAGCGGCGGCAATTTCAGTTATCAAGACGGCGGTTTCTCGTACGGTCCACCGGGAATCGGGATACTGGATAGCGCCAATGCCTATGGAGAGGCGTGTGATGCCTATTCAAACATTGTCTTCCATCCCTATTTCGTGGATTACACTTCCTACGATTTGCATTTGACCGATTCGAGTTGGTGCCTCGGGGCCGGAGATCCGGCCAATCCTCCCCCTGCGGATATCGAAGGCCATCCGCGCCCAAATCCGGCAGGTTCCCATCCCGACATCGGGGCTTATGAAAGCGAGCATGCAACCCCACCTGAAGGTTTGTGCGGAGCATTGAGCGGCACGCTCGGCCCGGGCGTATTTCACATCACTTGCACCATCTCTGTCAGCGCCGGAGACACGCTGCGGCTCATGCCTGGGACAATCTTCACCTTTGAAGAGCAATTCGCCTTTGAGATTGAGGGAACGCTCTTTGCGGAGGGAACTGAGAGCGACTCCATTATCTTTACGGTGGACACCCTGACGAATTCAAATCGCTGGAGGGGATTGCGCTTTTTGGGCACAGAGAGCTCCAACAGCCGTCTTGCTTATTGCCGAATTGAACACGGCCACGCGACCGGCAGCGCACCACATAACAATGGAGGAGGATTGTATTTCGACCACTCCTCTCCGGCGCTGACCCATTGCACGATTGCCGGCAATATGGCAGACAATTTTGGCGGTGGAGTATATTTGGTGGATTCTTCGCCTGCGTTCACCGATTGTGCGGTCAGCGGGAACTCGGCGAACGACGGCGGCGGATTCTATTGTGTGCGTTCATCTCTGACTATAACACGGTCCAATATCATGGCCAATGTGGCAACGATCGACGGTGGCGGAGTGAAATGTATAACCAGCGACAGCGTCGTGTTCACCAGTTGCATCATCCTTGCGAACTCAGCGGGCTTCAGTGGCGGGGGAGTAGATTGCCGATCCAGCACATCGCCGCTGTTCACGCGGTGCACCATCGCAGCCAACTTGGCGGGCGGCGACGGTGGGGGAATGTTCTGCCATGCTTCCTCGCCGATTCTTAGCAGCAGCATTGTCGCTTTCTCTGAAGGTGCAGGCATCCATTTCAGCGCGAGTCCGCAATGCCAACTTGTGTATTGCAGCATTTTCGGCAACAGCGGCGGGGCATTCAATGGCCTCGGGATTCCCGACAGTCTGGGCGATATGGACACAACCAACGCCAACGGCGATTCGTGTGACATCTACTTCAACATCTTCCTCGCCCCGATGTTCGTGGATACGGCGGCGGGGGATTATCACCTCTTGGCGGGGTCGCCGTGCATTGATGCGGGAGATCCGGCATTGCCGCTCGACCCGGACAACACTATAGCCGACATTGGTGCGTTCTATTATCACCAACTCGCGGCTGAACCGATTGCCGTTCTGCTGCCGAAGGCTTATGCCCTTCATCCGAATTGGCCGAATCCGTTCAATCCGACGACCATGATTCGCTATGATGTGCCGCAAGCGGGCAAAGTGCAGTTGACCATTTTCAATCTGCTGGGACAAAGAGTCGCGACGCTGCTTGACCAACGGCAACTTGCGGGCTCCTACACGGTTGCATGGGACGCAGCCAATTTGCCTTCGGGCGTTTATCTTTGCCGGATGGACGCGCCGCAATTCGTGCGGACGAGGAAGCTCTTGTTGGTGAAGTAATTCGCCGGGCGGGTGAGGGCACCCGCCACGGCGAGAAATTGGGTTCAGGCGATCTGCCCTCGGCGATTCCTTTGACTAGTACCGAGAGGATGAGACACCCGACTCGGCGGGATATTGGGCGGGGCACGGACTACGGACTTATCCTTGTCTGTAATCACTCGCCGCTTGACGACTTTTGGACTCGCGATGGCGGACATTGGAGTGTTTACAATATACAAGCACCGATTGACAGCACGAGAGAGATTTCGTATATTTGAAATGAACTGAAGAATTGTATAAATGACGGAAACAGCTGAATCGTCCGTGGCCCAAGCATGCAGGTTGCCCAAATCGGCCAGCGGCAGTTATTCAAATGAAGAAGTTCACTTTTCTTCTCACTGTCTTAGCTTCTGTTTTTCTGAATATTAGAGGCTTGAATGCAAAGACGCCCGCCGAAGATCTCTTTGGAAAAATGGAACAGCATTTGCGCCAACTTCATTCATTGGAAGTGGTCTATGTAGCAGAAGGAGAAGCGTTTCCTGAGGGCGGACAGACTGGCCGCATGGTCTGGACGCGACCAGATGGATTCTTCCACGACTCTCCGGAATGGACGCTGGCTCAGCACGGGGAAGAGCGATGGCGCTATCTCAAAGCGCAGCAAACCCTTATCCTTGAGGATGTTCGGGAAGACGATCCGCTGATGCCGGAGCAGGTGCTCTTTGCTTTGGGCCGAGATTTCGAGCCGGAAGCATTGGAGGTAGAGCTGTCGGAAGGGAATGCCTCCAAACTGACGCTGAGGGCGGCAGTCGAGGAGGGGAGCAGTTCTGTCTGGCTCTGGGTGCGCGAGGGTTCGGTGGCACCCTTCAAGTTGGCCTGGCCGCTTGCCGATGGGACGATCGTCACTTACCGCATTGAAACATGGCACGAAGACATCGTCGTGGAGGACAGCCTTTTTGTGCCACCGGAAGCCAAGCAGGTAATTAACTTCCGCCAATCCAAGGAATCGGAAGGAACGAGGTAGAGGATATGGCGGACGGTGGCCGATGGACGCGTATACTCCTAAGTCTTGCGGTTTCGCTTTTCTTTCTGTATCTTACTTTCTGGGTACCGCACCTCGGCTCATTGTCTCGAGGTTATGAGGGGCTTGGAGAGGCCCTTTTCAGCCATGGGCGTTTCGACCTGTCCGAGCTTTGGCGCGCCATCGCGACAGCAAAGTGGCTCTATATCGCTGTTATTGCTGCTCTTTACATTCTGGGTCTTTTTTGGCGGGCTTGGCGGTGGCATCTTCTGATGCGACCGGTCTGCTCGATTCGCTACGGACAGACTTTCGCCGCCATGATGGTCGGCTACATGGCTAACAACCTGCTGCCCCTGCGGATGGGAGAGATTTATCGGGCGCAAGTTGTATGGCAGATGTGTGGCTTGTCACGCTCGAGCGCCTTAGGCACGGTTGTAGTCGAGCGGATTCTCGATTTGTTCTTTTTTCTGCCTTTTGTTGCCGGCGCGATGCTGCTCTTTCCACTACCTGCCGCCCTTAAGCAGGCGGGTACGATTGTCGCCCTCGGAATCCTGCTTCTGGCAGCCTTTCTCATTTGGATGGTCGTGCAGAAACAAAGGGCGCGGGCGGTCGTTCGGGGACTCTTCGCCATTGGGCCTGCGCGTCTGCAGGAAAAGGCCGTATCGCTTCTCGACAAATTCACCGGTGGTCTTTCGGCGCTAAGCCATTCGAGGCTCTGGGCGCTCTTGACGGTGCAGTCTTTGGTTCTGTGGTTTCTCTATTGGGTCGTAACCTACTTGATGCTCGTCGCCATGCGTCTGACAGGACCCGAGACATCGGTGATCGCCAATGACCCGATGGCGACTTCGCTGGTTCTTCTGGTAATCACCACAATTGGCTTCTGCACGCCCAGCGCGCCGGGAGCTGTGGGAACCTATCATGGCGTTACCGTTTTGGGCCTGAGCCTTATGGGAGTGCCGGGAGATCAAGCGGCAGGATTTGCCATCCTTTTGCATGCGTTGAACTTCTTGCCCTTGACGGGCATGGGGCTCTTTTTCTTCTGGCAGCAAGGTCTGTCTTTTCGGCGGCCGGTTTCGGCTGCAGAGAATTCGAGTGTTCCTCACTTTTCGAGGTGAGCCTTGGAATATAGCGTCACAACTCCAAAAATCTCAGAATATCTGCGCATTCTCTTCCGCGGGCGCTGGATTATCTTCATGTCCTTCCTGACTGTGGTCGCGACGGCGGCTTACCTCACCTACAAGATGGAGCCGGAATATGAGGCTTCCTCGACCGTACTCGTCGCCCAGGAAGACATCATGGAGGCACGGGTATTCAATGCCCCGATGGCTTACTACGCGCAGCAGACGCATGTGGCCAATCAGGTGGAGATTATCAAGAGCCATTCGTTGGCGGAGGAGGTGATACAATCCCTCGAGACTTCGCCCTATTGTGATGAGCTCGAAGTTATGGGCCCAGG
>Ga0315289_10008611_pt1 | contig 14728 bp, 7 predicted proteins | sample YL17G11_40_MG_FD_203452 | JGI IMG/M metagenome (GOLD analysis project Ga0315289, IMG submission 203452) | Sediment microbial communities from Yellowstone Lake, YNP, Wyoming, USA - YL17G11_40 | ecosystem: Environmental > Aquatic > Freshwater > Lake > Sediment | place: USA: Wyoming | collected...
CCACGGGACATCTCTTTGGCGATAACGGGCAAACCCCGAAGGCGGCTACGCAGGTCACACGCCCTTCACCGCCTCGGCTCCAGGGCGACGTTCGCCGGTGCTGCTCGATCCTGCTTCGCACGAGGCTACGCAGGACAAGCCCTGCCTCGCCCCGATGAATCGGAACTACGCAGAGCGTTGCCGGCCCTCGCAGCCGAGTGGTCTAAGTCTCCACCGGGGCCGGCTCTCTGGCGAGCGCGTGTCGGCTACTCCTCCCCTTCTCAGCCTTTGGCGGGATGATGATAGCAAGAAAGGACGCGATGCGTCAATCCGCGGCGAGGCAGGGGTATGACCAGGAGAAGTTGGGACGGCTGGCGGATGTGGGACAGGCGCCCCATTCGGCAAGCTCAGAGCCTGCCCTGAGCGCAGAGAAGGGGCAGGCCTCGCCTGTCATCCCCGGCGCCGCTTTCGCGGCGCCGCCACAACCGGGGTTTACCCGCCTCAGGCGGGGCGGCTGTGACTTAGCGACTCCGCGAGTCGCCCCGACTCCGAGCCCCGCGCCCATTGCGCTCCGCCTCGGCGAGTCTTACAATGGCGGTAGGAATCTCCGCGTTGAGAGGCAAGGCATGAACGACAAGCCGCCAGAGGCCGTGAAGCTGCCGCGCCGCTTCAGGCTTTACCGCCCTTTCGGAGCAGTCGTGTTGTGGCTGGAGGGCCTCGTCCTCATCGGGGCAGGGACCACTATCTACCTCGCGTTAGCGTACGCCCTCGGGCTCGGCCGGTTGCCTGGCGTCAACTGCATCGCCGGAATCGGGGCGGGACTTGCGTGCGGCTTACTCATTGCTATAGAGGAGAAGTGGCGACTCCGGAGGTGGCTTGAAGTCGAGGCGCGGGCACTGGCCAGCGGGCATACACCCTGGGGCATACGGCTGCTTCGCGCTCTGCTGTTCACACCGATATTCGTTTCCGGCCTCGGCCTCGTGTATATCGTCCTTCGTCCGGCTGGCGGGCCCATCGCTCTCGCGGCAATCGGGTCATTGTTCTTGCCGTCAATATTCCTCTATCACGCGTACACCCGGGTGTATGACCGCGCAAGGCAGCTTCTCGCCGAGAGCGCGGAGAGAGCCGCCGCCTCGCCGCCGGCGCCAAGCCGTCCAAGCCGCCTAGCGAGATGGATCAACCCTCTGGGGGTCATTTCCATCATGGGCGTTCTAGTTCTAGGTGCGTGGTTGCAGTGGCGCGCGCCCATCCTCGGCGAGTCTGAGCCGAAGACCTACGAGAAGAGAGAGGAAGTTGACCGCACCGTGACTCGCCTGACGTATGGGGGCGATGCCGCCGACCCGGCGCTCTCACGGGACGGCCGGTTTGTCGCCTATCGGAAAGCGGTCGGCCTGGGCAATGCTCGGCTGGAGATCATGCGCACCGACGGCAGTCGGAAGCGCTTCGTGACAGGCGAGACCGGCCCATCGCCAGACTTCTGCCATCCGCTGACATGGTCGTCCGACGGGAAACGCATCCTGTTGATCGGCGACAAACCGCGGCGGCCAGCCAAGACATGGCTGGAGACGCCTGACGAGTACGAGCCATCGAGTCTCGATTTGTGGGTCGTCAAGGTCGCCACAGGCGCCGCCCGCAGGTTGACCGATGACGACGGGTACGTGGCCGGTATATGGCTGCCCGCTGTGCGCAAGATCGCCGCGATACGATCTACCAGACGTAAGTGGGCTCGGCTGTGGCTGATGGATGAGCGCGGCGGCAACCGGCTCAAGGTCGCCAACCTGAAGCTCCGGCGCCATAGCCTCGCCGCACAGCCGTGGCATGATGGCCGCGAGGTCGTGGCGGTCGGAACGGCCGAATGCGCGGGCATCTGGTCGGTGGATGCGATAACAGGCAAGGCCACTCGCATTTCCGACATGAAAGTGCGCTGGGCGCTGCCGCTCGCAATTGATTGGCTGGTGCTCGCGGTTGACGGACGCGCCTATCCACCCTTCCGCCGGGCCACGTCCATCGCCATACTCGACGTGCCAAGCGGCAAGGTGCATTGGGCGCTGCGCGACATGCAGGGGGTAGTCTCCCACCCGTGCCTGGTCCCGCAGCCGCCTACGCTTATCTTTAGCCTATGGCTCGAGAGAAACGAGGACCTGTGGGCGCTGCGGCTTCGGGACGGCAAACTGCGCCGCGTCACCTCGGGCGAATCAGTAAGCAATACCGCGGTTGATCCGACCGGAACCGCGGTTTTCTACCAGGCGCGCAACGAGGAGTGCGAGCGCTTCCGCTGGTTCAACATCGGTTACTCGATCTGGCGGTTGACGCCAGGGCGGCCGTTAGGATCGTGGTAGTTGATGGCGACCTCGCGTACCGGCGTGGCGCGTTTATCGCCGCGAGGACGCGGCTCCCACAACCAACAGCCGCGTATAACCAGAGCGCACTATCCGTGCACGTGGCCGTGCTGGCGGCGTTGGAGCTCACGGCGCGCCCGCTTGAAGATGGCCTTCATTCGGCGGTGGCGCTCTTCGTCATAACGCACCGAGAGCGTGTCGAGATAGGTCAGGCCGCCATCAATGAGGGTCAACATGTAAGTGACATCGGCGGGGCTGAACATCTCCTCGCCACCTAGTGTCACATAGACGGGTGATGTGTGCGCGCCAAGGTGAATGGGCCAGCAGTGCTGCACCCGCAAGCGGCTGCCGCAGCGGGCCGCGATCCATGAACTGCGATTCACTCGCACCTTGCTCCTGAGCGCCAGCCGCTTGCTGCCGGCCTGGTCAGCGCTGGAGGCGATGACTTGCCCGTTGACCACCACTTCGAGCAGATGAATGGGCCACAGGGAGTGCGCCTCGGCTTCGATCTCGAGGGCGCCGCCGGAGGCGGGGAGCCTGATGTCGTCTCCGATCTCACGGCCCTCGACCCTGAGGGTGATCAGGGGGCCGGAAGTCGTGAAGGTACGGCCCGCGCGGATCGCCCTACCCCAGTTCTGGAAAGTGAACTCGTCATCTGAGCCGAGGCGGGCGTAAGTCCGCACGCCGCCGACAGGCATTCCGGCGCTCATCTTGTCGGTGCCGCCGACCGCGGCGACGCGGTAGCCGCAGTTGAGGTAGCGGTACCACTCCTTGAAGCAGAACTGGTCGAGCGACCCGGACGCGGGATCGGCGTACTGCCTCAATTCGGCGCCGTCTAGTTGCCCGAGGGCGAAATAGACCGGCTCCTCACAAATGGGGTGAGGAAAGTGCGGGCGAATGACTATTCCTTCGCGCCGCCGACAAGCTGCGGCCCACTCCGTCAGGGTGGTGACATCGGGGTCGCCGAGGTAGGCCTCGGAGGGGCCGCCGGCGCACATTGGGAAAACCGGGTCGCCCCGGGCCCCCAGCAATGAGATGTGGCCCAGCAGGTGGTGGCGATTCTCGGTGCCGACCCAGACGATGGTATCCTCGGCGGAGCAACCGGAGGCATCGCCGGTGATGTCGGCGACATTAGTGAACAACCTCCCCCATTGGGAGGCGAGCAGGTTGACGAGGTTGAGGCCCTCCGCCTGTCCCTCCAGCCAGGCGGTCTGAGGGCTGATGAAGTGGACATGGGTATCGGCGGTGACCCAGCCATGTGCGCGCCAGTCGGCGGTGCGCTTGAGGCGCAGCTCCAATTCACGCTGGCCGGGGCGGATCGTCAGCTTGCGGCGCAGGGGCGTGTATTCGAAGCCTTTGGATGCCTCGCAGTAAACTTCCCCAACCGGCAGCTCTATCTGGAAAGTGCCAGGGACGTAGGCATAGCTGGTGCCGCCCAGTTGCAGATCGCCGCCGTAATCCTCGAACCAGCCCTGGTTGACCACCTCGTGATGTCCGTACGGGGGCAGGTACTCGCCATGCGGGCCCGCGAAGTGAACGCGGGTGGGTGTCGGCTTGCCGGTTGAATCATCAGTGATCGTCACCTGCACCCAGGCGGTGCGCGGATGCAGCAGTTGCAGGCGCGCGTTGCCCCTGACGCTCCTGGCCTCGCCCTGATTGAAAGCCTGCCCGAACGGTATCTCGTATTCTTTCTCTCCGGTTCGGACCGACAGGGTGGCTCCCTCGGCCCCGGTCGCGTGCAGCAAGAATTCCCGGCCGGGTTGCTCCGGCGTCCTCGGCGCGCCCAGGCCGCGATCCGCCGCCTTCAGCCACTGTTCATCCGGTTGCGCCGGCACTGCATAGAGGCGCGTGACGTGACCAAGATCGAGGCTCGCGCTCAGTCCGGAGGGTTTGACCTGCGCCGCGGACGGCAGCACCAGCCGGTAGACCCGACGGGGAACATGACGCAAGGGATGGCCCGGGCCTGTGTATAGGGTCAGGCCGAGCACCGCTAGCGGCTGGTCACCCTTCGATCTGAGGACGAGGGCGCTCAGTCGCGCTTTCGGCCGCGGGTTTTCGAGGGCGTATATCCATGTGGCACAGGGCGCGCCTTCGCGCCAGGTTCCGGTCTGGTAGGCCCCCCATGCTTTCGCCGCAAGATCCTCTTTCGCCATCTGGGGCATATGGGCCTCGACTGCCGCGTACGGCAGGGCGCCCCACGGCACCGTAAACGGGTTGACCTCGAACCTCAACCGCACGGGCTGTACGTGCTCGGCGCCGTCCGCGTAGCACAGCACATACTCGGCCACCTGCTGCCCCACCGCCTCCAGCCCGTCGGCGACGTCGCAGAAATGGAGCACGCATAAATGGGTGGCCGCCTCCCGAAGGGCGACGGAAATCTCCTTCGACGCCGCGCCGAGGACGATGAGGCCTTCCCGGCCCAGGTCCGCGGGTCCCAGGCGAAAGGGGATGCCCCAAAACCGCTGAGCGCCCCGCGGCAGGCGCTTCCAGAATTCCTGCGCGGAACGGTCCCACTGTTGTGGTTCAGGCCTGGCGGTGGCGTTGAAGAAGCGGGTGAGGCTGATGGTGCGGAAGGTTGGCATCGTCGCTCCTCCTGGTTTCGCGCCGTGGTGAGGTGGCGCTGAGCATGTTGCCCCTATACTTCGAGAGAAGCGCTGAAACCTTCCACGGGACAAACCCTATCCCCCATTGCCGCCGACAGCGCGGCGCCGGCGGTGATGAGGGTCATTCCGTTCGGCGGCGAACGCCCCGCCTGGCAGCCTGACGAAAGAAGCTCCGCCACGGGTGTGTTCGTTCTTCGTTGGCGCGCGCGAGCGGCTCCGGACACCTCGCCCTTGCAGGGAGAGGTCGTCCCGATTCATCGGGACGGGTGAGGGTGCACGACGCGGCCTTCCACCCTCACCTCAATCCTCCCCCTGGCAGGGGGAGGAGTTGGCGCGGCATACCAACGCTCGGCGAACACACCCTCCGCCAGACCCCTATTGACACCTGCCCCGACGCGGGCTAGACTTACGGTGCTACAGCACGCGTCGCACCACAGTTGCAGCACTTGCGCGCAGCCCGCATCTCGCACCACTCGCAGCCCAAGATTACCGGCGGCAGCCGCAGCCGCAGCTCCGGCCCAAGGCCGGTGGGAATGGGGGAGATTGGGATGCATCGCGTCTTTCGCACTCGCCTCACGCCACGAATCGTCATCCTCGCCGGATCCCTCCTCCTCTTCTTCCTCGCCGCCCTCACAGCAACGCCGGCGCGGGCGGAGGAGGTCACCGAGCTGTGGCGGGGAGGGGGCTTCTACGCGCCCCGGTCGGTCTCCGTCAACCCAACAGACGGCTCCTGCTGGCTGGCGGACGAATACAACAACCAGGTAGTGCACCTGGCCCAGAACGGCACGCAGCTGTGGCGGGGAGGGGGCTTCAACTATCCCTATTCCGTCTCTGTCAACCCCACCGACGGCTCCTGCTGGGTGGCGGACTTAGGGAACAACCAGGTCGTCCACCTGGCTCAGAACGGGACGCAACTGTGGCGGGGAGGGGGCTTCAACTGGCCCGTGTCCGTCTCCGTCAACCCCACTGACGGTTCCTGCTGGGTGGGGGACCGGGGCAACAACCAGGTGGTTCACCTGGCTCAGAACGGGACGCAACTGTGGCGGGGAGGGGGCTTTAACCAGCCCCGTTCCGTCTCCGTCAACCCTGCGGACGGCTCCTGCTGGGTGGCGGACACCTACAACAATCAGGTGGTCCATGTGGCTCAGAATGGGACGCAACTGTGGCGGGGAGGGGGCTTCAACCAGCCCCAGTCCGTCTGCGTCAACCCTACCGACGGCTCCTGCTGGGTGGCGGACACCTACAACAATCAGGTAGTCCATCTGGCTCAGAACGGGACACAACTGTGGCGGGGAGGGGGGTTCAACGAGCCCCAATCTGTTTCCGTCAACCCCACCGACGGCTCCTGCTGGGTGGCCGACACCGAAAACAACCAGGTAGTCCACCTGGCCGAGGACGGCACGCAACTGTGGCTGGGAGTGGCCTTCGAGTACCACCTACCCTGGTCCATCTCTGTGAATCCCACGGACGGCTCCTGTTGGGTGGCGGAGACCACTCAGTTGGTCCACCTGGCGGCGAACGGTACGCAACTGTGGGGGGGAGGGGGCTTTAACGAGCCCTATTCCGTCTCCGTCAACCCCACAGACGGCTCCTGCTGGGTGGCGGCCCGGGGCAATAACAAGGTAGTCCACCTCGCCGAGAACGGTACGCAACTGTGGGCGGGAGGGGGCTTCAACCAGCCCTATTCGGTCTCCGTCGACCCCACGGACGGCTCCTGCTGGGTGGCGGACACCGACAATAACCAGGTCGTGCACCTGGCCCAGAACGGCACGCAACTGTGGCGAAGCGCCGGTTACCCGACGTTCAACTGGCCCTGTTCCGTCTCCGTCAACCCCGGCGACGGCTCCTGCTGGGTGGCGGATATGGACAACAGCCAGGTAGTCCACCTCGCCCAGAACGGCACGCAGTTGTGGCGAGGAGGGGGCTTCTACGAGCCGCAGTGCGTGGCCGTCAACCCTGCGGACAGCTCCTGCTGGGTGGCGGACACCTACAATGACCAGGTAGTGCACCTGGCCCAGAACGGCACGGAACTGTGGCGGAGCGCCGGTTACCCGACGTTCCAGTCGCCCTCTTCCGTTTCCGTCAACCCCACCGACGGCTCCTGCTGGGTGGCCGACAACTGGAGCGACCAGGTACTCCATTTGGCCGAGGACGGCACGGAACTGTGGCGGGGAGGGGGCTTCAACTATCCCGGTTCCGTCTCCGTCAACTCCACCGACGGCTCCTGCTGGGTGGCGGATGAAATGAATAACGAGGTAGTCCACTTGGCCGCTGATGGCACTCAACTCTGCCGGGTGCACGGGGGCTCCCCGTGCTGCGTTTCCGTCAACCCGACGGACGGTTCGTGCTGGGTCGGCCGCTCAGATAGCGTAATCCACCTAGCCGAGGACGGCACGGAACTGGCGCTAGGACATGGCTTCTACTATTCCCCCCATTCCGTTTCCGTCAACCCGACCGACGGCTCGTGCTGGGTGGCCGATTACTACCACAGCCAGGTAGTGCACCTGGCCCAGGACGGCACCCAGCGGTGGCGGGGAGGGGGCTTCAACTGGCCCGTGTCCGTCTCCGTCAACCCCACCGACGGCTCCTGCTGGGTGGCGGACTTTGGCAACAGCCAAGTAGTCCACCTGGGGATTCTTCTGCCTGGCACGCTCAAAGGCCAGGTGCGCGTGCGCGGCACGACGACCAATATCGCGGGGGCGACGGTGAAGGCGTACCTGGGAGGCGCGCTCAAGGGGACAGCCCCGACCGGCGCTGATGGCGTGTATTCGATTCCCGGCCTCGCTCCCGGAACCTACGTCGTGAGGGCGAGCAAGCAGGGCTATGTCACGCAGACTAAGAGCCCCGTCGTGGTCACCTCGGGCGCCACCACCTACTGCAACTTCGGCCTCGACCCACTGTGCCTGACCGGGCAGGTGCGCATCAGGGGAACGACCACGCCGATGCCTGGAGCGACGGTCACCGTGTACCAGGGCGGCGTGGCACAGACAACGACCACGACTGACTCCAACGGCATATACCAGATCGGCCGAAGCACACTCAGCGCCGGCTCATATGTCGTAGTTGCATCCAAAGCGGGCTACGTGCGGCAGACCAAGCTTGCCACCGTGACGGCCAGCACGGTCACGTCCCTCAACTTCTTTCTCGACCCACTGTGCCTGACCGGGCAGGTGCGGCAGATGGGCACGACCACGAACCTGGCGGGGGCGACGGTGGCAGCATATCTGGGCAGCGCCACGACGCCAAGTGCCACCGCGACCACCGATGCCAACGGGATATATCAGATCGGCGGGTTGGCGACTGGCACGTACACCGTGATCGCATCCAAGAGCGGCTACGTGCGCCAGGCGAAGTACAATGTTACCGTCACCCAAGGCGTGATCACCTCCGTCAACTTCAACCTCGACCCGGTGTGCCTCAAGGGCCAGGTCAAGCAAGCGGGCACCGCTACCAACATTGCCGGCGCCGCCGTGCGCGCCTATCAGGGGGATTTGCTGAAGGCGACCGCGACCACCAATGCCAGCGGCATCTACGAAATCGGCGGCCTGGCCGCCGGCACCTACGCCCTGGTCGCCTCCAAGGTCGGCTACGTGCGCCAGGCGAAGTACAATGTTACCGTCACCCAAGGCGTGATCACCTCCGTCAACTTCAACCTGTCGGTCTCGGGTAAGCTCAAAGGGCAGGTGAAGGATAAGGTGAGCGGCGCGAACCTGATTGGCGCCGCCGTGATAGCCCGGAGCGGCGGCATCATCTGGGCGACGGCGACGACAACCGCTCCTTACGGAGTGTACGAGATCAGCGCCGACCTTCCGCCGGGGACCTACGTCGTGCAGGCGAGCAAGACGGGTTATCTGGCGCAGATGAAGAAGGACATCATCATCACCGCGGGCGCCACTAGCTACGTCAACTTCAACCTCGCCCCAGGCGGGTAAACCTGCAACCGCAGTAGGCCGTCGGGACAATACGGTTCGCCGCGCTAGGGCAGGCTCTCCGCTGCGCACAAGGCGATAGCCGGGCCAGGTCATTGCCACAGCCGGGGGTATCGCGGCCGTGCGTCCCTACCACCCAGCCGAGGGCGGCTGGGCCACATCCGATTGCGCGACCGCACTACGGCCTCTCGGGCGGGCCGGACCAAATAAGGGGCACACCGCCCTCCTACATCACCCGCGACACCGAGGGCTGGGCCGCAGCGCGGTCCGGTTTCTCGGCGCGTTCGGCGACGACGACCGCTTCCTCTTCCACCGCGGGGAGCAGGGAGACTTCGAGCACCTCGTCCATGTTTTCGACGAACTTGAACTTCAGGTCGCGCCGCACCTGCGCCGGGATTTCCTCGAGGTCCTTCTCGTTATCCTTGGGCATGATCACGGTGCTCATGCCCGCGCGGTGGGCGGCCAGCACCTTCTCCTTGATCCCGCCCACGGGCAGCACCCGCCCGCGCAGCGTGATCTCGCCGGTCATCGCCACATCTCGGCGCACGGCGCGCCGGCTCAGCGCCGAGATCAGCGCGGTAGCGAGGGTGATCCCCGCCGAGGGGCCATCCTTCGGAATCGCCGCCGCCGGCACGTGGATATGCACGTCCAGCTTGCGGTAGAAGTCCTCGTCAATGCCCAGGTTCTTCGCCCGCGACCGCGTGTAGCTGATGGCGGCCTTGGCCGATTCCTGCATCACCTCGCCCAGGCGGCCGGTGAGAATGATGTTGCCGCGCCCCTTCATCAGGGTGACCTCGATGGAGAAGATGTCTCCGCCGACCTCGGTCCAGAAGAGGCCGGTGGCAACCGCGATCTCGTCCTCGCGCTCGGCCATGCCATGGCGGAAGCGAATCGCCCCCAGGTACTTGTGCAGCGTCGCCGGGCTTATGGTCGCGGACATCTCCTTGCCCTGGGCCACGTTTTTGGCGATCTTGCGGCAAATGTTGGCGATCTCGCGCTCCAAGTTGCGCACGCCCGCCTCGCGGGTGTAATTGCGAATAATGGTGCGCAGACCCTTCTCGGTAAACTTGGTCTGCTGCGCTGACAGCCCGTGCTCCTTGAGCTGCTTGGGCACCAGGAACAGTTGCGCGATCTTGAGCTTCTCCTCCTCGGTGTAGCCAGGGAACTCGATGATCTCCATGCGGTCGCGCAGAGCGGGCGGCACCGGGTCGGGCAGGTTGCCGGTGGTGATGAACATGACCTCGGAAAGGTCGAACGGCACCTCCAGGTAGTGGTCGCTGAAGGCGTTGTTCTGCTCGGGGTCGAGCACCTCCAGCAGCGCCGCCGCCGGATCGCCGCGAAAGTCAATGCCGATCTTATCAATCTCATCCATCATGAACACCGGGTTGTGGCTGCCGGCGGTCTTCATGCCCTGAATGATGCGGCCGGGCAGGGCGCCGACGTAGGTTCGGCGGTGGCCGCGGATCTCGCCCTCGTCGCGCACGCCGCCCAGGGAGATGCGCACAAAGTTGCGCCCAGTGGCGCGAGCGATGGACTTGCCCATCGAAGTTTTGCCCACGCCCGGCGGCCCCATGAAGCACAAGATGGGACCCTTGGATTCGGGGTTGAGCTTGCGCACGGCAAGGTACTCCAGGATGCGCTCTTTAATCTTGTTGAGACCGAAGTGATCCTCGTGGAGCACCTTCTCGGCGTCCGCGATATCCACCTTCTCCTCGGTGCGCTTGCTCCAGGGCAGAGTCACCAGCCAGTCGAGGTAGGTGCGCACCACCACCACCTCCGGTGACGCCGGCGGCATCTTCTCCAGGCGGTCGAGCTCCTTGTAGGCCTTCTCCTCGATCTCCTTGGGCATCCCTGCCGCCTGGATCTGGGCGCGCAGCTCGTCGAGCTCCATGGTGCGGTCGTCGCGCTCGCCAAGCTCCTGCTGGATCGCCTTCATGCGCTCGCGCAGGTAGAACTCCTTCTGGGTGTCCTCCAGCTCTTTCTTGACGCGCGAGTGGATTTTCTTTTCGATCTCCAGGATCTCGATCTCGTGGCTGAGGTGCTCGGCGATGCGCTCGAGCCGTTTGCGGGGGTCCACGATCTCCAGGATCTCCTGCTTGACCGGGACCTTGAGATCGAGGAAGCCGGCGACCAGATCGCTCAGGCGCCCCGGCTCGTCTATTCCCTTGGCGTTCTCGAGCGCCTCGGGGGGGATGTTCTTGCCCAGGTTGATGCAGCGCTCGAACTGGGCGACGACGCTGCGCATCAGGGCCTCGATCTCGACGCCGGCGCGCGCCGGTTCGCCCAGCACCTCCACCCGGGCCTTCATGAACGGATCCGTCTGCACGTAATCGAGGATGCGCACGCGGACCAGGCCCTCGATCACCACGCGCACCGTGTCGTCGGGCAGCCGCAGCGTCTGCATGCTCTCGCCGACGGTGCCCACGGCATAGAGATCCTCCGCCTGGGGGTCGTCAACGTCAACGCTCTTCTGGGTTGCCAGTAAGATATGGTGCCCGTGCTCCAAGGCGTCCTCCAGCGCGCGCACGGACTTCTCACGCCCCACGAACAGCGGCATGATCATATGGGGGTAGATGACCTGGTCGCGAATCGGCAGCACCGGCAGGATCTCAGGTATGCGCGCGATGCGATTGTCGGCGCTGGGCACCGCGCCGCCTTTTGACTTGACCTGGCTCACGATTACCTCCCGAGAAGACCAATACGCGGTCTATTATTTCCACGAAAGCTCGAAATTGAGGCACGCAAGGGGCCGACATTGGTCGGCCCTGCATACATTATTCCCACTTTGGGCGCCCTTTCCTGCATCGAGGAAGGCGAAAAACAACATGAGGAGGCGATCAGGCGCGGCGGCCGTGGGACTGGCGGCGGGGCTCGATCTCATCCTCGGTCAACAGGTCGGCGCAGGCGGAAACGCAGGCGACGCAGATGAACGCCGGCTCGCAGCCCGAGGAGATGAGCCGATCAACCTGGGCCCGGGGCCGGCCGCAGAAGGAACAGCGATGGTCTTCGGTGGGTTTTCCGTCTCTGGTGCTGCGACGCATGGCTGTAGCTACGGTGGTTTGTGATTCGGCGGCGGCTTACCCCCACCTGCTTACCCTGGGCTTGGCGGCTGCCTCTCCACCACCTCGTCCACCAGGCCGTATTCCTTGGCCTCCTCCGCCGACATGTACTTGTCGCGGTCGGTGTCGGTGGCGATCTTCTCCAGCGGTTGCCCGGTGTGCTTGGCGAGAATCCGATTGATGGTATCGCGAGTGTGCAGCATCTCGCGCGCCTGAATGTCAATGTCGGTGGCCTGGCCGCCCATCCCGTCCGCGTGCGGCTGGTGAATCAAGATGCGGGAGTTGGGCAAGGCGTAGCGCTTACCCGGGGTGCCCGAAGCCAGGATCAGCGCGCCCATGCTCGCCGCCAGCCCGATGCACCAGGTGCGCACCGGCGAATTGACGAGCTGGATGGTATCATAGATCGCCAGCCCGGGCTGCACCACGCCGCCGGGGCTGTTGACATAAAGGTCTATGGCCTTGCCCGGCTCCTCGCTGTGCAGGAAAAGCAGTTGCGCGATGATCAGGTTGGCCACATTGTCATCAATCGGCCCGGTGATGAAGACGATGCGGTTTTGCAGCAGTCGCGAGTAGATGTCGAAGGCGCGCTCGCCGCCGGGCCGCTGCTGCACCACCATGGGGACTATCACGGCTGTTCCTCCTGCGACTCCTGCGGCACCGGCGTTGGCGCCGTGGTCATCTCGCCTTCGTCGCCCATGCCGCCGTCGGAGACCTGACCCGCGGTCATCTCGGCGCCGGTGACACCCTCATTGGTGATTTCGGCATGGTCCACCAGGAACTGGAGCACCTTGTGCCGCTGGAGGCGATCGGTGAGTCGGTCCACGCCCCGCGCTTGCAGCGATTTGCGCATCCGCTCGGTGGTCGAGCCGTAGCGGCGCGCGATGCTCGCAATCTCGTTAGAGATTTCCTGCTGCGTTACCTCGATTCCTTCCCGCCGGCTGATCTCGTCAAGCACCAGCATCCGCTCCAGGTCGGGGCGCGCCCCGATCTCCTCATTGCGCAGCCAGCGTTCGGCGTCCATTCCCTGGTCGCGCAGATAATCCGCAAGCCGACGCCCCTCGCGGCGCAGGTCGGTCTCGACCCGATCCAGCCGCGCCTGCGCCTCCCGCCGCACCAGCGCGTGAGGCACCGTCACCCGCGAGCGAGCCATCACCTGCTCCACCAGATCGCTGCGCACGCGATCCTCCGCCTCCTCCGCGGCCAATCGCTCCAGGATCTGGCGCATCACCTGCCGCAGCGCCTCCACCGATTCCACGTCATGGGCTTCCTTGGCCATGTCATCGGTCAGCTCGGGCACGACCCGCACTTTGAGCTCACGCAAGGTCGCCGCGTATTCGCCCTCTTTGCCCGCCAGCGCCGGATCGCGGTGATCGGCGGGGAAACTCGCCGGAATGCGCACCTGCTCGCCGGGCTTCAGGCCGGGCAGCTTTTCGTTGAGCTCGGGGAACAAGTTGTCGCTCCCGATCTGGCAGGGGTAGCCGTGGGTGCTCTGCCCCGCCATGACTTGTCCGCCAATCACCAGATCGTAATCCACGAGCGCCAGGTCGCCGACCTCGGCCGGCCGATCCGCGACCGGCTCATAACGGACATAGCGCTCCCGGGTCTGGTACAACTGCGCCTCCACCTGCTCGTCGGCGACCTCAATGGCGGAGCGCGTTGCGCTCAACCCGCGGTACTCGCCCACTTCGACCTTTGGCCGCGGCACCATCGCGGCCACGAAACTGGCCGAGCCATCCGCTTCGATTTCGGCTTTCTCGATTCTGGGGAGCGTGAGGGGCTCGATGTCTGCCTGCTTGATGCCTTCCATGACCGCGGTTTCCGCCAGGTCATCGAGGGCCATGCGCCGCGCTTCATCGGGGGCCACTTGCTGCTCCAGCAGCGCGCGGGGCACCTTACCTTTGCGGAAGCCTGGGATATTGGCGCGGCGGCGAAGGTCACGGTAAAGGGCATCCACCGCCTGGCTGACTTCGGCCGGCTCGGCCTTGACGGTAATGGTGAGGCCTCCGTCATCGGCGGTTTCGCGGCTGACTAGCTGCATTTGCTACCTTTGGCCAGAATCTGAGTGCGGCCGGGTGCGACGGGCCGCTGCGCAGTGGCTCGCGCGACGTCAACCGCGGCCCGCAAGCAAGAAAAATGGAGCGGAAGAAGGGATTTGAACCCTCGACCCTCTCCTTGGCAAGGAGATGCTCTACCAGTCTGAGCTACTTCCGCTCGGGTGGGCACGGCTATTTCGTTTTTGCGGCGCCGACCGGACGCCGCGCGCAGCACTGGCGACATTGCCGCCGCCGAGCGCCCACGGCCTTGGTGGGCGAGGAGAGATTCGAACTCTCACGGGGTCGCCCCCACAAGATCCTAAATCTTGCACGTCTACCATTCCGTCACTCGCCCAAACGGCTGATGCTTCGAGTGCAGATCACCCCGTCCGAATGACCAACTCCAGTGAGAGGGCGCGAGTCTCTCTCGCTGAGCCCGTTTCGCTGAAGCTGCGCCGGCTGAAAGGCTTCGTAGCCCTGGGAGCGCGATGCGCCGGCCAGACGCAGTTACAATCTATCATGGGGAGCATATGATGTCAATACAGAGGCCGGCACGGGTGTGTTCGCGGAGAGTGGGTATCGCAGTTCAACTCCGTGCTCAACGCCGACCGAGGAGTGCACTGGGCGCGGGGTCGCCCCGCCGTCGCCGCGACGGCTATGGCGGGCAGGCTGACCCCGCGATTCGCGGCTTCAGCGAAGCCACGCCCGGTTCGAGCGCGCGGCTCCGTCCCACACCCACTGAAAACGAACACACCCCCGGCACCCGGCGCGAGTAGATGGGCTCCG
>Ga0315289_10008612_pt1 | contig 14727 bp, 12 predicted proteins | sample YL17G11_40_MG_FD_203452 | JGI IMG/M metagenome (GOLD analysis project Ga0315289, IMG submission 203452) | Sediment microbial communities from Yellowstone Lake, YNP, Wyoming, USA - YL17G11_40 | ecosystem: Environmental > Aquatic > Freshwater > Lake > Sediment | place: USA: Wyoming | collected...
GCATGTACTTTCCGCCGATTGCGAACTTGGTCACATCGGCCACTTTGATCTGGGTGGCGCCACGAGCGATGTCTCCACTGGAGACAGAAGCGGCCGTGGTGAATGCGGGATTGCAATAGGGGGTATATTTTCCGTTGTAGTAAATTCGATAGACGTTGTTCGAGATCAGAATGACTACCGCGATCCCATCTTTGGACCCGTAAAACCAGCAATCTTTCGGAGATGCCATAACGCAGCTACTAAACATCGGTGAAAGTCTAGACGCATCGTTAACGGTATGTCGGCTTGCGTGCGGGTGAAATCCAGCCGAGAAGATCTCTATCGGCACGTTGCCGGGGGCGGTGTAATAAGCATCGTAGCCGATTGCAATGGTTCCGGTGGCCTCTACCGTCTGGGTGTGTACCCAACGCCATTGCCCAGCAGCCTTGACAAGGGTGCAATAGTCGTACTTGCTGTCGTCTCTCGTGGCGTGCAAGGCAGTGTCGGTCATTGTTATGTTGCCCGAAGATGCAGTCAGCCCCATCACTCCAAGATTCGCTCCGGAGGTGAGGATGGGATTTGCAAGGTCCCTCACCGCGTGCATTGTGATCGCAGGTGCGGTATTGGTCACGCGGGCGATCACGTCCTTGACACTGTGCGAAACCGCTGTCGTTCCGTACATACCTCGGATACAAACTGTCAGCAGTGTACCAGTGACAACACCGACCTGAATCAGTTCGTCTCCGATCTGGATGATGTCGGAAGTGGCCAACACCGGGAAAGCCGTTGTTAGCGAGATCGAGGTAGCAGAATCGCTCAGCACCGAGGCCAGATATGACGTATACCCCTTCCACCATTTCGAGGTGGTGGTGGTCTCATAGGTCCCCCACCCAATGTGCATAGGGATATTCTGGTTGCCGTCCTCACCGTTGGACTTCAGGAACCACCCCAAGATGAAGCCGTGCTTGTCGTCTTGCGCGAGGCACGCTGTGGGGTCTTTCGTGGGGCTTGCCGGATCGTGCATCCAGCCGCACTCATCGACCAAAAAATCCTTCAGTTTGGTGTTGAAGTCCAGCGTACTGTTACAGAGAACGTGCTTTCCTTTGTATGCCATGGCTCACTCCTCTACCGTGGGATTGATGAATGCTTCGATTTCCGCGATCAGATCGAAGAGAAATTCGCCTGCCACGTTGTCGATCTGAAAAGGCTTGGCTCGCATCTCTTCGGATACTGGCAGAACAAGATCCAGGAACCGGCCGTCAACCTCGGCCTGGACCTGCACGAACTCTGCCGGTTGGCCAACACGAACTCCTTGGAACCGAATGGAGATAGCTCTTATGACCATGGTGCGATCCCTTTCACTCAAAGAATCACTAGCGTTATAGAAACCGTTCCCAACGCAGGAAGGTCGCGTGCATCCAGCGCCACGTTTGAAGCCGGCGTGACCAGGACAACCTTGGTGATTCCTTCGTGTGCCTCGAAAATCTCGTGCGTGAGGCGCGACGTTGGAACCTCGCTGCCGAAATCCCATTCGTAATTGACGCCATCGGATTTGAGCGCTTCAGGTTGCACGATACGGGCAAGCTGATTCTCAATGCCCTCCGCGGTGACCCCGGCCTTGCCGGTCACGGTCGCCACGATATCGATCACGCGCTTGGAGTAGTTTGTGACCCTGACCTCCTGGTTCGCCACCACGCGCTTTTTGATGGGCGGGTAGGCATATTGATTTCCGTTGAAGTAGGTCTCCAGCTCCACAAGGTGAGGCGCGTCCAGCATTGCCCCGCCTCCAGGAACCACGATCAACTCCACCGTCTTTGGGCCGAACCCCTCCTCGAAAGCACGCGCACGGGAGATGGGGCTGGTTCCATCCTCGGCCTTCCAGGCGATGGCCATTTGCACCATGTCATCCCCGTTGAGCGCAACCTCCATCGCCCTGAGAGATGCAGGCCCAGAGACCTTGGCGCGTTCAAGACTTGCCGGCGAACTCCCCTCTGCTTCATCCCAGCCACTCGCCGGCCGAGGATTCCAGACCTTGGCAACGTAGGAGAGCCCAGACCTGTTCTGCGTAATGGTTAAAGCACCTACGTTGCCATCGACTTCAGCGTTGTACCGATATCGGAAGCGGATGTTGTTGACCCCGGCGGGCGGGATCTTTCCTGTCACGCCGTCCCCGAAAAGCACCACGGCTCGGTCGTTGGTCCCAAGCTGGATGTTGTAGTGCTTGTCGGTTGGGCGAGAAGACAAGAAGTTTTCTATCTTCGTCCAGGGCTCATCATCTACCCAAACCTCTCCGCTTCCATCAATGAAGTATTCCTGGGAGGATTGGAACTGCTGCCCGCCAGAGCCGTCGGAAGAGGCAAAGGGGTCTTCATCCATCGTGCGCCCCTGAATACCAACGCAGAGGGAAAACTGTTTCCCCTCGTCCATCCTTGCGTACTCCAGGACCGGCGCAACCGGCGTCGAGATTCCAACCACCCGGCACCGAATCCAGTACTGCGTTTGGGCGTTGATGGTTCCGATTGCCCAGTTCTGCGTGATCGTTTGAGGGAGCGTGAACTCCACCTTGCCACTGATGGTCAAACCAATCGAGCCGTCAGATAGGCTTGACAGAGGTTCCCAATCGCTCCCAACAGAGTAGTCGCCCTCCGCCTCGCTTGGGATGGTCTGTCCAAGGTAGCCCGTTGTCTCCACGAAGTTTCCATCTGTCCCGTTCCATTCGCTGACGCAGTCCTCGTAATACGATGTCTGATTGAACATCACGCGGATGATGGTTCCTGGCAGCGGGTCCTCTCCCAGGTACTGGTCGATGCAGAGCTTCAAGGTCCCGATTTGATCCGTGACGAGATCCGGAGCAGCCTTGACAAAGTTCCCGTCGTAGTACTCCCACCTCCAGCCGATCCCGCTTGAGGCCAGATCGAGAACCAGTGAGATCGTATCGGTCATCACTTGCGGGTGCCCAAAGTACAGGCAGTCTCCGATCAGGACATCGTAAGGGCTTCCCGCGCGGTCCCAAGGGTCGAAGGTGACGCCAAGGGTCTGATCGTTGGCTTCCGTGGTGTGGTCGCTGAACTCTAGGCTGGGTCCACGATCCTGAACGAAGGAGAGCACCTTTCCGAATTGATCCGTGCGCTGGATATTTAGCGCATCCAGGATCTCGAAGTAGACCGCAACAGTTTCAATTTCGGCCTCTGTTGAAATCTGAGAACGAGCCGGGACCAATGTGTAGGAGGTGAGAAAGACCTTCGTTAGCTCGAGGACCACCTCGCAGATGGAAGGGGTTGCAGACTGCAGTTCGTACGCAATCAGCCGAAGCATGTTTCGCACTGTCTCTTGAAGCTTTGCCGTTGGCAGCGTGCTCTCGTTGGCCACGAGATCGATCAAGGTGTTGTTCAAGTGCCCAACCAGGGCGAAGCAGCGAAGGAGCTGCATGAACGGATCATACGGGCTCTCGTCGGTGTGCTCCGGCACGTTCTGCCGCTTGTACGCTACCAGCGAGTCCAGGATTTGCCCGTAGTACATCGACGCGAATTCAAATGCAGGAATTTCGATCTCGGTTGCCACTTTTCCTCCTAGCCCTTGGTTCCCGGGAACCCCGAGTTGAAGGTTCTGGAAAACGACTGGATCAAGTCAGTCTCGATGTTGAGGTACCTGAACTCCAACAAAAGTTCCCCCTCCTTGGTTTCCCACTGGAGGGAATCGCTCAGGAGCCGAAACCGGTCCTCCTCTTCGAATTTCCGGAAGACTTCGCGGATTCTGTGGAGCGCCTTTGCCCGAGCACCGCTGTCCAGCGTCTGGAAAACCACCCCGATGTCCATGCCCAGGTCCTGCTGGAAGGCATGATCGTTTTCGCAGCTCGACAGCGCGGCAAAGATGGTCTTCCGGTCGTTGGCCTCTCCTTCGACCATTGCCGCGCCGCCCGACATGTTCACTCCTACTGGAATTCTCATTCCTCGCATGGCGCCCTCACAGAATCGGAGTAGGTAAAGGTGGAACACCTGGCATCGTAGCCATGCCCCCGAGCCCACCGCCGGTATGCAGCGCCGAGGCCAGAGCTTCCGCGGCGGCAGATAGGTCCTTGCCCCCCGCCAGGTTCGCACCAAAGACGGCCTGCAAGGCCACCGAGAGCAAGGACAGGCCAGGAGGCGGGGGTGTACGGAGCAAGCGTTCCTGGCCAGACTGTGGCTCCCTGGAGGGCAACCTGCGACCAGAAGGCTGTGACCCCTGCCTGTATCTGGACCGCCCCCTGCCCTGTGGTAGACATACCTACCAGCGCACCTTCCATTCCCGCTTGGGCGCTGGCCAGGGTTCCCTCGGCGCAGGGGGTTCCAGCCACCCCGGCCTCGTAAAAGTAGGTGGTCCAAGCGGCTGCCAGCCTCGCCCTGGCGGTTGCTTCGCTCCCGGTCGGTCCAAGCGATTCCAGCTCGGTCTTCAGCTTGCTCGCCGATAAGGTCATGTCAGCCGTCCGGGAACTTCAGCTTGTTGGAGTTGATGGTGTTGTCCCAGGCCGGGAACGGGATGGCCGTCTGACCCGAAGGCCCCATCCCGGTCGGGTGAATGTGCAGGTCGAAGACCCCCTTGACCAGAGAGTAAAAGGTCTGGAGGTGGTCAGCGATGGCTGCTTTGACCCCTCCGTCTCCGAGCACGGTCACTGCGCTGGAGCCGCTCCCGGAGACCTTCAAGGAGGCTCCTTCCGACAGCTTGACCTCCAGCTCGTCGTCTTTCAGGTGAAGCGAGTGCTCCCCGTTGGAAAGCGAGAGCTTGATGGTCCCTTCCTTGTCCAAGGTGATCGAGGAATAAACCGGGGGCGTGCCGCCGTCCGACCAGGACATCGTGATCTCCTGCTTCCCCGGGGAGTCGTCGAAGTACAGGATGTGCCCGAGCGGGGTGGCGATCCCTCTCCGTTTGAAGTTGACCTTGAACAGGTCCGGCACTGGCCTGGGGGCGTCCGTCATCTCCCCCCCGTAAGCCCGCCCACCTCGCCACTTGATGTTCAGGTTGCTCAGCGAGGTCTCCAGGGACCGGGTGTCCCGGCCAGTGCCCAGCAGCACCTCGATCTCAATCAGCTCGTCCACATCCGGAACGTAGAACCAACCCCAGTCCAGCATCGGCTCTACCCAGTCCGGGATCTCCTGTTCGGCGCCGATGAGGTCGTAGCAGCTGACCTTGACGCGCCCGCGCTTCTCAGGGTCCTGGTTGCTCACCACCCGGGCCAGGTACGTTCTCACTTCGCGGCTCATGTTTCCCCCATGCTCTTGTCAATTCTTCGTGCATGAAAATCGCAAGTGTATCCAGAGCTTGAGCTGAACTTGTGCCGAACCGTATCGAAGAGCCAATCGCCGTCGTACAGCATGCCGACGTTTGAGATCTTGTGGACCTGTCGAGCACGTAACAATTCAAGCCCAACGCATTGTCCAGCGGCCATCATCAAGGTGTTTTCATGCCGCTCTACCCAGACCTTGAGGAACCTGTCCAGGTCAGCCGCCGTCTGAAACCCGGTCGTGTCAGGAACCGAGATGGCGTAGTCTCCCATGTAGATTTTCACGTCGGATGGCTTGTTGATCGGGCCTTCCACCGTCTGGTCCCAGCGCGTTGAGATCGGCGACCACTGTTGGCCTTGCTTGAACGCGATGGCCGAAGTGATTGCCTTGCCATCTTTTGAGGAAAAGGTTTCCCCTGCGACCTTGGTGAACATGTCGGTGATCAGCATCTCGGGCTCAAACGAGAGCAGGGTAGAAGCGTCACCAAAATTGTACTTCAGGGTGTAGACCTTCTTCTGGCTTTTGAGCGTGGATTTCGGAGACTTGAAATGCAGGCGCCACCGACCCTCGATGTCGGCGTCCACCCAAAAATACCATCCCAACAAGTTGGCAAGGCCTGTCACGAACTCGAAATCTGTCAGGCCTTGAACCTGATACAGGTTTTCTAACGGTCTGTCCGGGGTATCGATGGTGCTTCGCCCCTCGTCATCGGAGGTGAAGAAGTTGTATTGCTGGGCAATGGACTTGACCGCATCTGCGATGCTTGTCTTTCCCCAGACCCGCTCGTACTTGCCTTTTTTGACCGCTTCGGGGTTTTCGGTTTGCCTCGGGTTGCTCGTGTCGCGTTGATCCAGGTCCGGCATTCTCTGGGACATGAAGTGGTCCTTGGAATAAGCGGTCACCTGGATCGAGGGCATGTCGCTCTCAGGAAAGTTTGCTCGCAGGTTCGTCACGATTCCCGAGGCCATGTATTCCATCTTGCCGTACCCGCCGTAGAGCGAGATCACGTTGCCGGGAAGCAGGAACTTTCTGTTGGTGAGGTGGAAATCGGGGTTGGCCAACTCCATCGAGATTTTGTCCACAGCCTGATCCATGTTTTCGTACTCTAGCGAGGTCACGAACTGGCCGATGTTCTGCGGCATCTCGATGTCATTGATCATGACCGCAAACTCAGGCGCCATTCCAAACTTGGAATTCTGTTCGTCGAAAGGCATTAATACTCCAACACGACGTGGGAATAATGCACCACGTTTCGGTTGTCGAACGACCTAACCCGCAAGGCCTTTTGAGATGTCTGCTGAGCCCCAAAAGCTGTCTTGAGCGGAACCGAGGTCGGCTGAACCACGGTCTTCCGGATTTTTGAAAACTCGGGCAAAGGCACCTTGTCGCCGATCTGCACGTTCGGCATGGTGGGGTTGCGCTTGCGGATCACGTCGCCCATCATGGGGTCTTTGTATTGATACTGGGCAAGAAGCTCGTAATACTCTCCTTGCTTGACGCTGTGCTGGTAGGTCTCGTGCTTGACCGTTTCCGATTCCTGTAGCCAAGGGAACCAGCGTCGAAGCGTGACCGTAAAAGTCACATCCTTGATTTTCCCAGAGCTGACAAAATTGCGGTAGTTGATCCCGGAGATACCCTCGATCACGCACTCCGGCATGGTCACGTCTGCCTCGTCGCCGACCCAGAACGAAAGCAGAGGAGGGCGTCGAAGCGCCATATCTCGTCGTGCCCACTGCTTCAGAATGTTCAACTGCTTGATCGGGTCTACGTTCTCGCCCATCTTGGTCAGCTTGATCAACTCCAAGCCGTACTGGAGAAAGAACTGGCCTTCGAAGGACAGCGTCTCGGTCTTGCCGTGAATGAACTGGGTGATAGCATACCGCCGGTTCAGCGCCCAGTTTTCTGCGTACTCGCTTCCCACATCCTCTGTGAGATTTCCTGGTTCGAACTGACCATTCAAGGACTCTTCCGTGTCCAGGTTATAGAGCACCCAGTTCTTCATCATCCACCTCCAGCGGCCACAGGTGCGCCGGTTTCCCGGGCAGCCATCATCTGCCACCGCTTGGTCTTGAAGCCCTTGCGCTCCTGGATCTCTTGCTGGTGCTTGGTCACCGTAGTGGCGAGACCCTTTCCGTCTACCTCAAGCTTGTTGTTCACGTTCACCTCGAACGATCCCGGCTCCAACTTGATCTCATAGAAGCGGTTGTCCTCTCGCTTCCCATCGGCGTAGATGTATTTCTCCATGGCCTTCTTGGTTTCGGTTGCCCGTTGTTCGTCTTCCTCCAGCTTTTTCAAGGCAGTCCGCTCAGAGAGAATCTGAGCCTTGCGCTCGTCGTGCTGCTTACGAAAGGCCGCAGTCATCCCGTCAATCCGGCGCATCTCCCGGTTGTACTCCTCGTCGCTGAGCGCTCCGACCATGTTCTTGAGCTTGACCCAGCCCTCGTCGATAGCCGCAAGGAACTTGATGAATGCGTACTGAGCCTCGAAGATGAAGTCACCGAGCCCCTCGAAGAACCAGGCGATGGCGTCGAAGCCCCACTTGAACGCGTTTCCGATCCACTTGCCAACCGCCTTGAACATTTCCGCCACGTCCCCAGTGGTGGTCTTGGAGTCCTCCCAGAGGAACCCGAAGATGTTTCTGATGAGCTGGTAGATGGATTGGAAAACCCGGCGCACGGCGAACCAGGCCCCGTGCATTCCTTCCATGAACCCTTCGACGAACCCACCCACGACAACCTTGATCGCGGTCCAGGCCGCGACCATGGTGTCCTTGAAAGAATTAGCTTTCGAGCCCATGCCGATCAAGAACGCCCCGATCAACCCGAAGATGATCAGGATCGGGCCTCCGAAGACCAGCATCACCCGGCCCACCGAAAGCAGCGCGGGAATCAGCCCTTTCAGGGTGACCATTTGAACGAGGTTCAATCCTTTGACAAATCCGATCAGCGCCGGGATGCCAGTCACTACCAGACCTTTGACAAAGGCCCAAGTAGCAATTGCCGCCGCCTTGATTCCCACAACGAGCCCAGCCCCAAGCGCCTTGACCGTTGCCCAGATCTGAATCTTAAAGCCGCCAAGAGCAGCGATCTTTGCCCAGATGGCCATGACAAAATTCTTCGCAACCGTTTTTGCATACCACAATTCTATTTTGATGCTGTCCCAAAGGGCGGGAATCATCTCGGTAAAAATGGTCTTCCCGAACAGGATCAGCCACAGGATTCCGGTAGCCAGAGAAACCACCACGTTTTTGATCATGGTCGCTGAGAAAGTGATCAAGCTCAACGTCGCCCCGAGAACCGCTACCATAAGTTGAAGGCCCAGGTTCAGAGCGAAGCTCAAGACATGAGTCGCAGCCAAAGCGGCGCTGACCGCAACCTGAATAAAAATGGCGTAGAGGTTAAAGGCAACAACCGCAATGCCCTGGATGATTGGCCAGAGCCCCGCCTTGAGCACGAAGACGAGCAACCCGACGGCGCCAGCGACAGGAGCAAAGATTGCTCCCAGGACGGCAAACTGAACCGTGAACCTGGTTATCTGCCGAACCGCATTCCCTCCTTGCTGCCCAATCACCCCGAAGAACGCCCCCACCTTCTGAACGATAGTTTGGAACCCTTCCTTCAGCCAGATCACCGCGTCCATCACGCCATTGGCTACCGCCCAGGTCGTCGCTCCGAACTTCTTGACGTTCTCCTCCATGACCTTGCCGTACTTGGATACCGAGTCCCCGGCCCCTTTGATCGCTTGGATCACGACCAAGACGTCGGATAAGTACCCGGTGACTTTTTTGATGGCATCAGCAACGGGTTTCATCACCGGCTCGAACAGTTCGATGAACGCACCTTCAACCGCAGACATGAACAAGACCCAGCGCCCAGCGATATTGTCCAAGCGCTTGTCGGCCATGTCCGCCGCAGCACCCATGGAATTTGCAACCTTGTCCATGAGAATCTTGAGGTTCTTTCCTCCCTTCATGGCCAGGGCGTTGAACGCCTTCTGCCCTCTGAGACCAAACAACTCGGCGGTGATTCTGGTTCGCTCCAGAACGTTTTTGACCTTTTTGAGTTTCCCGGAAAGAGTATCCACCATCCATGGCCAGGGTTTGAGCTTCCCCTCGGCGTCGGTCAAAGTGACTCCCCATCTCCCCATGATCGCTTCTGCCTCCTTCGAGGGCTTGGCCAGGGAAACCATCATGTTGGTCAGGGATGTGCCGGCCATGCTTCCTTTGAGGCCTGCATCTCCCAACGCCCCAAAAATACCACTAAGTTGTTCAATAGGCACACCCAACTGCTTTGCGGTCGCGGCACCGTAAACGAATGACTCTCCGAGAGCCAAGATGTTCGTATTGGCGCTCGCCGAGGTCTTCGCCAGCACATCGGCAACCATCTCCGCGTCTTTCCACTCCAGGCCCATACTCTTGATGGCGATGGCCACCACGTTCGCCGCCTGCTCCAGCTGGATGCCGTCAGCCGCGGCAGCGTTCATCACGCCACCGATACCAGCCATCGTCTCCCTGGCGTTGGCTCCGGAGCGAACCATGTACTCCATGGCCTGCGCCGCTTGCCCAGCCGTGAAGACCGAGGTGATTCCCATCCACTTGGCTTTCTGAATCAAATCCGGGTAGAGCTTGCGGTTCTCCTCGTCTAAAAGGGAGTTGACCACCGACATCTGCTTTTCAAAAACGATGGCTTTTTGCGCTCCAGCCTTCATCACCATTGACAAAGGAATCGCACCGAGAGCGGTCTTGGTGATCCCTCCCGCGATGTCGTTCATCCCCTTATTGACTCCGGCCAGAGACCCTCGGACCTTGTTCGCCGCTTGAGCAAACTTCTGAGCCCATTGATCGATCTTTGGTAGCTGGGCGTCGAATTTGGATTGCAAAGACTGGAGAGAGGTGGTTGCCTGCTGCATGGCAACTATCGCCGGATTCACGTTCAGGCTGAAGAGCCCACCGAGCCCGATCTGCGTAAACGCCATGTCACTTCCCTTTCACGGCCTTGTTTTCTCGCCTGATCTGCTCTCCCAACCGCCAGACCCACCAGTCTCGCTCGGTGGAACTCATCGACAGCACATCTCCATAGGTCATCCCAGGAATGAAATACACCAAATAAAAAGCCTCTTCGCGGAGCCGCTTCTCTGATGTTACCGCGAAGAAACTGCGAAAAAAGCGTCGTTCCCCCAATCCAAGGAGGAGCGATACTGCTTGCCGCACTTCGCACAGACATCCTCGACCGACATGTCCGGACCCAGGCTCTTTCTGTCGATGAGATTGGTCAGAGTCTCCACGTCGATCTTGTACATCTCGTCTAGCTCGTGGTCAGCGTAAGCGACCCCGGTAACGCCATTGATCTCGTAGATGGACCCAACGATAAGCCCAGCCTTCATGATGCCGAAGTTTTTGCCAACTTTGTCCCCGAGGGCGTCCATGGCAGCCCATCGGGATGGGCACAAAGTCATCTCGCTGACCTTCTTGCCTCGAAGCTCAAACGGCCGCTTCAATGAATACTTCCAGCGAGAGTCCTCGAACTTGTCGACGAAGTTGATGGTGACCGAACCAAGGTCTGCGGTGTAATCGAACCGGTGCCCGCAGTTTGGGCAGGCCATTCGCAAGCTCATCGTGTTCCCCATGGTCTGGACTCGTAGCCACAAGTAAACGAAGAAAACGTCTGGCATCCACATCTGGGAAATGATTACCGCCCGTTCGGCTGGCTTCATGGAGTCGAGCTTGAACGGTCCAAGCTGGGTGCAAAGCGTTCCGATCACGGTCGAGATGTACTGCCCCATCCGGGCAGACTCGACCTTCTCCAGAGCAGCGCCCAGTTCCCGCTCCTCTTTCAACCTCCATTCTCTGCACTCGATGCCACGATGCAAAGCACCACTGGCGTCGAGGATTCCGATTGGCAAGATCGGGCCTCGCTCCTGCAAAGGCTGCTTCATGGTCTCTTTGGGTGTTTCCGGAAGGGTTGACACAGTACCTCCAATCGGCCCGCAGGCCTTGATAGGTCCCTGGATGCTACAAGCCGCGTCAGATGGGCAACATCATGTCGGCTTTGAACGTCCACTCGATTTCGGCCATCTCGCCCTCGTTGGACATCTCCAGATCGGGGGTAGCCCGCTTGGAGACGAAGAGCCCGAGCAGCGAGTAGGTTCTGAACGTACTTCCGCCGATGCTTTTCATTATCAGCGTTCCGGTCTTCTTGTAGGTGGAGGCCACCGGGTCCCGCCCCTCCACGAACCAAAGCTCCATCGCCGCCTGCTGGATCAGATGGTGAGCAGGAATGGACGCAGAAAACTCCAGCGCCTTGGTCTGCCCACCGCTGGCGACGGTCCTGTCGGGGAGGTCTACCGTCTCAAGTTCCTCTTCCAAACCGCCGATCTTGGTGAAGGTCAACTCGGGCATCCCGAGAACGATCAGCTGGTACTTGTTCAGAGGGATGTGATCCCCTTGCAAAGCGCCTTTCATGTCAGTCTCCTTTCGGATGAAGGTGACAGTCTTTTAGGCTGTCCCTTTGTCCTGTCCCTTACTCGACCGCGACCCCGGATGTGACCGTGGTCGCCGTGCTAGGACGGGTGTTCGCGTTGTGATCCGCGAGCAACTGGTTGAACTGCGTAGTCAGGGCGTTGAGCTGATCCGCCATGGCGTGAACCACGTCATAGAGGTTGTCGGACCCGTTCGAATCGTCCAGCCCCGCTCCACCCTCACCGATGAAACTTTTGACCACCTTAGCTGTCATGTTCTCTTCCTTCCTCGTTGAGAGGTGGGTTAGCCCACGCTTTCAAATACGCCCTGCTTGCCGATCTTCATGATGAACCGTTCCACGGTATCGGCCAGGGCCAGATTGATCTCCGCGAACAGGTCTCCGGAGGCCCGGGTCGCGTCGGTGTTGATTTCTGAGTCCAGCTTGATGATCGCCGCGTCGTCAATGGACTTGCCCCGCAGCGCCCGCCGGGTGAACTCGGGGAGGAAGTAGGCCTTGAGCGAGGCCAGCGCCGGCTTCTCTGTGATCGGGTCGTTGATTGCGAACACGATCCAATCGAAGTTCTCGATCAGAACCTGCTCGTAATAGCTCATCTGCTCCCGCTGGTGCTTCCACTTCCAGGCGGGATCGGACCACAGCGTCCGATCTCCCCAGAGCACGAAGCGCCCCTTGGCCTTCTTGACCACGTTGATGCCCTTGGGGTTGAGATACTCCTCGTTGAGAATCGCCTCTCCGGTGGGGAGCTTCAGTACCGAGGGCAGCACCGCATCCACGCCGGCCTCAGCCTTGTGATACCCGATCCAGTCGTTGGCGATCCGCGCTTCGCGTCCGTGGACCATGCCGGTGAGCGAGACCAACTTCAACCTCCCGGGCTCGGTAGCCTGCGGGTCGTTGACGTACCCGTAGGAAGGGAAGCTGACCACGGCAAAATCGCTTCGCCCCAGGGTGTCGTTGATGTAGGTGTCCACGTCGACCTCATCGATTTTTGCCGATGGGATCTCGTAGCGGTACTGATGGTTCTTGGCTTCGGCGTAGGCAACGCCAGCCTTCTGCACGACGGTCGCGGTGACGCCCGGAGCCGCCAGCTTCACCAGCCCCAGGTTCTTTCCGCGGAGCTGGTTGAAGGGGCTGGAATTCACATCCCAGGCCTGGTTCTCGAAGTCGGAGTCGACAATCCCGGCGATGCCATCCTTCCCGCCAGACAACTCCAGCGGCGCGACCACCATGAACTCGTCGGCAGGCGCCCCAGAAAGTGTCAGGACGCTGCCAGCGGAGACGGTGATGGCCTTGTGGGTGTTGTCGACGATCCGATACTTCTCCCGAGGTGCATTGATCTTGTCGGGGTAGAGCGACCCACCGATCAGCTTATCCGCCACGAACGGCTTGTAGGTCAGGCTGGCCACGTCGGCAGCTGCCCACACAGAGGTCCCAGCGGTCAGCGTGAACGGGGGGGTCCACTTGTTGTTCGGCGTGAAAGCCGTTCCAACCGTTCCCGCCGCACCCAAACTCCCGAACTTGCTCGATACCGCCGTGAACGCGGTCGGCGCGGAGAACGTGAGCGTGATCGTCTGCTCGACCATGATATCGGTGGTCGTTCCTAGAGCCGCCGTGCCATTCCCATCGCCTACCTGCGCTGGATCGAACTGGTGAATCACGGCCGTGAGCAGGGTGGCGGTGACCGCGGAAGACACGCCGTAGTGGTTCGCCGGACGAACGTCGTTGTTCACGGCCCCGGTCCAGAGGTCGACAGCTTCGACTTCATCGTTCCGCCCGTCGTTGTTGACGACGTTCTCCCAATACCGGGAGGAGGCGGGATCGATGGAGAGATTTTCCCACCAGATGGTGAGCTTGCCGTCGACGTAAATGAACAGCCCGAACTCGCTGGCGGGAAGTTCGACCCCGTCCCGGATCTCGTAGGAAAGCTGCTTTCCTTCGTTGTCCAGGGTGAGGTAGTACCGCTTTGAGGGATCGGCGTCCAAGTCGGTCTTCATCTTGCTGTCGCTGGCCACAGAGACCACGCCGGCTGCCGTGTTCCCCAGAACCGGATAGCGCTTGTTCGCAACGCCCTCCAGCTCCAGCCAGCCACCTTTCCACTCGTCCTCGTCCCAAGTGGTCACCTCGGTGTCCAGCGTGGTCTCCAGCAAGTCGCCGGCAGAAGCAAAGTCCGCAGTGTACTTCGCCTCTTTCCCGCCCCAACGCCCACCGTTCTTGGCCTTGAGGGTACCCATGAGCGTGCGGGTGGTCTTGCGGCAGAAGAGGCTCGCTTCTGCGGGGTGCTCGTTGCCGTCAGTCACCCGAACCAGCGTGAGCCCCCCGGCCCCGGCCGCTTGGCTGTAGAAGTCGAAGCAGGCATCTGGAAGGAGGGAGTCGGCCAGATACCCTCCGCACTTCTTCGCAAAGGAAGCCTTCGTGGGGCAGACGAGAAGCTTCCCGACATCTCCCTTCTCCAGAATGCCGGCATACCCGGCCCACCCAAGGGCTCCAGGTTCTATCGGCTTGTCGCCTTCCAACTCCTGCACACCGACTCCCGCTCCTTGCACCGGACCGTATCTTCTCTGGACCACGATGACCTCCTTAGCTTTCGACGATGGCACTCATTTCGCCGGTTAAGTTGAACCGCTTAACTGCATGAATTTCAACTGCCTCTTTCAATGCGAACATGACATTAACCAAACGCAAGTTCATTCGGGCGGTGTGGACGTCTCCGAGCTTGAGCAGGTTGGCCATATCGAATTCGTCCACGAGCCAAAGGCGGTACTCCTCGTCTAACCCGGGAGAGCGGACCAGCGGATTATTCAAGCAGAACCGTTTCACCTCGTCGGCCATCTTATGCAGGTCCAGACCCTTGTCTGCCAGGAGCAAAACGCTGACCTCCAGATCCCCTCGAAGAGGACTCGGGATTTTCCACCCGTGCCCCGAGTCCTTGTTGATCACCGAGTCGTCCCAACCGACCTCCGAAGCCCTGACCAGATTAACGTCTTCCAGGATGATGGCCGGGGTCTTGGCCACTTCGT
>Ga0315289_10008613_pt1 | contig 14727 bp, 12 predicted proteins | sample YL17G11_40_MG_FD_203452 | JGI IMG/M metagenome (GOLD analysis project Ga0315289, IMG submission 203452) | Sediment microbial communities from Yellowstone Lake, YNP, Wyoming, USA - YL17G11_40 | ecosystem: Environmental > Aquatic > Freshwater > Lake > Sediment | place: USA: Wyoming | collected...
AATCCCTATCCGGTGACTAATGATAAATCCATAAATCTATCTCCGGTCTGGTCCCCGGGGGGAGACAAATTGGTCTACACTTCTTACAAAAAAGGTAATCCCGACTTGTGGATGACCGATTTGAAAAGCAGTCAAGTCACTCTCCTGTCCTCGCAAGCGGGGTTGAATACGGCGCCGGCTTGGTCGCCGGATGGCAAATTCTTAGCTTTGACCATGACTCGGGACAAAAATGCGGAGGTATATTTGATTAATCCAGAGGGAGAGATAGTTCGCAGGTTAACCAACAGTTGGAGCATAGACTCCTCTCCCACCTGGTCACCCAATGGGAAGGAGATCGCCTTCACCTCGGATCGATCCGGCTCTCCTCAGGTCTTCGTTATGGACGTGGAGGGAGCAAACGTCAGAAGATTCACCTACCAAGGAGACTGGACCGACTCACCCTGCTGGTCTCCGAGGGGGGATAGAATTGCATTCGTCTCCCGACAAAATTGGAAATTTGACATCTATACCATAGACATAACCGGAGAGAATTTGGCCAGGTTGACCTACGAGGGTTCCAATGAAAATCCGCGCTGGTCGCCGGACGGATTTCATATTGTCTTCAGCTCTAACCGAAGTGGAAGATATGAAGTCTACACCATGAATTGGGATGGATCGAATCAAAAACCTATCACCAATGGGGAAGGAGACTATAATCCGAGTTGGTCTCCAGTTCTTGGGGATTGATGAAAAAACAAATTTTGACCAGAGAAATAAACCAATGCAAGCTGATTGCAAGTCCAAATTTGTCGATATAACAATATACCATGATAAATTTGAAGTGAAAATGACTACTGCTCTGACAACTAAGAGGATATCACTTTTGGTGTAAAGCAGGAAGTATACACTAATAAGGAGTTAATCCGTAAGGATTTTATCTTCTTAAAAGGCTTACGCCTTAACTCCGTAACCAAACTCACAAAAACTTTGTTGATAGAGCACTATCACTATAAACCATGTATGATAAAGTAACAATCTTTTCCACATGAAGGAGGTGAAACATGCGAAAAGCAAGCATCCTGCTTGTAGGTTTTTTGATTTTGGTGTTGTCGGCTTACTGCGCAAAAAAACCACCTGTGGTGGAGGAAACACCAAAGCCTCCCGAGGTAACCCAGCCTGAAAAGCCCCCTCCGGAGATTCCGAAGGAGGAGGTAGAAAAGAAGGTTGTGACGCAGGAGGATCTACAGCCCATCTACTTCGATTTCGATAAGTACGACCTTCGTCCCGGAGACCGGGAGATTTTGAACCTAAACGCCCAGGTGTTAAAGGAAAATCCCAACGTCAAAATCAGAATCGAAGGCAACTGCGACGAGCGAGGCACGGTGGAATATAACTTAGCTTTAGGCGACCGAAGAGCTCGTGCCGCTATGGACTATCTGGTAAACTTAGGAGTTACTCCCGGACGTATTTCCATCATCAGCTATGGCAAAGAAAGATGCAAGCACTGCTTTAACGAGGAGTGTTGGTCCAAAGACCGAAGAGACGATTTTATGATTGTTTCTCAATGATGAGGATGGATTCTCTTAAGCTTGCACTTTTTGTTCCGTATCCTAATCCATCTGTCCCAGTCAAGGTCCGCAAGACAGAGCCTTTTCTGGTCTGACTCCACCTGAATCGACATGACCTTCTAAACAGACCAGAATATAGTCCCCTTTGTCAGATGAGGAGCACTTATACGAATTTTCGGAACCTTAAGATTGGTGATGAGTAAACTTTAACCATTTTTTGTAAAAGGAGGTAAACATGCGAAAGGCACGAATTCTGTGTCCTAAGACAGTTATTCTGCTCGTAGCAATTTTGGCTTTAGCGCTTTTAGCCAGTTGTTGCCCCCAGGAAAGGGTAAAGCCGGTAGTGGAGCAACCGCCACCACCGCCGCCACCACCACCGCCACCGGTGGTAGAAAAACCTACCCCTCCCCCACCACCGCCGCCTACGCCGGTGGTAACCAGGTTAAGATCCATCAACTTCGATTTTAACAAGTCTGATCTGACACCAGCGGCCCAGGACAGCTTGAACTATAACATACAGCAGTTCAGGGCAAAGCCCGATGCTATGATCAGAATTGAGGGAAATTGCGATGAGCGGGGAAGCGTGGATTATAACTTAGCCTTGGGAGAAAAGAGAGCCAACGCCGCTAAGGCCTATCTGATAAGCTTAGGTATTCCCGAGGATCGAATCCAAGTCGTCAGCAACGGCAAAGAGAGCCCTATAGATTCTGGTCACGACGAGGCGGCTTGGGCAAAAAATCGAAGAGTCGATTTTTCACTCGTTTCTCAATAAGAAAGATTAGAAAGAGGGGCAGATTCGCGAATCTGCCCCTTTGGCTTCTGTTTATTCATTTGACTTAGACGACAAAGTGCGACAAGCAGCTTTCGGGTGCGGTTGAACACTTTTGAACATGCCAGAAGGACCGTGTGAACTCGTCTAACCTGTGGAAATTTGGGTGATTCAAGTCCACGGCTTGGTCATTGCATCAAGCCCTAAAGAATAAGAACAAAGAGGTGATTAGCTTTGATTACAAAAATAAGTAAGGCTGGTTTCTTTTTTCTTGGGTTTCTTCTTTTGTTATCCGGCTGTGCCTCTCGCTGGCAGGTGGAGGGACTTAAAAGAGAATCAGAAGAGAGCAATCGGAGATTGGAAGGTCGCACAGCTCAATTAGATAGCCTTCTCAGAGAACAAATAGAATTGACCAACCGATTAAGGGCAGATCTTGCCAGCACCTTGGGGGGAATGGATGAGAGGATGGGAATTGTGGAAAGCAAGCTGGAGGATTTGGGTCATAGATTTCCAGAACTATATCAAAAGATAGATTTGGTGAAACAGCAGGTTTCCAAAAAGGACACGACAGAAGCCTCGGATACCGGTAAAGCCCTCATTAATGTGGATCCCAAACAACTTTACGATGCCGCCTATCTGGATTTGACCAAGGGCAAATACGATTTAGCCATCACCGGATTTTCCAATTATCTGAAATACTTTCCCGAAACCGAGCAAGCCGACAATGCTCAATATTGGCTGGGGGAATGCTATTATGCTAAAAAGAACTATACCCGTGCGGCTATCGAATTCCATAAAGTGTTAGAAAATTATTCAACCGGCGACAAAGTTCCCAGTGCTTTATATAAACTGGGCTTATCTTTGTTGGAGCTGAAAAGCGTGGGAGAAGCCAACAAATACTTCGAGGAATTGATTAACAATTATCCCAACACTCAGGAAGCTAAGCTGGCGCAAGAAAAGTTAAAGAAACCCACCCAGAAAAGATAAAACACCGCATTAATTTTAAATTCGCATAGCCGGAAAATCCCAGTAGAGAGTATCCGGCGATACCCTCGCTTTTAGAACAGTCTCTTGTAGCTTTAGAAGTTGGCCGGTTTTATCTTTAACAAGATTTTCGACATTAATCGTTATATCTATCGATACCCCACCACAGCTTGGGAGGGCTAACTGGGCTATTTCGTAGCCCCCAGAAAAATCGCGCCTATGTTCAAGTCTCTTAAAGTTGGAAAGACCAGGAAGAGTAGAATCGACAAGAGTTTTCATTATAGAGAATTGATTTAGCAGATAATCAAGATCAAGCCCTGCCTCCGAGAGAACTTCCTTCTCATTCATCAATTTTGCCAGCGTCACTAATCTGAAGAGTCCTTCAAGTTCTGCATAAATTGGCTTACTTTCGGATATCTGCTTGTATTTTGCGGAGAAATTCTCTGCAAATCTCTGAGCCAAGGGGTCTGCCTTGCCACTTCCAACTACGCTTCCGGTTTGAGTTAGGAACTGCTCTTCAGTTAAAAGAATAACGTCACATTTCTTGATAATCACGAATCCTTTATCTTCCTGATACCGGTTCTCTCCAGGAAAGAACCAAAATCTGTTAAGAAGAGGGATAGAGATAGGTCTTTTTTGAATTATATCTTGTTTTGCCTTGTTCAGAGCCATATCGGTGAGGCTTTCCAATCCATCAATACCTAAGGAATCAGAGCCGTCTACAATCCTTTTCATAAAGTAGTCTGCCTCCACCATGACCTTTGCAAACCGGGTATCAAAGGGGATGCCAAGAACTTTTACTTTTTGGGGCTGGCTACATATGGTGCTCCAATTCTGAAGAATACTTTCGACCTCCGTGGAAGTTGATAAAATCGTTCCTCCCAGTTGCTGAAGTTTTTGCAAAGTTTCCGAATCAGGGTCGATAGAACAACCCGGATTCGAATAATAGTAGGTGTTCCCCTCTAAGGGAGCATACTTCCACCAGATGTTTCTTAAAGCTATGACAAAGTCTTCCAGATAAAGAGGAGGAGAGCTCGTATCTACTTTCCCCACAAGGATTATATCTTTATTCTTATCGTCTAACACATATCCGTATATTTTCTTTAAACCACAAAGCTCAAGAATGTTCTGAGGACATTCCCCTTTTGCCATACAATTTTTGACCCTTTCTTCCAGCACTTTGAGGGAGACAGCCCGATCCTTAGAAGGTGGATTTGACGTTTGCTTAAGCTCACTGGCTCGGAGAAACATGGAGAGAAGAACCGTTAACAAAAAAGTAAGTAAAGATATTGAAAAGATTCTAAAAAATTTGATAGTTTGCATTTTTTTATTCCTCCGTTTCTGGAATCTTCTTTATCTCCCAGAAGAGCGTATCTTGCGATGGTCTGGACATCAAAACATTCTTTAAAAAGTTGTCCCACAATCCACTTCGTTCCTTTCCTTCACTTTTTGGAAGAGGATTAATATAGACGCCATTAACCTTAAAATTAGGCATGTCTACAGTAGGCGGAAGGAGATGATGCATTAGAAGTTCTTCAGTGTTATATTTGGGAGTTCCGGTGGTTACAACTTTGACATCCAGGGAAAAACCAGCTTTTTGTTGTGAACGAGTCGAATCCTCCTTGGGGATATCATAATATTCACCTGCCCCAGGAATCTCCCAACCCTCAAGCGGGACCTGCCAGGTCAGGACGTGTTCTCCTTTCGGCTTTGATTTAAGGACAGCTTCCCTTAGGGCTGTGACATCTCCAGCCTTTAACCTCCCTACAAAGGGATTCAGTTCTATCCCGCCACTAATTTCCAAAATTAGTGGGCGAATATTGAGCTGGTTTTGACTCAAATCCAAACCCATCACATTCAAAATTCCAACAATTAGATCAAAGGTCGTATCCGTGAAGACATGTTTAACCTTGCAGTCATTCAGCCAATAGTCAAGATTCGGTTTCGATTCAAGTCCTTCAATTCCCCTAGCGAGTGCTACGAGATCATTGAGGGTCTTAACACGACCTATCTCTGGATAAGCCTTGCGAATTTCTCCGAAATTAATAGTTACTTGGCCTGCAAACCCATCACCAACCTCATCCCGGGTTCCAGAAAGACCGTCTTCGGGCTTTCCTTCCATAAAAGCATAAAGTACCTCGGTTGAACATACTACGCCTAATTCCTGAATGGCGAATACCGCTTCTCTTGTCGCCAGAGAGGGATTTAGAGGACAAAACCAAAACCGACTGCCAATACGGAAGTAATCTACTAATGCTTGCTGCGATTTAACTAATCCCGTATCTGAGGGTTGCAAGACAGGAGAGGAATCTGCCAATGTTTGTTGGAATTGGGTGGCAGACTTTGAGAAATAGTATTCAGCATCCTCCATCTTTGCTAATGCCAGGGAATTAGAAGAATCAACCATTACCTTCTTTAATTGATCTAAGGACATTGAGAAATAGGATTGACCACCCCAAGATTCTGAAGTAAGCAAACCCAGGCTAATCTTTTTTAGAACGATATCTGCTTCCAGCATATCCATTCCAAACTGGGTGTTCTCGATTTTGCCCTGAAAACGTACTTTCTGTTTTCCGGTTTTCGGGGTGTCTTCTGTTCTGTCAATGCTTACCAAAGGATACTCTTCATGTAGGAGAACGGAACGCAGTGCAACTACAAAATCATCTAGGGTTATGTTCTCAGTTCCTTTGTTTGCTTGACCAATAATGATCAAATCCCCATTGTCCGCATCATATACCATTCCAGCTAATTGAGTGATTCCCCCTATTCCGGTCAGCTCTGAGCTTATGTCCTTTGAACTCTTCATGCGCCTTTCGGCTTCCTCCAACGAGTAGGCAACGAATGGGCCAGCTCGAAGGATGCTCGGAAGTACAGTAAGCCACGTTATACAAAATAGAAATCGACTAATCCATATTTTCATTTCTTTTCACTTCCTTTGATAGATGAAAACTCTACAGGCTTCACATAGTAGACAAGACCCACCCAAGTTACAACAGGCCAATTGCCCCTATCGATGTATGCCCCGCGAATCTTTTCCAGATCCACCCCACACCCAGTCGAACTGTAAAATCGGTCTAATGTTTTTTCGTTAATACTTGTTCTATTATTAAGCTTGTCTACCATCCCCCTACCAAGGCCCCCAACCCATGGGATTCCTGATACTCCATGCCAAATGGGCTTCCACCAATTGTGTATTCTCCATTGTGCACCTTCAATAGAACTTATCTGGCTTTTAGTTAGCCCAATATCATTCCTGATGTTCCCCAAGTGTGTCCTTCTTTCCACAGACATCCCAGCAGTATCCTCTACCAACTCATCAACTTGAATGCTCATAAGCTCGACCTTGGCCTTATTCAAGCCAAGAAGATTTATATTCGTCAAATCTAAACAATCTGCTCTTTTGCCTGCCTCTTCAAAATCCATTTTCGCCTCGTCCCAGTGTCCCAGAGCAAATTGGGCGCATCCGCGGCCGTTAAGAGCAAGGGCAAAATTCGGGGAAACCTTTAGAGCTTGGCTAAACCTTTCAAGTGCTCCTTTTGCCCCTGTTCTTCTGTGAATCCACATAGCCCCTAAGCTGGCGTGCGCATCGGCAAAAGAATCGTTCGCCACAGTTGCCTTAGTTAGATAAACATACGCTGAATCCCACTCACCTTTGGCAACATGGGTTACTCCCCGTGCATTCAAAATCAAGGCGTGGTTAGAATCCAGCTCTAATCCTTTGTCCAGTGCTACCAAGGCGGAATCCCACTGCTCTAAGCGGGCAAAGGCATCGCCTTCAAAATAGCAAGCTATCGCACTCTTTGGATTTTTCTTAGCAAATTCCTGAGTCCAGTCTTTCCATTTCTTAAGATCCCCTTCTGATGTGACGCTTAAGAATAGACATAGAGACTCATTATTCCGGTTCAGAGCTAAACAAGCATGCCCTTTAATTAATCGGGCCACAGGAAGAGAGGTTAGATTACTATCTGGACCGAGGACATCTACTACTTTTGTCCATTCTTCTGCAAGAATTGCCTTCTTAACTTTCTGGTCCAGCAATGGATCAGATTGAGCGTTTAGAATTCCAGGAAGAACCACGAATAAGGTAATTGACATCAAGAGTGTGACAAAAACACATGAAATGGTCACCCGCCGAGTCATCTTATAATCAATTCTTTTCATTTTTTCACCTGCCTTTCTGAATGATTTGGGTTGCAAAGAGTCTTAGTTAAAGATCGCTCAGAGTTCTCTTGCGAGTTTAAACACGCTCTCCAATAGCCTGTTTTCATATTTTGCTCAGTTAGATTTACCATGTTTAAGGAAATCTTATCTAATGCTTCAGTATTTCTGGTTCGTTTATAGTATAGAGAAATAATTAGGTTTTGTCAAGGATTTTTTTATAAAATTGCAAAAAAGTTGGGTTTTCCTCTCATTTCAGCCTCCGTGGGTTTTGACCGGTGAGATGAACGAAATTAAAATTTTTCAGCGGGTGGGAAAATAATCCAAAAACCAGTTTAACCTTGTTTTTTTCCCATACTATTCTCCATGTTCAGGAATGTAGCATAAATGGTGGCTACAAATGTAGTGAATTTGTAGCCTTAAACACGCTGGACGTGTATTTATTTATTTATAGTATGCAGGTATGCTGCGAAAACTCCTCCTATAACTACGGAGGAAATGACCGCGTCCCAAACGGTGGTGCATTTTTCGGATGATTCACCCGACCACGCCTGAGTAGGCCTTGGGTGAGGTTCCCACCGCTTCAATTTGGGCTTGGATAGGTCTACACAGTAATCGTAGGTCTCACCACTTTTTACATAGATGTCCTCTGCCTTAAATTTCTCGTTTCTGGGCATGTCCCATTTGATACCTTCGGGCAGAAAACGTTTGAACTTGTATTCGTCTGTGATTCCAATTTTTTCGGTGCCCCTGAATTCGTATACGCCATAGGCTAAGTGGTTAAAATTGAGTATTTGCTTGTTTCCCTTCCAGATACTTAAATCCTTTGGCGCTATGGGAAGCTTCTGAACTTCTACGGAACGAACCACCACCGTATCATAAGTGGTGTCTACTGTTGCTAATAAATATTTTCTATATCTTTTTCCTTCAACGAAATTGGTATCGATTTTAGCTTGATGAATTGCGGTATCGACCTTCTGATTATATTTACAATAAAAGACTGCCAAATTGAAATACTCATCCGGGGTTATGTCGAAAACGGTGGGAGGCGGGTTCTGGACAACGGTAGTACGACGAGTAGCGCCTGTGTAGGCAACGGTAGTATCGGGCCCCTTTTTTACCTCGAATATAGTGGGGTAGATAGCAAAGCTATCACTTTCCACTTGGTAACGTCCAGGAGGTAAAAGAAGAGTGATTTCTTTGGAGCCATCCCTGATCTCCGAATTAAGATAATACTGGGCTCCTTTTATGGCTTCAAAATTTTCTTCAATTCTATCTTTTATATCAAGATAGAGGGGGGGCCAAATTTTAACCTCTAACTTTCCCCAAATCATATTTTCTGGAAAGCCATAAACTTGAGCCGTGCATTGTTTGAATTTCGGTAGCCAGACAGAGTCAATTCCATCGATCCGTTCTTTAAAGCTTCTATTGGTGATGGGGTCAATATCTACCACTACCCCCCAGTTGGTTCCTTTAACAGTTTGTAAGGCATGATAAGTCCAAGTGGGATTATCCATCTGGTATTCAACCATAGCTAAAAGAAGAAAGGCGTGAGCAGTTAACTTGTTTTGATTCGTATCTGGATTTTGATAATTCTTATAATATTCCAAAATTTTACCCGCAGTGGACTCCATTTGTTTAGCCAAGTCCTCCCTCTCCGTGTCATTCTGCAATTTAGAAAATACATCATAATAACTCCACATGTCGTCAAGAAGAGTCGTCATCTTTTCGGTTGTGGTCATCTGGGCTAAAACTAAAGAATGGGATAAAATCGTAATTGCTATAATTAGACTAACAACCAATAAGTTACGGATCTGGATCATGGTTTTACCGCCTTTCTTCTGAAGTTTGTTGACAGGTGCTCATATAGTATATGTAAATTTTGTCAAATTTTTTCTGGTAAGTTTCAGCAAATTCATCTTCCCCTTGCTGATGAAGCTGGTCGATCAATTTGAGATATACCTCCTGCAATTTTTCAACGATCGTACACTTGTCCCCCCTCACTAATCCCTTTATTTTCGAGGCATTTTCTAATAAGGTGGCATAACGCAAATAATTTCCTTCTTCCTCTAACTTCTTGCCATAAGCGTAAAGAAATTCAGTAAAGTCAAATATAATATTCGATCGTTTAAAATATTGGCTTAAATATGCGGTGGTGGTATCCTGAACGTCTTCAAATTTATCAAATTGATCTACGGCTTTATTGTAACAAAGGACCGTAGTTTCAGGATCTTCTTTCTCCTTGCCCAAAGCCGCTAAATAATAGGCGCAACACTCCCCACGCGGATTTTGGGTGGTTTCAGCCGCCGTGATCGCAAATCGGGACGCCTCGGTTCTCTGCAAAGAATCCTCACTTTTGTTTATTATATTTTTGTTTTTATCATAGACGAAGATAAGCTCATCGGCTTTCATAATATTGGACAAAAACATGACATTGGGATAATCGATTCCAAGAAAGTCGTTTGCCCGTGTGAGTTTTAGCTCGCTTAAGCCAGCATAGGAGCCAATGGTGGTGCTCACGAAATTATATTTTTTTGCCCGGTCAATTATGTTCTGTATCAAGGGAGACAGGGAATTGGGATGATCAATAAATTTTGCCGATTCAATTATGGTAACCACACCCCTTTGTAAAGCTATTTTTACCCCCGCCGGGCTTGATATACCGGGGTCCGGCGATTCCTCAATTCGAGTGATACATCTCCACAGATCCCAGATACGTGATTTCGCTTGGTGGCTAAGCGCACTATCCCCCTTTGAACCCTCCAGTTCATGCACTTTTTCTTTAACCTCTGCTTCTGCTATGAGATAAGAATAAGACAAAGTAAACCCTGACTTGTAGGCTAAAGTTCTTAAGCTGTTCAAAGCCCATCTGAGAGTATCTATGTTATCGGTTTGATCATAGTTATCGATTGCTCCTACCGCTAAATCTAAAGGTGTTGGCTGGGGAGGACCTTGTGCAATCACCTTGGCAATTGCTTTATTATCAGATATGGAGAAGTATGTCAATATCATTATAGATATTATTCTGAGCACGGTCTTCCAAGATTTTATCCTGTTTAAATACAAAGGCACAACCATCATATGTGCGTCTCCTTATGTTTTAAGTTGGTTTCGTATAGTCTGGAAATTGCCCATCAAACTCGTCTAAAAAGAAATTAAGTAGAACTTTTATCAATGTGAGATCATTAATATCAGGTAGCTGAACCAGCTGGTCGACCGGCAGTCTTTGATCGATTTGGCCAGCAAATCTACCATACTCGTATCTAATTCGGTAACTTGTTCCATCATATTCGATTTCAATATAGTCCGGTTTAAATTTGATAAAGGGTCCGACTGAGCACTCACTTTTGTTCCTGACCTTTCTCAGCCATCGGATTCGCGGGATTAGCTTTTCTCTTGCTAAAGACTCAATAGTATCACGAAGTGACGGATTCGTGCTCACTATTTCTGCTATTATGCTAATTGGACCCACCTCGAGTTCATTAGAATAATCGGGATTTTTCCCACTTAAGTTTAGCGTAAAATATGCTTGCGTTCCCAGGGGTATGTTCTTATCAAAGCTAATCACAAAAGGGATTTTAGAATTGTTAGCTGTCACACCAGGATCTATTGAACCGACCCGGCTTTCACTTTCAATGATTCGAGTTGAGGGGGCATTTGTTGTAAGTAATGCTGAAACTTCATGCATCGTTACATTTCCTCTGTTTGCCAGCGAAACTTTCAGATTTACAGTGTCCCCTGGTTTTGCTGTTTGGGGAGAGTAACTTTCTAAAACGATCCTTACATCCAAAATAGCAAGAGGTGGTGTTATTATTATCCTGCCTGTATCCCTTGCTGCCAAATCAGCGAGACTCCCTAATTCCTTTTGTGTGGCGATTGTGCGGTCAGTGCCGGTGGTATCAATTTCAGGATGACCAATGATTTCTGGTTCTGGCGGTGGGACCTGCTCCGGAGTCTCACTAATTGAAGGAGGCGGAGGAGGAATCTCCTCAATTGGAGGGGGAGTCAGCTCTGCTATGGTTTTAGTCCTGATTACCCCTTTCTCTACAGGTAGTTTTAAGCTTGGTAAATGAAGCAAAACACTGATGACCACAATATGCAAAATGCCAGCTAAAATCACCCCTAACCCTAAGTTCTTCTGATAGCTTTTTTTGAGCTCAAGCGACCCGTAGCTACGAGAAGCCGGCGTGGTTTTGGGCGAAATAATTGGGCCTATTGTCGATACCACGCATAGCAATGGAAGGGCAATTAAAGAAATTACGACCAATATCTTTGTATACGCTATGCGGTTATGAACTAAGATTACGGCTAAGGTGACTAATAATATCGCTGATATTATTAAATTCACATATTTCGATGCTGAATCCAGATACAATATAGATTCTATTCTTTCTAAAAATTTATTCATTCGAAGCTTCCGTTTTTTGATGCCTTTTCCTGTAAATATGCAATAGATCGCCAATTGCTGTAAGAAAAAACAGAATTAAAAGACTTACAATTCCCCAAAATTCGATTTCTTCCAAAATTATTTTTTTACCTCCTGATATAGGCAGTATTTTCAAGAACGAAACGCCAATGGCTAGCATTAATACTAAGACAACAAAGATGATAAACTTGAAACAAACAATTTTCAACTCTTCTTTATAATCTTTATAAAAGCTTCTAACAAAGTCACTTAATAAATTGTCCAAGGAAACCCCACTTAAGTCTATTCATTTCTCCATCTATGCTTTTTAGCAATTGCTTAGGTTATTGGAAAAACAATCTTTAGTCAAAAGTATTTTTTCACCCTTTGCCTTGTTAAACGAAATGGCTATACAGCACCCCGAAAGGCAAATTGCCTATTACGTTCTACATTCTTTTTATCGGGTGTCCCTATTTCAAATTCCATCTTTTTTAGTGAATTAAGTATCTACTGCACATTTTGTCAAGATAATTTTTTGAAAATTTTCTTTTATTCTTGATGCAAGTAAACCTATAAAAAATTCCTTGTTTTGTGAAAAAGCCTTTATGTCACCTCTTTAATACAATCCGAATTCTGGATCCATGGGACAGGTGAGCCTGTCGAAAAATGACATAAAGGACATTTTTATGGTTTTTCGACACCCTCCCGGTGTAACCTTACATTATCCCTATCTAATAATCTCCATCCAAAAGCAAACCTGCCAAGCTCAGCAAGTTCCTTATGAAGGCTGGAAGTTCAATCAGTATACGTTTCTATTTGATTTTTGTTTCCTCTTTCACAACTCAAATTTTCTTAAGATAAGCAAAAGGGAATCCTTCGCTGTTCGTCACGGATTTATCCTGATGCCGCCTTTGGCGGGAGAACGGACACCTTCCAGACGGGTCTTCGATCCAGACGGATCTTCGATGTCCGTGACGTTGCGGAAAATGGTAACGGACGAGGCGTCTTACCAACAAGGGGCACCTTGGTGGCTGACAACATCCCCCAAAGAGCGAAAAATTATAAATAGTGGCGAGAAGATTAAAAATTACTCAATTAAGGACACCCGAAAGATTAGTAAGTATAGACACAAGCCAAGAAAAAGGAACCAAAGTATATCACTTTGATCTAAGGAATTAGATTTATACGAAATCCTCAATACAGAAATTTGAAGAAAAATTTTCTTAATTCGGAATTTTTTTCTTGACATTAAATTCTGTTTTTGATAAATATATCAATGTACAAACAGATCAAAGCAAAAGATATCGCATTAGGAAGAGAAGAGGATGTCCGATATGCGAATACGGAACCAACAAAAAAAGAAGTGTGTACTGGCGCTTTTAGAACAGGGCTTCCCGGAAGCTGAAGTTGCTCAAAAGTGCGATGCTTCAATAAGCACTGTTTATCGTTACCGGAAGTCCCTACGACAAAGAAGGCTAGGCAAGTGGGGGTCTTATGTCCTTATTTTCTTCGCTTTCGTCTCTGCCGTCGCTTCTGTTGGGTATATTGTTGAAAAACTGTCCAAATCTGGGCCTCAACAAACACAACCTTATGTTGTTGTTCTTCCTCCTCCAGCTCCACCTTTTGTTCCACCGGAAAAACCTCCTAATAACGAAGAAAATCTGCAGCCAGAAATATGCAACGAGATAACCGGACAGATTTCCGGCTTACACAAGCTTGGGGGAAAATTTGATAGCTTAACGTGGCAAATAAAGAACATAATGCCAAGGAGCCCATAAATATGAAGCATCTACGCCATCTAAGATGTCTCTTCAGCATTCCTCTATGCAAAGTTGCATTTGTTAGTGCACTTCTTTGTGGTTTTCTTTTTTTGTTTCCCGGAAATGCACCGAAGTCGCAAACAGGAGACGCGAATTCGGTCATACTTAGTTTGTTAAAGCAATATGGAAGGGAAATACAGAGAGTGAACGCTAAGGCTGATACTTTGGGTATAGAGATAGACTCTTTGGAAATGAGGACCTATAAGTTAGAAGGACTAATGAAAGAAGAACGAGACACCGTATTTTTTTTAATAGGGGCTACCGAAACCCAAGATGAAACTAACTCCTTGAGTTGGGTTCCAAATGTTTCGATTAATTTCTTCTTTCATGGAGGTTCAAGAAATTCTCTTTTATTCAAATCCATAGAATCGGACTCTAATGGAAGATTCATCGATACTTTGCCCATTGGCGAGGGTAATCACATGGTCTACGAGGCAAAGAAGCCAGGTTTTTGCCCTTTGCTCGATTCGGTCACAGTCTCTCAAAACCCTTTTCTCCTCCGCATCCTTTTGACTCAAGAATTTCCGACCAGGTGGGTTAGTGTAGAAATAAAAGCGCGCTACAAGACAAACTGGGAGAAAGGGCTGCCAGACCGGACACTCGAATTGAAATGGGGAGGGAAAATTCAACGAACCTATGAAACAAACAAATATGATAAGAGACACAAACTTGGATTCATTCCAGCAGTGGAAGTCCCTCAGGGAAACCAGGTCGTTGAATTTCAAGTGTCCCACGGTTCAGCAGTTGAAAGAGATTGGGAACCAGTAATTTCCAGTAAGATTCCAGATGAGTGGAAAATCTTAATCGAACACCCTAAATAGATTTTCACTCAAAAGAATATTTTCATAATTTCCCCCTATATTTTGACCTTCCTCAAGCTTTCCGCGGCCTTTTCCGGGGTGGTGGAATCTATGTAGAATCCGCTTCCCCATTCGAAGCCTCCTGTCCTGGTGTAACCTGGCATTATCTCTATATGCCAGTGATAATCCTCTTCCAGAGTTTTCCAGGCTCCTCCTCTACGAAAGGTGCGATTAGGTCCAGTAT
>Ga0315289_10008614_pt1 | contig 14726 bp, 11 predicted proteins | sample YL17G11_40_MG_FD_203452 | JGI IMG/M metagenome (GOLD analysis project Ga0315289, IMG submission 203452) | Sediment microbial communities from Yellowstone Lake, YNP, Wyoming, USA - YL17G11_40 | ecosystem: Environmental > Aquatic > Freshwater > Lake > Sediment | place: USA: Wyoming | collected...
CCCCCCCCTCTCCATCTCTCATTCCTCTCACACACCTCTCCTCTCACGCCGCCACGCCCGCCGCCTCCCGCAGGGCCCGTACCTGGAGCGCCAGGTCCATCGCCCGGTCGGCCGCCGCGTCGGCCGCCATCTCGGCGGCCGCCTTGGCGACGGACGCGGCCTTGAGGTCGGCCTCCAGGGCGCGGATGCGGGCGTGAGCGGCGGCCAGGGTGGTGGGGAGGCGGGCGTCGGGAGGGCCCGCCAGGGCGGGGATGTTGTCCGTGAGGGGCGTGGTGGGCGTGGCGGGCAGGGCGGCGCCGGACTGCGTGGAGAAGGGAAGGGAGAGGCGCGTGAGGGGTATTTGTTCAGCCCCCCCCCTTCCCACCCTCTCTCTTCTTCTTCGAGACCTTGGACCGGCGCGGGCCTAGCTTACGGCCTACCAGGAATGCGAAGGCGGGCATGTGTGCGTGCGCGTGCGTGCGTGCGCGTGCGCGTGTGCGTGTGTGCGTGCGCGTGCGTGCGCAAGAAAGACAAAACGGCGTTTTAAAGAAGAAGGAAAAACCATCACATTTTTTTTTCCTCTCCCCTCCGTCCCCCATCCCCACGCCCTTTTTCTCGCTCTCTCGTAACCACTTCTCTCCTCCCTTCACATGCTCTGCAGCAGCTCGCACGCGCCCGTCCCCACGCCCACCGGCCGCCCCACCACAATGCGGGCCGCGGGCGACCTGAGCGCGTCCGGCTCCCCGCGCAGCGTCGCCTCCGCCAGGAAGGAGGCCGCCGTCTCGAAGGACACCCGCAGCAGGGGCGACGCGCTCGCCTCGATGCCCAGGCGGTTGCACGGCCGGTGGCCGCCCTGGTGGGTCATGAAGTCCGCGACCAGGCCCATGTGGCGGACGTCGACGCCGATGCCGTACGCGCCAAACAAGGCCATCACCTCCGACACCAGGGTCGCCCGGGCGGCTTCGACGCCCAAGGCCCGCAGGGCGGACCCGACGCAGTTTGTGGTCACCCCCCCCGCGGCGGCCTCGCCGGCCCCGCCGCCGCCGGCCCCGAGCGCTCCCCCCACCGTGGCCTCCCAGGCGGCGGCCAGGTTGACGCCCTCCGTGCGGACGAGGAAGGGGGCGTCCACCTCGGCGCCACCGTGCGGGGCGCGCCCGCGGACGACGGACGCGCGGTCGACGCCCGGGACCGCGTGCAGGGTTGTCTCCGCGGCGACGCCCTCCGCCAGGGCCAGCAGCAGCAGGCGCGGGGCGGACGGGGGCACGCACACGGTGGCGGCCAGGGTGCGGGTGAGCGGGGCGGGCGGGAGGGCGGAGGCGGTGGCGGAGGGGGCGGCGGCGGCGGCGCCGCGGCGGCTGGCCTTTTTGGTGAGGGATGGGGTGGGGGTGGCCGCGGCCGAGGCTTCCCTCGACCCGCCCGCCACCCCCTCCACCCCCGCCTCCTCCTCCTCCTCCTCCTCCTCGTCTTCCGCGAGGTCGTCGCCCGCCCGGCGGGCCGACTCCCGGCGGGCCGCCTCCGCGGCCGCCACATCATCCTCGTCGCCCTCCCCGTACGCGCCGCCATCGCCCCGGCCGCCCGCCCAGGCGAGGCGGCCCTCCACAAAGGCGTCGTCCGCTTCCGCGTCCTCAGGCGCGTCCTCCTTTGACACTTTGTGGGGACGCCCGGTGGTGGGGGCGCGGGGGAGGGGGGGCGCACCGGCGGCGGCGGGGTCAGTAGGCGCGGCGAACGGCGGGCTGGAGCCGGCGTGGTCGTCGTCAGCCGGGGCGGGAGCGCCGCCGCCGCCGCCCCCGCTGCCCCCGCCCAGCCCATCCCCTCCGCCGGCCGGCGCGGCCGGGACGACCGCGACGGCCGCCCCCACCCCGCCCGCCGCCGCCCGCCGCAGTTCGGCCTTCGCCACGGCTTGCAGGCGCGGCACGAAGGCGCCCTCCCACACAGCCGCCACCTCCTCAAAGTCCAGCCCGTCCAAGGCGACCGCGGTGACGGTGTACTGGCGCACGCGCGGGCCGCCCGCGCCACCGGGCGCCGCGGCCGCCGGCTCCTCCGCCACGGCCAGGCCCGCGAGTGCCTCGGCCAGGCGCACCCGCCGCAGGGCGGCCGCCAGCCGGGCCGCGCCGTCGCCCGCGCCCGGGCCGGCACCCACGGTGATGTCCATGGCCGGCGTCGCCGCCAGCGGGGACGCCGTCATCAGGAGCTCCCGCAGGCGAGGGATGCCCATCGTGACGTTGGCCTCCCCGCGCCCGGCCATGTGGAAGGTGTTTAGCGTCATCTGGGTGGAGGGCTCGCCCACGGACTGGGCGGCCAGCACGCCGACCGCCTCGCCGGGCGAGACGGACGCCGCCGCAAAGCGGAGGGCCAGGATGTCGGCCAGGGAGGGAGAGGGTTCGGAGGCGCCGCCGCCGCCGCCGCCGCCGCCGCGCCCTCCTCCCAGGGCGGCCGCGACAGCCGCGTCGGCCACCCCGACCGCCGCGCCCGCTCCCGCGTTGCCTCTCAAAAAGTCCGCCGCCGCGTCGCCGTACGCTTCGGACGGGGCGCCCACCAGGGCGGGGCCGGGCGCCAGCGCCTGGGCGGGCAGGGTGGTGGGCGCGTCCACGGCCGTGGCCCCGCCGCCGCGGGCCCGGGCGGCCTGGCGGGCGGCCGCGGCCGCGCGCGCGGCCGCCGCGGCCGGCCCGCCACCACCATTCCCACCCTTCAACGCCTCGCCCGCCCCCAGCCGCCGGGCCAGCGCGCCCGCGTTGGCCGCCGCCAGCCCAAACTCGCGCAGCAGGCCCGCCGCGCTCGCGTCCAGGCCGTCCTCGCCGTACGCAAACTGGACGACCGACCCGTCGCAGGCATCCCGGACGGTGCCGTCATACCCGACGGCCAGGCCCTCCATGCACTTCACCAGGCAGCGCTGGAGGTAGCCCGACCGGGAGGTCTTGACCGTCGTGTCCACCAGCCCCTCCCGCCCGGCCATGCAATGGAAATAAAATTCTTGCGGGCGCAGGCCCGTCAGGAAGCGGTCACCCACAAAGCCGCCCGCCCGGGCGCCCGGGTCAAAGGGGGCGAAGCAGGGCAGGGTGGCGCCAGAGGGCATGCGAGGCACGCGCCGCCCCTCCAGCTCCTGCTGGCCAAGCAGGCAGGAGATCTGAGAGAAATTGACAAGCGAGCCCTTGGCGCCCGTGGAGGTCATGAGCGCCAGCCCGTTGGCCGGGAAGGGGATGGCCTGGCCGCCGGGGAGGCAGGCCTTGATGGCGGCGGACGACAGGGCGTGCAGTGGGGCGGTCGCGGCCGCGTCGTGGCCGACGCCCGCGCCGCCGGCGGAGGCGCGGTACATGCGCGCCAGGGCGGCCCGCACGGCGCCCGGGTCGGCGCCGCGGTCGGGGGCGCCGCGCCCGTCCGTGAAGCCCGCAAAGCCGGCCGACGCGTGCGCCGCGGCGTCCTCCGACCCTGCCAGCGTCGCCGCGCGCTCGGACTCCGCGGCGGGGGTCAGCAGCAGGTCGGCCAGGCCGACCGTGAAGCCCCGCCCGGCCAGGAACGCCGTCGCCAGGCGGGCCAGGCAGCCCAACAGGTCGTCCGCCGCGGCCGGCCCGTACAGTTCGTAGACCGCGTGTACCAGGGACGCCCGGCCGTACGCGGCCTTGTCCAGGGTGCCCGTCAGCAGGTCACCGCCCACGATGCGCAGCTCGCCCTCGCCCGACCCGGGCGCGCCCCACGCGGCGTCGCCGACCTTGCAGGGCGCGGTCAGCGTGAGCGGCGGCGCCCCCGGGTCCGCGCCCGACGTCACAAAGGTGAGCACCGCGCTCACCACCTGCTTGCCCGTCCACCGGGGCGGGCCCGGCTTTAGCAGTGCGGGCGGTGGCAGGGCCAAGCGGTCCGCGGCGGCCGGGTCGTCGCCGTCGGGCCGGTTGGTCGCCGAGCGCGGCGCGCACGCGGCCACCAACAGCTGGGCCGCGTCCTCCCGCCCGAGCAGGCTGCCCCGCCCGCTCAGCAGCGTCCCGCCCACGATGTGGTCCTGGATCAGCCCGCGCACGGGCCCGCCGGAGGTGGGGACGATGTAGTTGCGGTCGGCCCGCACCAGCTCGCGCGCTTCGGCCGCCCCAGCCAGGCCCTGGGGCAGGTGCAGGTTGATTTCGTCGCCGTCAAAGTCCGCGTTGAAGGCCGCGCAGTTGGCGTAGTGCAGGCGGATGGTGCGCTCGCCGGTGAGGACGCGGACGACGTGGGCCATGAGGCCGGGGCGGTGAAGGGTGGGCTGGCGGTTGGTGAGCAGGAGGTCGCCGTTGACCACGTGTCGGTACACGACCTTGTTGGCGGCTCGAGAGGAGGGCGGCATGTGCGCCCTCCCCTCCCTGTCAGCCGCCTCCTTGGCAGGGGGGGAGGAGGAGGAGGCCGCCGCGCCCGGCTTGCCGGCCGCCGTCGCCGCTGACGACGCGGAACGGGCGAGCAGGGACCGGGCGAGCGCGTCCCGGCGGGCGGGCGGCAGGCCGGCCAGCGAGACCAGGCGCCCGCTCTCGTCCTCCACGGCCAGCGCGCCCGGGTGGGTGGCCGCCCCGGCCCGCACGGCCGCCCGCAGCCGCTTGGCATTCGCATCCGTCACCCTCTCCGGGACGGCCAGGCGGGTGGCAAAGTAGGGCGGCAGCCCGACCTCCCGGGGCAGGAGGTTGGGGTCGGGCGAGATGACCGACCGGGCTGCGTGGTTGACGCGCTTGCCCATCATGTTTTTGCGGAACAAGCCCTCCTTCTTCTCCAGCGCCTGGCGCACGCCCCCGCCCGCAGCGCCGGCGGCCCCGGCGGCGTCCCCGCCCTGGTCGGGGGCGGCGGTGGAATCGATGAGGGAGGCGACCGCGCCCTGCAGGGCGAGCCAGGCACGGAGCGCTGCGCGCAGGTCGGGCGCGGGGGGCTGGCCGGCCGCCTCCCCTCTCTCCCCCTTCCCGCCGCCGCCGCCGCCGGCAGCGATGAGGTCGAGGTTGGAGGCCACAATCCGCCCCAGCGCCACATTATGCGGGTGGTCGAAGCTCATGTCACCCAGCTTGGAGGGCGGGCGCACCCGGTTGGGCGGGACGGCGACGGTGGAAATGAAGAAGGAGAGGGAGGAGGCCAGCCAGGGGTCGGCCCGGGTGCCCGCGGTGCCCGCCTTCTCGCCCGCCGCCGCCAGGCCCCGCGCGTACAGCTCCCGCAGCAGGCCCTGGTTGGCAGCCCAGGCCCGACGTAGGATCTCGCGGGCCTCGGACGGCGTGACGAAGCGCGGGCGGGCGGGGCCGGGGCCGGGGCCGGGGCCGGGGCCGGGGCCGGGGCCGGGGCCGGGGGAGGGTTGGGACGGGGCCGGTGAGGCAGCTGCCGGCGGCGCCCCGCCTCCCGCGGCCGCGGCCGCCGTCGCCGCCGCCAGGGCATTCTCCAAGCTGGCAGCCGACGTGGCGCCGCCCCCGCCCAGGGCGGGCAGGATGGCCGTGCCCCGGGCCTCATTGGCCGCGGCCGCCTTGGGCGGCAGGGGCTTCACAAACACCTTGGCGCACCCCTCCCGGGCCAGGCCAGGCACCGCCGCCCCGCAGTTGGCGCACGCGCTCAGGGGCACCGCCCGCCGGAAGAAGTCGGTGGTGATGGACCGCACCGCGTCCAGGGTGAGGGCGTCGGGGGGCGGGGCGGTCGCGGCGGCCGCGACGGCCGCGGCGGCCGGGTCGGGGTGGTGGTGGTGGGAGGAGGACGGGGGGAGGCCGCCGTTTGCCGCCCGCACCCCGCCCAGGCCGCGCACCCCACCACCCTCGGACGCGGGGGCGAGGCGGGCTGGAGTGGGGGGTGGCGACGGCGAGACGGCCCGCGGCCTAGCGCCGCGGGGCGGCTTGCCCTCCTCCCTGGCTTCCTCCTCCTCCTCACTAACCCCGCCGCCGCCTCCCCCCGCCTCCTCCTCCATGCCCGCCGCCGCCTTGGCGACCGCATCCGACGGCTCGCCGCCCAGGGTCAGGGCGTCCACGGCGTGGCCGGTGCGCAGGAGGCGCAGGCGTTCGGCGAAGCGGTCCACCTAATGTTTTGAAAGGGCGCGTTGGGGGAGGAGGAGGTGAGAGGATGGAGCAAGAGAGCAAGGGGGAGCAACACCCCCCACCCACCTCCCCTCCTCCTTTTTTTTGCCTGCCTCACTTCCCCCCGCACCTCTGCCGCCTTCATCTTGAACCGGTAACAGTGGAGGCAGGTGCAGCGGAGCAGCTTGTACATGGTGCCAAAGACGAGCGGGTTGTAGACCGGCACCGCCAGGTCGACATGGCCAAAGTGGCCCGAGCAGGCCGCCCCGCCCAGGCCGCACGTCCCGCACCGCTCCCCGGGGGCCAGCGGGCCCATCGCCGGGTCATACAGGCCGCCCGGGACGGGGTGGCCCAGGTTGTCGCGGGCGATGGGCGAGGTGATGCGCTTGACGGAGAGGCGGCGGACCTGGCGGGGGACAGGGAGGAGAGAGAAAAGGAGGAGAGGGAGGTTGAGGGGCGTGCGTTTTTGCTCTCTCAAAATGGCTTGCGCCGGCCCCGCAAAGCCGGGGGCAGCACGCTCCCAGCCAGCGGTGAACGCTGGAGATGGTTGCCGGCACGCTAGACCAAAAAATAGGGCGAGGCCGGCCCTCTCCTCGCACAGAGAACGCGAGCGGCCGGCGGCCTTTTGTGTTTCCATCGGCCAGTCGGGCGTGACGGCCGGCGGCCGACGGCGGCGGCGGGCAGCGGTCCCCAAAATTCGCTCTCCTTTTCTCTCTCTCCATTCACGCTCGCACCTCCTCCTCGCTATAAAAGCCAAAGGCGACCGCCTGGACCTGGGCGGTCGTCACCTCGGGCTGCGGGGCGGCGGCCATAGTGATGTGTGTTTCTTTTTGCAAGGAAGGGGAAACGAGCGCCTGGCCGAATGGAGCGGCTAGGCGGCGCGAGTGAGAGCAAAGAGAAGCGCGAGAGCGCCACCACTGTTCCTCCACTTCAACATTCTCTCCCCGTCCCCACCATGCGCCGGGCTGCCACCCAGCTCGCCCACCGGGCTTCCGCCCGCTTCGTGCCGGCGACCACCTCCACCTCTGCCTGGGTGCCCGTCACCGAGGGCACGGGCTCGCCCGGGCAGCGGTGGGGAATGGGCGATGAGAGCGGCGGGGGCGCGTTCGCGGCGTCTGCCCTCGGCGGCGGGCGACCCCCCCACCCCCGCCTGGCGGGCGGGCACACGTTCGCGTCCTCCTCCTCCTTCGCCACCGCGACCGCCGCCACTGCCAAAGAATCGGGCGCGACGACAATAGGCCCACCCCCCGACGTGGAGACGGTGAATGCGCTCTTCATCGAGGTGAGGAGAGAGAGCAGCAAAAAGAGGGATGATATTGTGAGCGTTCCGCCGCCGCCGCGGCAGCGGCCGCCGAGTGCGCGGCCGCGGGCGCACGCACCGCTGGACCTTTCATGACGCTCACGTCCACCCTCTATCTCCCCCCTCCTCAGGCCCGTGAGGAATTGGAGTACGCGGCCGAGGACGCGGGCACGACGTACGCCGAGGAATCCTACACGGCCGCCGTCGAAGCGGTGGACGCGGCGGGGCGGGCGTACGCGGCCTTCATAGCCGGCATGCCCGAGGAGGCGCGGGCGGCCGCCCGGCGGGGCATGGGCATGAAATTCGAGCAGTTGAAGGCGGAGTTGGAGGCGGTGGAGCCGGGGCATTGAACGGGTGTGGATCGCCCGACCCCACCGGGCTCGCCAAGCTGGTGAGAGGTACGCGAGGGGCCAGCCCCCCAAGCGGCGAAAATTGGAATGGAAGGGTAAAATTTTTTTTTTTTTTTTTTTTTTTTTTTTTTTTTTTTGTGTGTGTGTGTGTGTGTGTGCGCGTGCGCGTGCAACACATAGAAAGCAGAATGAGAGGGATCCAATCACACACCAGCAGCGCTTATGTTTTTACAAGAAAGAGGGTGGCGTCACAGCATGTCACGCACGAGCAAGGCAGCGCGCGCGGCGGGGCAGAAAGAATGAGAGAGGCGGTTGAGAGGGGGTTCTTGAAAAAAGAAAAAAACCTCGAACTTCTCTCTCTTTCCGCGCTCTCTCACCGCACAAAGGGCGGCCACTCACCGCCGCCCCCTCCATCCAGGGCGGCCGACCCGCTTCGACCGCCGTGGGCGGCGGCGGCGGCGGCGGCGGCGGCGGCCGCCCAAGCGGGCGGCGCGTGCCCGGCCGCCGCGGCCGCGGCCAGGGCCGCGGCGGCCGCCCCGCCCAGGGAGGAGGGGGTGCCGCCGCCGCCGCCGCCGCTGCCGCCGCTCAGCGCGGGCGTCAGGGGCGGGGAGGAGCCCAGCCCCCCGCCCCCACCCCCACCGAAGCTGGCCCGCCCGCCGCCTGGGGGGGCGGAGGATGGCGCCCCCCCGCCGCCCCCGGACAGGCGGGCGGGGCCGCCGGCTAGGGGCGGCGACCCTGCCGCCGCGGCCGCGGCCGCCGCCGCCCCGCCGCCTGGTGGGGCGTAGGGCGACCCCGCCCCCGTCGGCGAGGCGAGGTGGTGGGACGACCCGCCATGGCCGTTCAGGTAGGGGGAGGACCCGTGCGTGCCGCCGCCGCCGGCGTGGTGGTGGTGGTGGGGTAGGGCGCCCCCCGCGTGGGCCGAGTGTGGGCCATGGCCCAAGCCCCCCGCCCGGTGGCTCCCCCCGCCGCCGCCGCCGCCGCCGCCGCCCACGCCCGCCGACCGAGGCGTGGTCAGCCCGCCGCCGCCGCCGAGCAGGGAGGCGGACGCCCCGCGCGGGGTGGCGGGGCCGGCCCGGTCGCGGTCACTGTTGGCTCTGTGTGTGCGTGTGGAAAGCGAGAGAGGACGGGGGGTGGCAGGGGGGGGGGTTGGTGGCGTCAGAAAAAGACTGTGGGAGAGGGAGGCGGGGATGTGCGCCCCCCAAAAACGCTCCACTCCCGCTGCCGGCCTCGCAATCACTAACAAGCCCAGCCCCCCCAAGGGTATCTACAGGCGCGCCCCGGGCGCGTGCGAGGCCCGCCCGCGCGTGCAAAACGCCATCCCCATCAAAAAACAAAACACACGCCCCTCCCGCCGCATCCGCCGCCGTCGCCTCTACAGTCTCGTCAGCTCCACGCCCTCGCTCCTCTCCCTCTCTCCCCTCCCTCCCTCCCATGCAAACTCACTCCCTATGGTCGTGCCAGTGCGATTCGAAGCAGCCATTGCAGATCGGGGCGACGCCCGAGGCGCGGCCATCATTCTCTTGCAAGCACAGCACGCACTGCAGCAGGGTCAGCCCGCCGGCGACCGAGGGCGTGGAAGCTCCGCACCCGCAGGCGCAGCAGGTGAGATGGCCTGCGGGGCCAACTCTCCGCATGCAACGAGGGACAAAAATGAAGGTGAGTGAAAAAGAGGGCGGGCCGCCGTTGGGCGGGCAGGGGAGATGAAGAGTGAATAGAGAGAGAAAAAAAAAGACAGGCCTGACATTCATTCAGCCTTTCCGTCACGCCCTCCACACTCCCTCCCCCCACCCCACCCACCCACACCCTTCGCTCTCTTTTCTGCTTCCTCCGCGGAACAGCAGAGACCTAGCCCACAACAGAGAAAGAAGGCTCCCTTCTTCCTCTCTTTACACCAGCCAAACCCGCTCGCTCTTCTTTCTATTTCAAAAAAGTCACTTCCCACGATGTTCGAAGCCCGCCTCACCCAGGGCGTCCTGCTAAAAAAGCTGCTGGAAGCGGTCAAGGACCTGGTCACGGACGCCAACTTTGACTGCTCCGCCACGGGCTTCTCCCTGCAGGCCATGGACTCGTCGCACGTCTCGCTCGTCTCGATGCAGCTGCGCGCTGACGGCTTTGATCACTTTCGGTGCGACCGCAACCTGTCCATGGGCATCAACCTGGCCAACATGGCCAAGATGCTCAAGTGCGCGGGCAATGAGGACGTGGTGACGATGAAGGTGTGTGATGGAGGGGAGCGGAGAGGGTGTGGCCGGGGCAGAGAGGAGGCGAAGCAAAACGAAAACGCTCTCCCGCGCGCCCAAACGGCCGCGGGCGTTGTATTTGGGTGTGCCCCTTCCCCACGCCCGTGGTACCTCACATCCCCACCTATTCACACGCCTGATGGGACGCCCGATTGTCGGGTTATGGCCTGGTGGCGGTTGCGGGTCGGGGTGTGAGGCTTACGGGGCGGGGGACCGCGACGCGCGAGCGGTGCGCCCGATGCGAGGGAAGAACGCGCTCCCTCTCTCTCACGCCCCTCTCTCTCTCTCCCCTCTCCCACCCTACCGTCAGGCCGAGGACAACGGCGACACCGTGACCTTCATGTTCGAGTCGCCCAAGCAGGTAAGCAGGCCACGGAGATGGGTGCGGGCGCGGGGGCGGAGGAGCGAGAAAAAAGAGCGCAGGGCGCCGTTTGAATGGGTGTGCGCGAGAGACGCTGCTCAGCCACACCCCACTCGTGCGGGCTTGCGCGCGGCCGCTCACCCCTGGCCTCCACGATTGAGGGAGCCTGACGAGTGGGGGTCCTGATGCCGGGGTCAGAAGGAGAGGTGGAAGGGGTCGCTTTGGCCTGCGCGCGCGCGCGCGAGATGAGGGATGGCTGCCCCTTAGAGGAGCAGGCGGGGGCCGCGCCAAAAAAAACCTGGCCCCCCTCCCTCCCATCCATCCACCCCCTCTCCCCCCCTCAACAGGAACGTATCTCCGACTTCGAGCTCAAGCTTATGGACATCGACTCCGAGCAGCTGGGCATCCCGGACACCGAGTACGCCGCCACCGTCAAGCTGCCCGCCTCCGAGTTCCAGCGCATCTGCCGGTGAGCATGGCATGTGTGGGGAAAAAGAGGGAAAAGGAGTGCGATGAGCGCGCACGCGCGTTTCCCCCCCCCTCACTCCTCCAAGCCCAGCCCTCACCTTTGAGGGGGCGGGATGGGCGAGCGGGCGGCGGCACGTGCGATGATTGGGGGGAGCCGCGCCGCGACCACCACTTGCGCGCCCTCACCCCCTATATCTCAATGCCCTTCCTTTCCTTTCCCCAGCGACCTCGCCTCCATCGGCGACACCGTCGTGATCTCCGTCACCAAGGACGGCATCAAGTTCTCCACCTCCGGCGACATGGGCTCCGCCAACATCACGCTCAAGCAGAACACGGCCGTCGACAACAAGGACGAGCAGACCGTCATCGAGGCGGCCGAGCCGGTCTCGCTGTCCTTTGCGCTGCGCTACCTCAACTCGTTCGCCAAGGCCACGCCCCTCGCGCCGTCCGTGACGCTGTCCATGTCGAAGGACCTGCCGATCGTCGTCAACTACGCGATGGCGGACGTGGGCCACATCGCCTTCTACCTGGCGCCCAAGATCGAGGACGAGATGGAGGACGAGTCGTGAGGGGGGAGGAGGGGGAGAGGAGAGGAGGCATGGAGGGGGTGAGAGAGAGAGAGGGAAGAGCGCGCGCGCGCGCGCGGCCACGGAAGGTCGTCTTGCGCTGCGCGCCCTCTTTCCAGAGAGAGAGAAAAAAAAAAAAACGCATGCCCAGTGAGTGCTCTGTGGAACAAGCCTTTCCATCCGGAGGTGTGTGTGTGTGAATGCGTGTGGGGGGGGGAGTGCGTGCGTGTAGACGCGCGGGCAGACCCCCCGTTTCCATCCATCCATCCATTCTCAATAATTTTCACACACCTCCTCTCACAGCGGGTCCACCCCGCCCACCCCGCCCGCCCGCACCGGCTCGCTCCCCGGCGCCCAGTCGCCCGCCGCATCCCGGGGCAGGGGCGGGTTGAGCCAGAACGAGCCGGGCGTGGTCAGGTCGTCCAGCGAAAAGCGTTCCTCGCCCGCCTCGCCGATGCAGTCAAACACGGCGTCCGCGCCCTCGAACGCCTCGCCCTGCGTGTACGCGGAGCGGGTGACCACGCACCGCATGCCCGCCGCCCGGGCGGCGGCCAGCCCGATCTCGGAGTCCTCGACCACCACGCACCGGGCCGGGTCGACGCCCAGCTCCCTGGCGGCCAGCAGGTAGATCGCGGGGTCGGGCTTCTTGCGGGGGACGACGTCACCCGCGAAGACGCGCATCTCCCTGGCCACGTCAGCCCCCAGCAGGACGCGCACGATGGTGGAGACGGCCGCCTCGGCGGAGGTGGAGCAGACGGCGACGGGCACGCCGGCGGCCCGGGCCTCGGCCACCAGGCGCGCGACGCCCGGGCGCAGGGGCAGGGCGCCCGCCTCGACCGCCTCACTGAAAATGGCCGTCTTCAGCTTGTGCAGGTCCGCGACCAGGGCTTTCCTGTCGGCCGGGTCCTTGACGGACGACCAGGGCGCCGCGCCGGGGTGGGCGTCAAAGTAGGCGGCCATCCGTTCCTTGCCCCCCCCCGTCTCCAGCAGCACGCCGTACTCGTCCACGCCCCACTCCACGTGGCCCAGGCCCTTGCGTTTGAAGGCCTCGTTGAAGGCCGGGCGGTGGCCGTCCCGCTCGGTGTCCACCAGGACGCCGTCGCAGTCAAAGAGGAGGGCCTATGTGAAAAGAGGGTGAGGTTTTGATGGGAGGGTTTGGAAGGAGGGCCAAGCGGAGAGAGAGAGGGAGAGAGAGACACGGTCTCTCCTCATCCCCTCTGCTGCCGCGTCCCCGCTCCTTGGCAGGGCTGCGCCATCGTCACCGCGGCCAGTATCTCACCTGCGGCCAGTCAATGTTGCGGAGCTCGGCGGACGCGGCGCCGGCGCGGCGAGCGGGGCGAGTGGAGGCGGCGCCCACCGGCGCGGGTCGGGCGGGTTGGATGGGCCGCTGCGCGAGCGGCGCAGCGCCCGTCCGGCCGGTGGCACCTGCCGGGCGAGGGAGGGGGCGGGTCAGTGGGCACGCTGCCTGCATGAGCGTGGCCATCGTGCGGGTACGGGAATCGTGGGCGGGGGAGAAACAGGTGGACGAATTAAGGTAGTAGGTGGAGGATGAGCTCTGTCTCTCACAACAAAAAAACGCATCGGCGGCGTTTCTCTTTTTCGGCGCGCCTCACGAGCGGCCGCAGGCGCCCACCCGCCTCCACCCCTTTCCCAGGAGCGCTGGCCAGTCGGCTCACCATCCCCGCCTCCACGCACGCGCAGGGTCCGCGCCGGACGTGCGGTCAAAGCTTTTTGCGTTTCTCCACTCTCTCATCAATGAACGCCGTCGCCCAGCCCTACGCCTCCGCCAGTGGGCCGCCGCCCGACCCGGCCGCCCCGCACATCACGCCTTTGACCCTGTCCCGGCCGAGCGAGGCGGACCTGCGGGCGACGGAGGAGCTGGAACAGGTACAGGAAAGAGAGAGTGAGCGCGTTGCCGCCGAGCGTCGCTCTCCTCGCTCTCTTCAACCTGCTTCTGCCCTTTCCATCCCTCGTCACAGCACCTCCGCGACGAAAACCTGTACGAACCCCTCCCTGAAGCCCTGGCCCGCGAGGAGGTCCTCGGCCGCCTGGACGCCCTGGCCAAGGAGTGGGTGCGCCGGGTGGGTGCCCTCACGGGCGTGGGCGATGCGGCGGCGATGGGCGGCGTCGGGGCCGCCATCTTCACGTTCGGGTCCTACCGCCTGGGCGTCCACGGCCCGGGCGCGGACATCGACACGCTCGCCGTCGGGCCGTCCTACGTCTCCCGGGAGGACCACTTCTTTGGGGACGCGCCTCACTGCCTCCAGCGCATGCTGGCGGACCTGCCGGACGTGGCCGACCTGACGGCCGTCGTCGATTCGTTCGTCCCCGTCATCAAAATGAAGATGGGCGGCATCTCGATCGACCTCCTGTACGCGCGCCTGGCCTCGGCGGCCGTGCCGTCCACCCTGGACGTCGCCGCCAACGCCACCCTGCGCGGCGTGGACGACCAGTCCGTCCGCTCACTCAACGGCTGCCGCGTCACGGACACCATCCTGGCGGCCGTCCCCGCGGCCGCCCCCTTCCGCGCCGCCCTCCGCTTCGTCAAGCTGTGGGCGGAGCGCCGGGGCGTGTACTCAAACGTGGTCGGCTTCCTGGGGGGCGTCAACTGGGCCATCCTGGTCGCGTACGTCGCCAACCTGTACCCGCACGCGGCCGCCTCCACGCTCATCGCTAAGTTCTTCCGCATCTATGCCATGTGGCCGTGGCCGACGCCCGTCACGCTGCGCCCCATCGGGCACGACCCCATGGGGCTGCCGGTGTGGGACCCGCGCACCAACCCGCGGGACAGGGCGCACCTGATGCCGATCATCACGCCCGCCTACCCCGCCGCCAATTCCTCGTACAATGTGTCGGAGTCGACGCTGGCGGTGATGAGGGAGGAGTTTGTGCGCGGGGAGGGCGTGTGCGCGCGGTGGAGCGCGGGCGGAGGCAAACCGCCGCCGGCGCCTGGTGGCAGTGGTGGGGAGGCAGCCCCCACCGCGTCCCCTCCCACCGCCCCGCAGCCTCCGCCCGCCTCCGTCTGGGCCGACCTCCTCACGCCCGTCGACTTTTTTGCCGCCTACAGGAATTACCTGGCCATCGAGGTCGGCGCCGGCTCGGAGGCCGACTTCCGGGCGTGGGACGGGTGGGTCCACTCCCGCCTGCGCCAGCTTGTCATGCGGGTGGAGCGCGCGGTCGTCGTCCGGCCCTGGCCGAAAGCCGTCTCCCCGCCCAAGGACGAGGCGGGTGCCACGGCTGCAGCAGACGACGCCGCGCGCGTGGGCGTGTCCGATGATGGCGGCGGGCCGGCGCCACCCCCCTCCCCTCCGTCCCCCTGGGTCTGCTGGTATTTCTTTGGCCTGAAAAAACGGCCCACCCCACCCCGCGCGCCCGGTGCCCCGGCCTTGCCGCCCGCCGTCAACCTGAATGGCCCCGTCTTTGAATTCAAGCAGCAGGTGGAGGCGTACACCAACCGGCGGGAGGGGATGGC
>Ga0315289_10008617_pt1 | contig 14725 bp, 9 predicted proteins | sample YL17G11_40_MG_FD_203452 | JGI IMG/M metagenome (GOLD analysis project Ga0315289, IMG submission 203452) | Sediment microbial communities from Yellowstone Lake, YNP, Wyoming, USA - YL17G11_40 | ecosystem: Environmental > Aquatic > Freshwater > Lake > Sediment | place: USA: Wyoming | collected...
GTCTCGTTCCGCGACGGCAAGCTGGCCTATGCCCAGATCGGCCAGGAAGACAGCCGGCTGGCGGGCATTTTGTACCAAAGCAACAAACTGAACGCCAACCAATACAAGCTCATGCAACAGCGCGCCGGCAACTTCTCCGATAAAGAGCTGGGCTTGCTGCTGATCAATGCCGGCTACTTCTCCAAGGAAGACATCCTGGACAACCTTCAGCAGTATTTTACCGATGTCGTCCACCGACTGTTCACCTGGGTGGAGGGCTTGTTTCACTTTGACAGCGAGGCCCTGCCCCCTGCCGATCGCATCAACGTCCGCCTCGACCTGGAGAACCTGATCATCGAAGGCTCGCGCGCCTTACGTGAGTGGGAGCAGTTGCAGGATGAAATTCCCAGCCTGGACATGGCGCTCAAATTCGCCGACCGTCCAGGCGCAAACCTGCGCAACGTCAACCTGAGCATCGAGGAGTGGCGGGTGGTTTCATACGTAAGCCCGAAGAATTCGATGCGGCAGATCGCCAACACGACCAAGATGAACGACCTGGAATTCCGCCGCATCATCTACGGACTGCTTCAAGCCGGTCTGGTGGAGATCGTCCGCCGGGATGGCGCGCCGGTCCCGCCGCAAGTGCACGTCTACCCAACCGAAAATATAGATGAGCAAAAATCTCTCATCCACCGCCTGATCAACCGAATTCGGTCGCTATAAGCGGCTTCAATAAAAATAGGGTTTTGGGGTTTGTGAACGGATGAAGCCCGTTCGCAAACCCCAACCTCCCCCGAGTGATCAAGAAGATACCGTAAAAACTTTTTCGAGGACAGCTATTATGCAGACTGTCAAAATGGTCGTCACTGGCCCCTTCAACTCCGGAAAAACTGAATTCATCCGCTCGGTGAGTGAAATTGACGTTGTCTCGACTGAACGGAGAATATCCACTGTGGCTGAAAAAACGGTCAAAGAGGCGACCACCGTGGCGATGGACTTTGGCCGCATCACCGTGGACGAGGACTTGGTGCTCTACCTTTTCGGAACGCCCGGCCAGAAACGATTCGATTTCATGTGGGAGATCCTCTCGGAAGGCATGTTGGGATTTATCGTTATAGTGGACAGCTCCCGGCCAGAGACCTTCCGAGAGGCACGCTCCATCCTCGAAACCTTCCGGGCCTACGCGCCGACCCCATACGTGGTGGCCGCCAATAAGCAGGACAAGCAGGATGCCTGGGAGATTGACGATGTGCGCCACGCCTTGCGCCTGGACTCCAAAATCAAACTGCTTCCCTGCACCGCCACCACGCGCGATACAGTCAAAGCGGTGTTGTTGGAACTCCTCTATAGTATCCTTGCTGAAATGGAGCATGGAGAGAAGTAACCTCTAGTCAAGATGCCGGTGCTGGGGATGTTCGGCAGCCGGGATAACTTCGTCCACGCGATGCAATGACAGCCGTTGAAGGAGGCGTTCCCCAGGCGAGCATCGAGCGTTTCCTAAAGCGGGTCACTTCATCATGCTGGACGAACCAGGGGCCTCCATGTACGAACTCAAGGTTTTCCTGGATAAAGAGACATTAACCGCATGAATAAAGATGCGAAGAATTACTTCTACCCGAATCACATGGGGAGGATTGTGCTGTTGGCGATGGAGGAGGTCCTCGGCCGCAATGAGGTGAATGCGGTGCTCAACCGGGCCTCTCTCTCGGACTACATCAACCATTATCCACCGCACAACCAGGATCTTGGCATCCCGTTCGAGCAAATCAGCCGAATGCAAAGCGCTTTGGAGGATGAGTACGGACCGCGTGGCGGGCGCGGCCTGGCCCTGCGCAGCGGGCGCGCCTGTTTTAAATACGGGCTGCGCGAGTTCAGCCCTATGCTTGGTCTGACTGACCTGGCCTTCCGGCTGCTACCCCTGCCAAGCAAATTGAAGTTCGGTAGCGAAGCCTTTACCGGTCTCTTCAATCATTTCACCGACCAGCGCGTCCGGCTGGACATTGATGAAAAGAACATCATCTGGATCATCGAGCGCTGTCCATTATGCTGGCAGCGCCACACCTCAGATCCAGTTTGTCACCTGGCAGTTGGCCTGTTACAGGAGGCGCTGTACTGGGTCAGCGGTGGAAAATTCTTCAACGTAGAAGAAACACAGTGTATTGCGCGCGGCGACATAACGTGCACAATCGTTGTGGATCAGAACCCAATTATTTAACCTTTATGCTCAAGGTCCTTTTGCACGCACCCCGTCCTATCCCGCTATTCAATGAATCGGCGCGCGATCTTAGAATCCAAAACAAGCCGCTCTGGCTCAACCATAATTTATTGGATCGGCACCAGGATTCATCGTGACTCCCAACGCCGAAGGGGAGGTGGAGAAGACTACGCTGATGCCGTTGGCAAATGGCATCCTCACGCCGAAAATAGAACTTTCACGGAAATTCGCGAGATCACCGTAACGGCTGTGGAGATGCGCAGACAGGATGTGACCAGCGTCACATCCAAAGGATATTTATTTCGATGTCAATAGGGCAATCAATGCTCCTGGGGATTGGTGTGCTCCTGACTGGGATAGTTATCATCCTGCTGGTCAGGGCTTTGTTGCGGTTTGCCCAAGCGTCAAAGGCTCGTCTGCCCGCTGAGCTTGAACAGCGCGTCGCCGAGCGTACCGCTGAACTGGCGCGTGAGAAGCACATCACGGAAACCCTGCTGCGCGTCTTGAGAGAAGTCTCTGCTAACCTCGATCTCGACCAGGCACTCAATCGTACCCTGGCACTGCTCAACGAAATCATCGGCGCGGAACGGGGCAGTATTTTGCTCATCAACACCGAGGACAACACTATCCATTACCGCGCCGGATGTGGTTCCTTGATGCCCAGCACGACCGGCAGCACGAAACCTACGGTGCTCAAGATGGGCGAGGGGTTAGCCGGATGGGTCATCAAGAATCGCCAGGCAGCCCTGATCACCGATGTCCGCAAGGACAAACGTTGGCTGGCACTGCCAGTCAAGTTTCCCTACCAACGCAGCGTGATCGCAGCGCCGCTGGTGGTGAGCGAGGAAGTGATCGGCGTTATTATGGTGTTCCACCACGCCGTGGGTTACTTTACACCCGAAAACATGAACATGGTGCGGGCTATCGGCAGCCAGGTGGCAGTGGCAATCAACAATGCCCAATTGTACGAGTTGATCCGCGACCAGGCTGACAATTTGGGAAGTATGTTGCGTAGCCAACAGGTGGAGGCCAGCCGGCAGCAGGCCATTCTGGAGGCCGTCGCTGACGGTGTGCTGGTCACCGATGCGAACAACAAGATTAGCTTTATCAATTCCTCGACGGAACGCATAATAGGGCTGAAAGCAGAGACGACGCTTGGCCAATCGCTGGACAACTTCATCGGCATATTCGGCAAGGCGACTCAGACCTGGACCCAAACAATCCGCGCCTGGTCCGAAGACCCGGCCAACTACCAGCCAGGCGATACCTATGCTGAACAAGTAACCCTCGAGAACGAGCACATCATTCTGGTGCACCTGGCACCCGTCATCTGGCACAATGAGTTCTTGGGAACTGTATCCATCTTCCACGATATCACTCACGAGGTCGAGGTTGACCAGCTAAAATCCGAGTTCGTGGCTACAGTCAGCCACGAGCTGCGTACGCCGATGACCTCCATCAAAGGATATGTTGACTTGCTCCTGATGGGCGCGGCCGGCGCGTTGAACGAGAACCAAACCCATTTCTTGGAAATTGTCAGCAGCAACACCGAACGCCTCAGCATCCTGGTCAACGACCTGCTTGACATCTCGCGCATGGAGGCTGGACGCGTCTCGCTCTCGCTCCAGCCGCTCGATCTGCGTGAGATCGCCGAGAGCGTGATGGGAGAGGTGGCGCGCCGTTCGCAAGTGGAGAAAAGGGAAATGGATTTGAGATTGGATGCTCCCCCAGTCCTGCCGTTGGTTTGCGGCGACCTGAAGCGCGTTCATCAGATTCTCAACAACCTCTTGGACAACGCCTATCGTTACACCCCTGAAAAAGGCCATCTCACCGTTCACCTGAAAAAGGTCGATGATGAAGTTCAGGTTGATGTGATTGATAATGGCGTCGGGATCGCGCCAAAAGACCAGGATCGCATCTTCGAGCGTTTTTTCCGCGGCGAAAACCCTCTGGTGCTGGCTACGCCGGGAACGGGTCTCGGTCTGCCCATAGTCAAACAGCTGGTGAATATGCACAAAGGCCGAATATGGATAAAGAGTACCGGGATAGCGGGCGAGGGAAGTACTTTTTCTTTCACACTACCCTTATACCTAGCGAAGGAGTGACGAAATGACAAAGATATTGATTGCAGAAGACGAACGCGATATACGCGATCTGATCACTTATACGCTGCAATTTGCTGGTTATGAGGTAGTCTCGGCGGGTGACGGCGAGGAGGCTGTCCAGCTTACCCAGCAAGAGAAGCCCGATCTGGTATTGTTGGATGTGCGCATGCCGCGCATGACTGGTTACGATGCTTGCAAAGCCATCAAAGCCGACGAAAAAACGAAAGGTATACCAGTCGTATTCCTGTCGGCCAAAGGACAGGAAGCCGAAATCGAGGCCGGGATGCAGGCCGGCGCGGTTGAATATATCGTTAAGCCCTTCTCGCCCGACCAGTTGACAGCCCGCGTTCGGGTGGTGTTGGCAAAGCTCCCGAAATGATAAAAGGCGTAAGCGTCCGCATCAGCCGTCTGCTGGTTGACTTTCTGAAGCTCGAATCTAGCGCAAGCTCCCGCCAGATGTAATTGAAAGAGGAGTGGAAGCAGCGCGTGCGTTAGGGCGAGAGGGGGAACAGAATCAACTTTGCAGCCGTTCCCATTCCACCAAATGCTCATCCATCTCTTTTTGCAGAGCCGTATACTGATTGCCCCACTTGCGCACCAGGGCTGTATCCGCGGGGGGATTTTCGAGTTTGCTGCCAATCTCATTTAACTCGGACTCCATCGCAGCGATCTTGTTTTCCAATTCTTGAAGACGGGCAACACGGCGGCGTTCCGCTTTAACGGACTCCGACGCATCCCGACATCGGCGCTTTGATGTGCCAATTTCTAAAGTCGGGAGACTTTGGACTCCGCTTGTTTCGCGCAACTCCGCCAGCCTTTCCCGCTCTGCCTTCATCTGACTGTATGTCCCCTTGAAGACCGTCAGCTTCGTCTCATCCGTATCAATCTCCCAGATCTGCGTCGCCAGGGCGTCAATCAGGTAACGATCGTGGGTCACGAGCAGGATCGTCCCACCGTATTCATCCAATACTTCCTGAAGGATCTCTTGCGAGGGGATGTCGAGGTGGTTGGTCGGCTCGTCGAGCAGCAGCAGGTTAGTATCCTGGAGGGACAGCTTCGCAAGCGCAAGGCGACCCCGCTCGCCGCCAGAGAGCACTTCCACTTTCTTGAACACGTCGTCGCCGGAGAAGAGGTAGCGTCCCAGGTAGTGACGCGCCTCAGCCAGGAGCATGTTCGGGGCGACCGTTTCGATTTCCTGGACCAAAGTGTTTTCGGGCTTCAAGCCCTCGTGCGCCTGCGCAAAGTAGCCGATCTGCAAGCTGGCGCCGAGGAGTACCTCACCCGAAAGTGGCTCGACCTGGCCGAGGGCGGTCTTGATGAAGGTCGTCTTTCCCGCGCCGTTGGGGCCGATCAGCGCGGCGCATTCACAGCGGCGCAGTTCGATATCCGGCGCGTCGAAGAGCAAACGGTCAGGGTAACCGATGCGCAGGCCGCGTGTCCGGATGACAAGTTCGCCAGAACGCTGATCGGCGCGCAGATGCAGCCTCAGGCGCGGCGGGCGGTGGTCTGGCAGGTGCAGCGACCGGACACGGCGTTCCGCTTCTTCCACCCCAAAGGGAGAAACGGTCGTGGTCACGGCGTCGCTCAGTTCAAGCCAGGATTTCGACAGCACCGCTTCCACCCCCACCTGCTCGATGGCCTGAACGATGCGCGTCAGGCGGCGCAGTCGGCCCTTGGCCTGCGAAACATTCTGGCCGGAGATATTCTTTTTGATGTACTCGACTTCCTTGAGCAGCTTTTCCTTTTCGCTATCGAAAACCGCATGACGCCGCTCCCAACGCTCCTGGCGCTGCGCCACATAAGCCGAGTAGTTGCCACGGTAGGTTTCCACTCCCGCGGGGGTCATCTCGAGGGTGCCATTGGCGACTTTATCCAGGAAGTAGCGGTCGTGCGAGACGAGCGCCGCTGCGCCGTTCCATTGGCTGAGATAGCCCTCCAACCACTCGACAGCGGTGATGTCCAGGTGGTTGGTCGGCTCGTCGAGCAGCAGGACGTCAGGGTCGGAGAGTAGCAGGCGGGCGAGATATGCGCGCGTCCGCTGGCCGCCGGAGAGGTGCTCGAGGGGCAGGTGGAAATCTCCGGATGAGAAACCCAGGCCGGTCAGCACCTGTTTAATGCGCGTCTGGAACGTGTACCCGCCGCGCCGTTCGAACTCCTGCTGGAGTGACCCGTAGCGGACCAGGGCCTGCTCGCGCTTTTCTGGGGCAGACATCTCCGCCTCGAGCCGTTCCAGCTCCGCCTGGCGCGCCAACATATCAGCGAAGCATTCAAGGCAAACATCCCAGACTGTTCCACCGCTCATCTCGAACTCGGCTTCCTGTGGTAGATAGCCAATGCGCAAATTCCTGGCGCGCGAGACTGTCCCACCGGAAGCTTCTTCTTCGCCGAACAGGATGCGCAGCAGCGTGGTTTTGCCGACGCCGTTCGGACCGACCAGCGCCAGGCGCGCCCCGTGTGGTACGGCAAAGCTCAGACCGGAGAAGATGTCCACCGGGTCGTAGGATTTAGAGAGATTGGTGGCGGTGAGGAGGGACATTGGAGCTAGAAATGAGCAAAAAGCAAGCAGGAAAAGGTAAGAGGGGAAAAGCGCTCGCCGAATTATACCGCTTCGCGGCACAGGTAAAAAAAAGTAAAGGCCAGTATCGGTCAGATGATTCGAAAAAATCCGGAAACTCAAAGACCGAACCAGAGATGAACGGCAATCGGCTGACAAACGACACGAATACAGCCGTTCCCCGTTGAAGAAAATCAAAAAGACTCCATTTATCGAATAAATTTTTGTTCATCCCTGTTTATCTCCGGTGAACCAGTGTTATACTCAAAATTGTCACTGGCTGATATTCGACCTGCCAATAAATGGGTTGCACCTTGTCTCTCCGCTGCGGAGGAAGAGCATGAAACATCAAATTGATCCCCAGCACCAAGCAGAAATCGAAACCCTGCACCTGCAGGTTGACGAAGCGCAAGCTGAATTGGAACAACGCAACGCTGAACTGACCCTGATCAACAGCGTCCAGCAGGGATTAGCCGCCGAGTTGGATTTCCAGTCTATTGTGGATCTGGTTGGCGATAAACTGCGCGAAGTTTTCAACTCGCCCAACCTCTCCATCGGTTGGTACGAAGAAAAAGCCAATCTGATCCATTATCTTTACATTTACGAACACGGTAAACGTCTCACCATTCCACCTCAACCACCGCAGCCAGGAGGGCGATTTGAAGTGATGCGTAAAACCCATCAGCCTTCCGTGATCAATACCGCTGCTGGTCTTTCTAAAATAAACGTCGCAGTGGTTCCCGGTACTGACATGAGCCGATCCATGGCTTCCGTCCCTATCATCAGCTGCGAACGTGTGGTCGGGGTCATCGGCCTCGAAAACTACGAACGCGAGAATGCTTACGGCGAATCCGAAATCCGCCTGCTGACCACTATCGCCGCCTCATTAGGTTCTGCTCTCGAAAACGCGCGTCTCTTCGATGAAACCCAGCGCCTGCTCAAAGAGACCGAACAGCGCAATGCCGAGCTAGCCATTATCAACAAGATTCAGCAGGCACTAGCCTCCAAACTCGATTTCCAAGCCATGATTGACCTGTTCGGCGATGAGATCATGCGCATCTTCCCTCCACAGGAAGGGAAAGCACACAATTATTCTGTGTTTATCGCTCTGTACGACTCGCAAACCAACATCATCCAGTTCCCTTACTTGATTGACGGCGCGGGCAATCGTTTTACTGAACCCCCGACAGAGTTGGGTCCGGGACTCACTTCCACTGTGATCCGTACGGGTCAGCCGCTGGCGCTGAAAACCTTGGACGAACAGACTTCTCATGGAGCAATCGCTTTTACCGATGAAAGAGTGGACATGCGATCCCAATCCTGGCTGGGTGTGCCGATCCGGACCGGCGACCAGGTGACCGGCGTGTTCTCTGTGCAAGACCAGCGCGCGAACCTGTTCACTGAATCGGACGTACGCCTGTTGAGCACGCTGGCGGCCAGCCTTGGAGTGGCTCTGGAAAATGCCCGCCTGTTCACCGAGACCCAGCGCCTGCTCAAAGAAACCCAGCAACGCAACTCTGAACTTGCCATCATCAACAGTGTACAGGCAGGTCTTGCATCGAAACTGGACATGCAGGCGATCTATGAATTGGTCGGCGACAAGATCCGCGATATTTTTGATGCCAATACGGTGGTACTGGCCACATTTGATCACGAAAAGGGTCTGATACACCGGCGCTACGTCATTGAGCGGGGTGTCCGCTATAACTTGGAACCCCTGCCTATTCCAAGATTCTGGGCCAACTTCATTGAACGGGGGCAGGTATTGTTGGTCAATAGCGGGTTAGTGGAAATAATACAACAGACTGACCCGGGTTTCATACCACCTGCCGGTGAAATACCCTTGTGTTCTTTGACTGTCCCGTTAAGGATCCAGGGTGAGATCCGCGGCGCCATCAGCCTGCAAAACGTAGATCGCGAGAATGCCTTCAGTGATTCGGATGTGCGCCTGCTTGAGACTCTCGCCAACAGCATGAGCGTTGCTCTCGAGAACGCCCGCCTCTTCGATGAAACCCAGCGGCTGCTTAAGGAGACCGAGCAGCGCGCCGCTGAACTCGCCATCATCAATAGTGTGCAAGAAGGGCTGGCCTCACAACTTGATATTCAGGCCATCTTTGATCTCGTCGGCGACAAGGTTGGTGAAATATTTAATGTTAATGAAGTTTGCATTTCCACTTATGACCGCAAGACGAATCTGCAACATTTTCCTTATCTGGTGCAGAAGGGACATAGACTTACACAGGATCCTATCCCGCTTGAAGAAAAAGGCTTCAGTCCGCTGGTAATGCGTACGCGGCAGCCGATCATGATCAACGAACATTTGGCGGAACGAGCCATGGAAGTGGGGTCTTTTCTTCTTGGTGGGGCCGAAATGCCTCTCTCGATCATCTATGTGCCACTGGCCATCGGCGAAGAAGCGCGCGGAGTGATTGTCATTGCATCGGGCCGCGAACATGCCTTCACTGATTCTGATCTGCGCCTGCTAAGCACCCTTGCCAGCAGTTTAAGCGTGGCTTTTGAAAATGCCCGTCTCTTCAACGAAACCCAGCGCCTGCTTAAAGAAACCGAACAGCGCGCCAACGAACTGGCCACAGTCAATACCGTCAGTTCCGCGCTTGCAGGCGAACTGGATTTAAACGCCCTCCTCGAACTGGTTGGCGAGCAAATCCGCGCCGTGTTCGATGCCGACATTGCCTATGTGGCTTTATTGGATAAGGAAAGCAACATCATCAACTTTCCCTATCAATACGGGGAAGAGATCGAGCCAATGCAATTGGGCGAGGGTCTTACCAGCAAGATCATTCAAAGCGGTAAACCTCTGCTCATCAACCAGGAAATGGAGCGGCAGCGCCAGGAATTGGGCGCTTCTCTTGTCGGCAGGCAGGCGAGTTCTTATGTTGGCGTGCCGATCTTCGTCGGCAGTGAGGCGGTTGGCGTGGTCAGCGTGCAAAGTACCACACAGGAAGGTGTATTTACCGAAAACGACCAGCGCTTGCTCAGCACAATTGCAGCAAATGTAGGTGTTGCCATACAAAATGCCCGCCTCTTCGATGAGGTCAAGCGCCAGGAACAGGTTGCCCAGGAGTCTCAACGTCGTTTGGCCGATATCATCAATTTTCTGCCGGATGCCACCCTGGTCATTGACCGTGAGGGTAAGGTAATTGCCTGGAATCGCGCCATTGAAGAGATGACCGGTATTTCGGCGAAAGCAATACTCGGTAAAAGCGATTACGAGTATGCCATCCCCTTCTATGGCGAGCGCCGTCCGATCCTGATAGACTTAGTGCTCCTGCCGCGTGAGGAGGTCGAGAAGAAGTATGCGACTATCCAATGGACAGGGGGAATCCTGACAGGAGAGGCCTATACACCGGCCTTGAAAGATGGGGCGCGCTACTTGTATGCCACTGCTTCCGCCCTGCACGATGCAAGGGGCAATATCGTAGGCGCCATCGAAACCATCCGCGACATCACTGATCGCAAGCGCACCGAAACTGAGCTGCGCGAAGCTGCAGAAAAGCTGCGTTTGATCTTTAAGAACGCCTTCGATGGAATTGACATCTACGAGGAGATCCCTAGTGAGGGGAAGCGTATCCTGGTGGATTGTAATGAACGCTATTGCGAGATGGCAGGTCGAAGCAAGGAAGAATTAATGTCTGTTGAAAACACCGTAATCTTTCAACGCCCCATAGTAAGTGGCTGGGAAGCATCGGATCGAGAATCAATCATGAAAGAACAAGCCTTTTCGGGAGTCTTCTCGTGGATTCGACCCGACGGAAAAGAGAACATCATTGAGTACAACGCTGCGCCGACCAAAGTAGGGGATCGCTACTTTACCATCGGGCTGGATCGCGACATCACCGAGCGCATGCACGCCGAAGAGGAACTGAAAAAGGCCCGTGCCTCTGCCGAGCAAGCCAACCAGGCCAAGAGCGCTTTCCTTGCCATGATGAGCCATGAGATCCGCACTCCCATGAATGCAGTCATTGGTATGAGCAGCCTGCTGCTGGATACACCGCTCAGCGCCGAACAGCGCGAGTACGCCGAGACCATCCGCAACTCCGGCGACACCTTGCTAGCTGTGATTAACGACATCCTGGACTTCAGCAAGATCGAAGCTGGAAAGATGGACTTGGAGCACCAACCCTTCGATTTGCGCGAATGTGTCGAATCCGCGCTGGATCTGATAGCTGGCCGTGCCGTCGAGAAGGGCCTCGACCTGGCCTATATTTTAGATGACGATCTTCCTGCCGGGGTCCGGGGGGATGTCACCCGTTTGCGCCAGATCCTGCTCAACCTGTTCAGTAATGCGGTCAAATTCACTGAAGAGGGTGAAGTCGTGCTGACAGTAAAGAAGGGCAGGAAGAAAGATGAACTGCTTTTCAGCGTGCGCGATACCGGAATTGGCATCCCGCCTGATCGCAGGGAAGCTTTGTTCCAATCTTTTAGCCAGGCGGACTCCTCGACCTCGAGAAAATACGGAGGCACCGGCCTCGGGCTTGCCATCAGCAGGCGGTTGGTTGAAATGATGGGCGGAAGCATCCAGGTCGAGAGTGAAGGTGTTCCCAGCAAAGGTTCCACGTTCTCGTTCACGATCCATGCCCAGCCTGCCGAGCTTCCCAGTCGGATGGCGCAGAAGGATGTCAGTGCTTTTCAGGCAGCTTTGCAAGGCAAACGCCTGCTGATCGTGGATGACAACGCCACCAACCGTCGAATCTTGCACATTCAAACACAGAAGTGGGGCATGACGCCGCGCGAGACTGGCTCTCCGAAGCAGGCTCTGAAGTGGCTGAAAGCAGGTGAACATTTCGACCTGGCCATCCTCGACATCCAGATGCCCGAAATGGATGGAGTTGAACTTGCCCGCGCCATCCGCAGACTTCCGAATGGCAGAATGCTGCCTCTAGCGATGCTTAGCTCATTGGGCCGGCGCGAGTCTCATTTCGAGAATGCGGATTTTGCAGCCCACCTTCATAAACCGCTCAAGCCTTCCCAACTCTTTGATGCGCTGGTCGGCATCTTTACTGCTTCGGTCGCTGAAGAAAGAATCAAGCCATCCACCGAACGGACGCGCTTCGACCCGCTGATGGGCAAGCGCCATCCGCTGCGCATCTTGCTGGCGGAGGACAATCTGGTCAATCAAAAAGTGGCGCTACGCATCTTGGAGCAATCCGGTTACCGCGCCGACATCGCCTCCAATGGACAGGAGACGATACAATCAATCGCCCGCCAGCAGTATGACGTGATCTTGATGGATGTGCAAATGCCGGAGATGGATGGCCTGGAAGCGACCCGCCAAATACTTGCCCGCTGGCCGAATAGTAAAGATCGTCCATATATCATTGCTATAACCGCCAACGCCATGCAGAGTGACCGCGAGATATGCCTGGCGGCCGGCATGGACGATTACATCGCAAAGCCCATTCGTGTCCCTGAATTGATGGCGGCATTGAAAAAGGTCAAAGCGAGAAAATAAGAAAGAACCAGCTTTGTGGAAGTTTGAACCCTTCGGCTCCGCCCGAGGAGATGTTTTCGTAAGGTTCGACGATAAAGCTTATCAAGGAGTAAAGCATGTCAAAGTCTGAGATTGATCAAGCTAAGTTTGAAGACCTGAAAGAAACAGTCGGGGCAGATTACATCGCGGAACTAGTCAGCGCATTCATGGAGGAAGCGCCGACATTGATCGCCCAGCTCTCCCCGGCGCTCCTCGCAGGAGATACTGAAGCCTTCCGCCGCGCGGCGCATTCCGTAAAATCTAATGCATCCACCTTCGGCGCGACGCGCCTCTACGAATTGGCGAAAGAATTGGAATTCATGGCGCGCGAGAATCGGCTTGGGGAGGTCGGCAGCAAGATAGAGGTCTTGGAAGAGACGTTTGACCGCGTTGCCGGGGTGTTGAAGGAGCTGTGCGTATGACCGTCGAACTGGGCCATCTTCTTGTCGTTGACGACAACAAAGTCAACCGTATGTTGCTCATACGCAGTCTGGAGAAGGAGGGACATTGTGTCTCCTCGGCGGTGAACGGACGCGAGGCGCTCGAACTGTTACACGCCGACTCCTACGACCTGGTGCTGCTCGATATCGAAATGCCCGAAATGGACGGCTACCAGGTGCTTTCCTCCATGAAAGACGATGCACAACTGCGCCACATCCCGGTCATTATGATCACCGCGGTGGATGAAATCGAAAGCGCCATTCGATGCATCGAAATGGGCGCTGAGGACTATCTGCCCAAACCGTTCAACCCCATCCTGTTGCGGGCTCGCATCGGTGCCAGCCTGGATAAAAAACATCTGCGGGATAAGGAACAGCTCTATCTTAAAAGTCTGGAAAGGGAACTGGAGATCGGGCGCGATATTCAGGCTGGTTTCCTGCCCACCGACCTGCCACAAGCCTCCGGCTGGGAGATTGCCGCCTCGCTCAAATCCGCTAAAGAGGTCGCGGGCGATTTCTACGACGCGTTCTATCTCGAATCGGAGGACAAAATCTGTCTCGTCATTGCTGATGTCTGCGACAAGGGTGTAGGCGCGGCCCTTTTTATGACGCTGTTCCGCAGTTTGCTGCGTTTTACGATAGGGGCGACCGACGCCTTCGGAGAGCGATCTCCCGCCTCCAGGTTGAAATACGCAGTCACCCTGACCAACAATTACATTGCCAATACTCATGGCGAGACTGGCATGTTCGCTACTATTTTCTTTGGGCTGCTTGATCCCGCCGATGGGTCATTGATCTATATCAACGCCGGGCATGAAAACCCGTTGGTGGTCAACTCCAATGGGGTATGTGCGATCCTGAAAAAGACCGGTCCAGCAGTTGGCATTATCACAGATGTGGAATTTACTGTCCAGGAGGTGCAGTTATATCCTGGCATATTATTCTTCGCATTCACCGATGGCGCTCCTGATGCTCTCAATCCGGCGGGGAATTCTTTTGGCAGGGAGCGCCTAATCTCATTGCTAAACAATGATATTTCTGCAAAAATCCTTCTTGACAATATGGATGTACAACTCAAGGAATTCATTGGGGAAGCCGAACAGTTTGACGATATTACTTTACTTATTGTACAAAGATCGGCTTGTTCAAAGTAAGCCGAGCATGGTATCATCCAGATATTAATTCATTCCTTGTCACTCGTGTCTCCCCCTCACTTCCCTCGAAACTGCTGCAACGCCAGCCGCAGCCTCTCTTCCACGTCCTGCGGAGTGTCCTTCGGAAGTGATTGCAGCGCGGATTGGGCCTCGACCACGCTGTAGCCCAGCGTGGTCAGCGCAGCCAGCACCTCCGAATCCGCTTCCGACATGGCCGCCACGGCCTGCAATCCGCTGATGGGCTTGAGCCGGTCGTGCAGGTGCAACACGATCTTCTGGGCGGTCTTCTTACCCACGCCCGGTACACGGCTCAAGATTTCATCCTGCTCGTTGAATACGGCGCGCTGGACAGTATCCAGGTTGAGCGTGGACAGCACAGAGAGGGCGACTTTAGGCCCGACCCCGTCCACGCTGAGCAGCATGGTAAACAGGCTGCGGTCAGCGAGGGTCTCGAAGCCGTATAGGGTCAGTGCGTCCTGGCGGACGACCAGGTGGGTGTGAAGCAATACCCCCTCGCCGACCTTCATCCTCTCACGCAGCGGCGCGGGGATGTGGACTCGCATCCCCACCCCGCTGACCTCGACGATGAGGGTGTTGTTTTCGATTTGGGTGATTTCACCCCGCAGGGTAGCAATCATAGGAAAGCCTTTGACCAGGGATGAACGAAGATAAACGTGTTGGGGTTTCGATGAATGGGTTTATCCGATATTGATCGTGTTCATCTCCGTTCATCTCTGGTGAATTTTATATGTCTTCTCATAAGCTGGAGGGGGCGGGGGGTGTGGGG
>Ga0315289_10008619_pt1 | contig 14724 bp, 15 predicted proteins | sample YL17G11_40_MG_FD_203452 | JGI IMG/M metagenome (GOLD analysis project Ga0315289, IMG submission 203452) | Sediment microbial communities from Yellowstone Lake, YNP, Wyoming, USA - YL17G11_40 | ecosystem: Environmental > Aquatic > Freshwater > Lake > Sediment | place: USA: Wyoming | collected...
AAACACCCGATATCAGTATCCCCATTTCTTTCATTATAGTCGTTCTCGGGATGCCGAAAGTTCCTGCGCTTATACGCCGCATGAATTGCCGGAATACGTTTTCCGCTTTGGGACTTTACTACAGATAGGACAGATATACAGAAGGTCTTATAGCGAGTGATAAGAATATAAAGTCGGCCAGGGGGAGATGTCAAATCAAGAGTCAGAGCGCGCGCGGATTGGCCGGCGAGGCATGCCTTGACTGCTCAGCCCGGCAGCCGCAGGCAGGGGTTCAAAATCCTAAATTCGAAATCCGAAATCCGAAACAAATTCGAATGACCAGAATCCAGACTTCACATCCCCCACACCATAACTGTCTTTCTGTCAACTGTCTTTTTTCTCCGGAAAATCTTCCGTGACCATGGCTTTTTGGTGGAGCGGTCGAAGATCAGCAGATGACCGGCGGAAACGCCGCATGCCTCCATGTATTCGGCTGTCTGCGCCATGCCGTCGGTAATGGTCGACTGCAGGGATTTGCGCAGGAGTTTGAGTTCGAGCACTTCTTTCTGCAGAGCGCCGCCGGGAAGCGGCCAAAAGACGCACAGATCGACCCGCTGCCGGCCCAGGCCGTATTCTCGCGCAATCGTGCCATTGCCGTTGACTATGCGCTGCAAGAACGCTTGCAGGAGGAGTTGCGGCCCTGCCTCTTTGTAGTCGAACTTCTCCAGCCAGGCGCCGGCGTTTTCGCGGAAGAACTGTTGGAATGCGGCGATGAGTTTATCCATGAGAAGACGGCCGGTTTTCGGATCCACGTACCACTGTTGCTGCACGAGCGACTGAATGTTCTCCTGTATCATCCACGTGAGTTCGCGGGGTATCACTTCCTGATATATGGGGTTGGCGATCACAACGCCTTGCCCTGATCTTCTTATCAGGCCCAGATCCTCGACATACTGCCGGTCATCGGTGGATACGGTCGTGGTGATCTTCCGGCCGGCGAGAAGCGGCTCGATGACCTTGCGGACACGTGCCTCATGGAGTTTGTCGATGAGTTGGTCGATATGCGTGTCGCGTCTCAGAATGAGAACTTCTTTTGCCGCATCCACCATGGCAGGTGAGATCCGGGTCGAGCGATTGCGTCCTTCTTTATCGCGGAAACAGAGCTCGTATGCCAGCGCGTTGACCAACCAGGGTTGGCCGTTTGTCAATGCGTAGACGTTCTCGATAGCGGCGTCTTCGAAGACCTGGCCCGTGGCGGACGTGTGCTGGCAAAGCAGGTCCCCGGTTTCTTTGGCGGAGAAATCTCCAACCCGCAGGGACTCGGCCTTTATGTTGAATGCGGACCCGCCGGTGATTACTTCTCTGCCTTCCTGCTTGATTCGGTAATCGCGCACATCGCGCACGCCGCAGAGAACAATCGATTGCGGAAAAGCAGCAGGTCGTTGGGAATAGCCGGAACGAATCTGTCGCAAAACCGCTACCAGAGTATCGCCAACAAGAGAATCTATCTCGTCTATAAGCAGTACGATGGGTTTTGCGGATGCCTGACTCCACTGGGCCAGCAGAGCGCCAAGGGCGCCGGGACCTTGCTCATCCGCAACTCTCCGCCAATTTTCAGAAGGCCAGGGATCTCCGCAATAAAATGATGCCAATCGTGCAAGATCGGCAACTATGGTTCGCATACCGGTAATAACATCGTTGCGGGAAGTCTGGGCGCTTTCTACATTGACATATGAGCAGAGGAACCGGCCCTCATGGTTTAATTTTTTCGCCAATGCAAAGAGCGCGCTCGTTTTCCCCGTCTGCCGCGGCGCATGCAGAACAAAGTATTTGCGCTGATCGATAAGCCGCACTACTTCGGGGAGATCGATTCGTTTCAGAGGATCGATGCAGTAGTGGATTTCGGGGTCCACGGGTCCGGCGGTGTTGAAGAAGCGTTCCATACCAAGTATAAAATACTAGCGGTGAAACGTCGCTACGGCGCTTTTCTTCCGGCTCTCCTGCTTTGCAGTAGCGCGGCTCAACCGGCCTGCGCAAAGCCGATACGGGCCGGGGGGGGCGGGAAAATTCATTCTTTGCATGAGGTCTGATGATCCAAAAAATGCGGGCGGATATCAGCGAATGTAAACCAACGTTCACGCCGCCGCGGTAAGCGGATTCCGGGATTGCGCATCTTCCCTGCTTGCCTTCTGCTCCAGCGCAAACACCTCCATGGAAACCACGCGCGCGGCCTGGACCGCTTCCAGGTTTTTCGCGAATACGATCTTGGCGTCGCTCGGCCCATAAAAGTCTTCAAAAACCGCTTCCGGCAGATAGCCGCAGCTTCGATAAAAGGCGCGCGTTGATTGATATTGACGCCGCGAGGATGTTTCGGCATAGACGCGCTCGCCGTTCATGGCCCGTATGCGCGTTTCGGTGCGATGCATCAGCTCTTTGCCGATTCTCTTTCCACTATATTCCGGATGGACGACGATCCAATAAAGGTCAAAGCTGCTCTGGGTGCCGGAGATCCGGCCGAAGCAGGAGTAGCCGATGACCCGGCCATTATTCTCGGCGATGAGAAATTCATACCCGCTTTTTTCGCCCAGGAGGATGCGCTCCTCGACCATCTCGCCGGCAAAAAGCAGTTCTTCGGCGTTAAAATAACCCGTTGATTTTACGATTGTTCTGATTGCTTCGATATCGACGGTGACCACGTGGTCGCGATAGGCTGTTCCGATTGATTCCATGATATGCCGCCCCATTGAATGCAGGTTGTTTTCCGCGCGGGATTCAAAAAAGGGATAGGCAAAAATATATTCGCGGATAGCCTGAATCCAGAGCCGGGTGTGCGGCATGCATTCAATGGCCGTGCATCCGCTTCAGCGCGCTATCCATGATCATGCCTATCAACTGATCATAGGAAATGCCCGCTTTGCCGCAGAGAATTGGAAGATCTGAATGTTCGGGATGCAAACCGGCCAGAGGATTGACTTCGATGAAGTTGGGGATTCCCTTTGCGTCACTCCGCAGATCAACGCGGCCGGCATCGCGGCATTCGAGCGCGCGCCATGCGGCGACCGCCGTTTCCGCCGCCTGCTTCGCCTGGTAATCGTCCGCAAGACGATATTCGACCAGCGCCTCGCATTTCTCCTTATTAGTATAGGAATAGACGTCCTTTTCGGCGGCAGGCAACAGGACCACCTCCATCACGCCAAGGCTGCGCGCCTCTCGTCCGGTCCCGACAATGCCCACGGTGAATTCGCGGCCGGGCAGGAAGGTTTCCACCAGCACCGGCTGATGATACGCGGCAATCAGTTCGCTGCAGCGCTCGATCAGCGACTGCCGGGACATGACTTTGGACGCCGCGGTGACGCCCTTGCCGGTGCCTTCGGCGACAGGCTTGACAAACAGAGGAAACGGCAGCCGCACCATCTCGGCCCCTTCCCGGTCGGCCACGACCGCGAAATCGGGCGTGGCCACGCCCTGGTCGCGCACCACGCGTTTGGCCATGCCCTTATGCAGCGAAAGCGAGAGCACCATAGGGTCCGAAAAGGTAACGGGGATTGTAAACGCTTCCAGCAGCGCAGGGACCTGCGCTTCGCGCGCATAGCCGTGCATTCCCTCGGCGATGGTGAACACCAGGTCCCACCGGTCGCCCGCGGCAAGCCGCTTGACAAGACTGAATATATTGCCGATACGGTCCGGCGCGTGGCCGAGTTTGACAAGCGCGCGTTCGATGGCGTCGATGGTGTCGGGCCGGTCGAATTCCGCGGTTTCCTCGTCGGAATACCCCATGGCCAGATAGTCGGAACGGAGGTCGTAGGCAAGGCCGATGTTCATTGATTGCCTTCTGTGGATTTTTATCGCGGAGGCGGGTCGCGGGGGCGCGCCATTGCGCGCCCCTAATCGGCGGCGGCCGTGCCGCCGGGCGCGTGATCGGGATAGCGATACAGGTTCCCCTGATAATTGCGGAGCACCACATCGCCGTGTTTGCATCCCTCGACATATTCCGGCGTTATGGGAATTTTGCCGCCGCCGCCCGGCGCATCGATCACAAAGGTGGGCACCGCATAGCCGCTGGTCCAGCCGCGCAGGCTCTGGATGATCTCGATGCCCTTTGCCACGGGCGTGCGGAAATGCGAGGAGCCGATGATCGGGTCGCACTGGTAAAGATAATAGGGACGCACGCGGATTTTAAGCAGGCCGTGCATCAGCCTGCGCATGGTTTCGGGTTCGTCGTTGATGCCGGCCAGAAGCACCGTCTGGCTGCCCAGCGGGATTCCCGCATCGGCAAGACGCGCGCAGGCCTGCGACATTTCGGGCGTGATCTCGTCCGGATGCGTTGCGTGAATGCTGATCCAGAGCGGATGGAAACGGCGCAGCAGGCGCGTGAGCCTGAGGGTAATGCGCTGCGGCAGCACCGCCGGCGCTTTGGTGCCCAGGCGGATGATTTCCACATGCGGGATACGCCGCAGACGCGTTAAAAGCCATTCGAGCGCCTCGTCGGAGAGCGTAAGCGGGTCCCCGCCCGACAGCAGCACGTCGCGGATGGCCGGCGTCTTTTCGATATAGGCAATGGCCTTTTCCCAGGCGCTTCGGGTATGATGGCCGTGGTGCTCGCGGCCCACGAGCCGCGAGCGCGTACAGTAGCGGCAGTAGGTGGAGCATGTTGACGTAACAAGAAACAGCGCGCGATCGGGATAGCGATGGACGATGCCGGGCGCCGGGCTGTGCTCCTCTTCGCCCAGGGGGTCGGCGGCCTCTCCGGGCGCGGCCGTATGTTCGTCGAGGACCGGAATCACGGCCTTGCGCAACGGCTGGTGGTCGTTCTTTTCGTCAAGAAGACTGGCATAATACGGCGTGAGGGCGACCGGCAGGCTGCCGTTGCAGCGCGCAAAAGCCGCCTCTTCACGGGGCGACAGCGAGAGAAAACGCTGGAGCGCGGCACGCGTAGTGATGCGATTGGCAAGCTGCCACTGCCAGTCGTTCCATTGGGCCGGCGTGGCGTCCGGAAATATCCTGCGCCTGAAAACGCGGCAATGCGGCGACGTTCTGCCTGCGGGCGTGATATCACGCAGCAGCCAGTCGTAGGCGGGCGATGCGGTGGTGGAAAAAGCAAGATGGGAAGAAAGCAGATCGATCCCGGAGATCGGCCGGTCCAGTGTAACGGTACTACCAGGAGGTTCGGAAGGGTTTGTCATCTCATCCACGTGACGGTGCTCCTTTATTCGGTTTCGGGTTCTTTATGTCTTCGCTGTTTGCGATTTTTCCCGGTTCCTGTTCCATGATTTCGCGTTCCGCTCTGAGCCAGTCGTCGAAATCATACCCATGGTTGCCGCCGCGTTGTTGATACAAGGCGAAGGCGCGTTTTTCGATTCTATCACGCTGCGATTCCGTGCGGGAAGCCATGATGATCCTTTCCGCCGTCCGCGCTATACGCGCACGATTTTGCCGGTCCCCTGGCAGCGGTCGCATTGAGCATATCCGGACGTGATGCCGGCCGCGGCGGCGTCCTGGCTGCCGGACGCAAACAATTCTTCCTGGACAACGCGCTGCTTTTCAGCGGCCACATGTCCTTTTCCTTTACACGAAGCGCATGTGGAGCAGTAGCCCCGCTTGATCAGCTGTTCCATGGCAACCAGACGGATGCCCTCATCCGCGTCATTCTGATAAAAGCCGAACAGGACAAGCGGGTCCGAAAGCTTCATGACCGCTTTTTTGCGCACAAACGGCCGCGATTCATTCCGCGCGAACTGCACCAGGACCTCCTGGTTTTCCAGCGCCTTGATCGCCTCCGCCCGGACAAACTGGTTGGTGTCGCTGCGCGCGATTCCGGCGAGTACCGTCGTGTCGGTGACCCGCGTGACCGCGGCCTTGCGCACGTCCCAGAAAAGCTCGTTGCAGGCGATATCGGCCAGAAGTTTCTGGTCCGTCAATTTTCCCACGGCAATGGACCGCACATACGGCGAAGGATCGGCCGCGGCAATGCGCGTCAACTGGTCCTGGGCGGACAGGCGCTTTACCGCGGAGGCGCGCACCCATTCGTTTTCATCATGGACGGCGATGGAGCAGAGAATTTTTTCGTCCACCACCTTTTCCACGGCCATTTCGCGCACCAGCCACTCGCGGTCGGTCTGCGCCACCGCGACAAGCGCTTTCTGATCCGCGAGCCGCGTTACGCAGGCGCACCGCACCTCCTGCTCAGCATCGGTCTGGGCCAGTTTTCCCAGCACACGCTGGTCCGACAGATTCTTGATCGCATTCAAACGCACCTGCGGATTGGGATGCTTCCATTTGGGCCGCGATAAACGAAAGATGGTCACGTCCATTACTCCGCGCGCCAAAGGCGGTGAACTGCCGAATTCCATGACTGGATTCCCCGTTGTTCTTTAGACTATACGCAAGCGATGTGCCACGACCGGCCGGGAAGGGCGGGCGACCGCGCGCGCAAACGCCTGTGCTCCCATGGATAAAATTGACATGAGAAAATCATGCGGCCCGGCGCGCAATCGACGGCGCTGATGCTCCCAGTCGCCGCTTTCGGAACCGGCGATTCTGATGCGCGACCCGAAAAGCGGAACCGCCGGTTCCTGATCGGCGCAGCAGGCGCAGCGCCTTAATTTTAATTATCACGATTGCCACTTGCGCCATCTCTTGACCTTGAGATATTTTATCACCTGCCTCTTTTACGGCACCTGTCATTTTACACCATTTTCAAGGAGTTCCTTTTATGGCACGCATCAGCAAAGCGCAGCTGCAGAAGCTTCAGAAGAAATACAAGACCGATGACGCCATCGGAAAACTCTTCGGCATTACGCGCCAGGCCGTTCACCAGCTCCGGGCCAAATACGGCGTGCCGCCGGTGGCCGACAAACATGCCGACCGCAACAACGATATCACCAAGGCCTACAACGGCGGAACATCGGGCACCAAAATCGCGCAGAAATACAAACTCTCGATTTCCCAGACCTACCGGATCATCAACAATGCCGGAAGCAAAGGAAAGAAAAAAGGCAAGAAGAGATAATCCCCGCGGCCCTTCCCCATTCATCATGGGGAAGGGCATCTTCCGTTCCCCGGCTTTTCCGCATCTTCAGCGAAGGAGAATCCCATGTTTCGATCCGTCGCTGCCGTCCTGACCATCACCATATCATTGTCGGCCGTCGATACCGCACCCAGCGTCAAGCAAGGAGCGCCCATGTCCATCACGGTCACCAGCCCCGCATTTGCTTCCATGGCGCCGATTCCCCAGAGGTATACCTGCGACGGCGCGGACATTTCTCCGCCATTGCAGTGGGCCGGTATTCCACCGCAGGCAAAAAGCCTCGTATTAATTTCCGACGATCCCGATGCGCCCATGGGCACATGGGTGCACTGGGTGGTCTATGACATTCCGCCGGCCATCGATTCTTGGGGCGAGAACCAGCCGAAAACCGATACCCTGGCCTGCGGCGCCAGGCAGGGAAAAACCGACTTTGGGAAAATCGGCTATGGCGGACCGTGTCCGCCCGGCGGAACGCACCGCTATTTCTTTAAAGTCTATGCGCTGGACGCAATGCTGAATCTTCCTTCCGGTAAAACAAAGCACGATATCGAAAAAGCAATGAAGGGCCATATCCTGTCGCAGGGCGAACTGATCGGCACCTATTCCCGCAAGCGCCGGTGACCAGGCACCCTCCGTGGAACCGCTGCATTTTTTTGACGCCCACGCGCATCTGCAGGATCCGCGATTTGCAGCGGACGACGATGCCGTCATCACCCGCGCCAAAAACGCCGGCGTGACTTTGGTTGTCTGCTGCGGCACGAGTCCGGCCGACTGGCCGGTATTGGCGCAGCTTTGCAGCCGGCAGCCTTCGCTTATTCCCGCATTCGGCCTGCACCCATGGGAAATCGCATCGGCCGGCAATGACTGGTTTGATCTCCTGGCGCAGTATCTCGAATGCTTTCCGAACGCCGGCGTAGGAGAAATCGGGATGGACCACGCCATGGACCCCGCGACCTTTGCGCGCCAGGAAGATGCGTTCCGCAGGCAGCTTGCGCTGGCGCGCGACCTTACGCGGCCGGTGTCGGTGCATTGCCGCAAAGCATGGGCCGCGCTGCATGAAGTGCTTCGGCATACCGGCATCGGCGAAGCAGGCGGCATGATCCACTCCTGGTCCGGCGCACCCGATATGCTGCCGGCATTGCTGGATTTCGGCCTGTGCATTTCATTTTCCGGCACCATCACCTATCCGCGCAACAAGCGCGCGCATCGGTCAATCGCGGCCGTGCCGTGGGACCGTCTGCTGATAGAAACCGACAGCCCGGACCAGAAACCCATGGGCATGCTGCAATCCTGCAACGAACCGGCGTTTCTGCCGCTGGTTGCGCAAGCTGCGGCCGACCTGCGGAATACCCCCATCGGCGAAATCGCAACGGTTACCCGGGAAAACGGTCTGCGCCTCTTTGAAGACGCGCAGTAGCGGTTCCCGGGCGACAGCGCACTTTTCCGTCAATGCGGCACGCGCTATATTCCATATATGCATCCGCAAATCGCGAAATATGGACAATCGGAGGAAGCAGCATGAAAATCACGGCCATCGAACTATACCATGTGTCAATTCCGCTGAAAAAGCCGTTCTGGCCGTCATGGATCCCCGGCTACCCCCAGACCCACAACCGATTCACGCTCATCCGCCTTATGACCGACCAGGGGATAGACGGATGGTCGGCCGGATCCGCCATGGGCAAAGAGCGCGAAGGGCTGGGCGATCTGATCGGCGGATATCTCATCGGCGCCAATCCCTGCGATATCGACCGCATCCAGAGCCTTCTCAAGCAGGCCGGTTACCTGGGCTTCCGCAACTTCTGGATCGAACCGGCCTGCTGGGACATCATGGGAAAGGCGCAGGGCAAACCCGTGTACGAACTTCTGGGCGGCGCCGCAAAGCCCATCCCGGCCTACTGCTCCACCGGCGAAGTGCTGCCGCCCGCGCAGCGCATCGAAAAGATCGCGCAGGTCCGGCAGCGCGGATTTACATCAGCAAAAATCCGCCTGCGCGGAAAAACGCTGACCGACGACATCCACGATCTCCAGACCATCCGCAAAGGTGTGGGCAATGGCATGCGCCTTGCCGTTGACGTGAACCAGGGCTGGCTGGTGAGTATCGTCGACCGCGTTCCCGCATGGGACCTGGCGCGGGCGCAGGAGTTCGCGCGCGCCTGCGCGGACAACGACATCGCGTGGCTTGAAGAGCCGCTCGATTCACGTGATTACGACGGACTTGCGGCGCTTAAAAAATCCTCGCCCGTGCCCATTGCCGGGGCCGAGCTCAACTACGGCTGGGACGAGCTGAAAATCATGCTCGAAAAAGACTGCTGGCACATCTATCAATCCGACGCCACGTTCGCGGGCGGCATCGCACAGGTCAGGCAGCTTATCGACGCCTGCGCAAAGCTTGGGCGCGATTATTCGCCGCATACCTGGACCAACGGCATCGGCTTCTATATCAACTGGAACCTGCGGCTTTCGGCGTCATTTACCGAACTGCCGATCGAATATCCGTTCGACGGGTCGTGGCTGCCGGAATTCCGCGAAGGCATTATCGCACCGATACTGCTTGACTCCAATGCCATGCTTAAGCCGTTTACGCGGCCGGGACTCGGGTTCGAAATCGACCGCGGACTGCTCCGGAAATACGGGAAGCGCTTTTTCTCCATCACCGAACGCGGCCTTGCCTTCAAAGTCCTCCGCGAAAAGGGCATCAAAGCCGCGCTTGAGTTGAGAAATAGAAAAGGCGCATGAACCGGTTTTCCCGCACCGAACTGCTTCTGGGCGAAACCGCGCTTGCGCGCCTGCAAAAGGCGCGCGTGGCCGTATTCGGCCTGGGCGCTGTGGGCGCCTATGCGCTGGAAGCGCTCGCGCGCAGCGGCGTGGGGTTTTTCCGGCTTATCGATTTCGACATTATCCGCGAGACCAACTTCAACCGCCAGCTGCTGGCGCTCTCCGCAACGATAGGCATGCGCAAGGTCGATGCGGCAGCGCAGCGCGCGCGCGAAATCAATCCGGCCGTGGACATCGACGTGCGTCCCGAATTCGTGGACGCGAAAAACGCGCCCGCGCTCCTTGCCGGACCGCTTGACGTTGTGATTGACGCCATCGACAGCCTGTCGCCCAAGGTCGCGCTTATCTATGCTGTCAAGCAGACCGGGATACCCCTCATCTCCTCCATGGGCGCGGCCACGCGCATCGATCCCCTATCGGTGCGCGTGGGCGACATCAGCGAAATCCGGGGGTGCCCGCTTTCGCGCTTCGTGCGCAAGCGCCTGCGGCGTCTGGGCGATCATGACGGCGTTCGCTGCATTTACTCGGTGGAGCCCGCGCGCACAATGGCCGGCGAAGCGCCGGAGGAAAAAGAGTTCTACGAGCGCGGACGATCCCGGAAGCCGTTGGGGAGCCTGTCCTATGTCACGGGGATTTTCGGGCTGACGGCGGCGGCGGAGGCCATGCGGGTGTTGCTGCCGGAGCTTGGCGCCGGTGATTCATTCGACGCCGGCAATCATGTCTAATCTCAACAACCTTCTGCCATCTATCATGCGAAGAATGGCAATGCCTTCGCCTTCAATTCGATAAATAATTATGAAATGTTCGCAGATCAATTCGCGATAGCGGTCATAAAACTCGTTTTCGAATTCCGGAACGATCCTGCCGATTTCCGGGAATGCAGCAAGGGACTCTATGCGCTGAAGGATTTCCGAATAATAGCGACTCGCTGTTTTTTTATTGAGCGGATAATAAAACGCGATAATCGCTTCAAAATCAATTTGCGCCGCGTTTGAGAATTCAATCCGGATCTTCATAAATCATATTTCTTCGCAAACAATTCCTTCACCTCATCAAGGGTATACCTTCGATCGTTTTTATAGGATGCTTCCCCTTGAATGATGAGCGAAAGCAGGTTCATTTTTTTTATCTGATTTTCCCATGTTTCGATATCCATGAAAACACCGGCTGATTTCCCATTTTGAGTGATGATCATAGGGCGTCGATTCGTGCGGGCTTTTCTCAGCATTTTAGGGAAATGGGATTTAAAATAGGATACGGAATTCACATCGTCTTTTAGCGATAGTTTCATAGGACGGCTCCTTGTATATATTTAAATTATGCCATGGCGCGGGTTCATGCAATAAAAAGACCGAATTCGGACTGAATTTAGCCATCCAACTTTGATCGAAAGGCACGTGCGATATTTGAACAAATTTCAATCCTTGCATCCAGCCCCAGAATAAACCCAACCATTTTAATCCCATATTGTATTTTTCATCGGCTTTAATCGTCCATTAAAAGGAGCATCATGTCATTCTACCGTACGCATACCTGCGGCGAACTGCGAAAATCCGATGTGGGCAAGCAGGTCACGCTTTCGGGATGGATCCACAACAAACGCGACCATGGCGGCGTGCTCTTCATCGATCTGCGCGACCATTACGGCCTTACCCAGGTGGTCATCTATCCCGATGCCGCATTCCAGCATGATGTCGGCCACCTGCCCAAAGAGACGGTCATCAAATTCGAAGGCAAGGTGATCGCGCGCACGCCCGAAAATATCAATCCCAAAATGGACACGGGTGAAATCGAGGTCAAGGCCGGATCGCATGAAGTGCTCGGACCCTGCCAGCTGGTTCCTTTTGCCGTGTTCCCCGAAGACCAGCAGCCCGAAGACCAGCGGCTGCGCTATCGCTATATCGACTTGCGCCGCGCAAAGCCGCATGCGAACATCGTGTTGCGTTCCCGCATTGTCGCAAGCCTGCGCCGGCGCATGACGGAGCTGGGATTCAACGAATTTCAGACCCCGATTCTCACGAGCAGTTCCCCCGAGGGCGCGCGCGACTATCTGGTGCCTTCGCGCGTGCACCCCGGAAAATTCTACGCGCTTCCGCAGGCGCCGCAGCAATTCAAGCAACTGCTCATGATGTCGGGCTTTGACCGGTATTTCCAGATCGCACCCTGTTTCCGCGACGAAGACGCCCGCGCCGACCGCTCGCCCGGCGAATTCTACCAGCTTGATATTGAAATGTCATTTGTTAATCAGGACGACATCTTCGGCGTTGTTGAAAAAGTGATCCACGGCGTGTTCACCGAATTTTCGCAAAAGACAATCACCGACCTGCCCTTCCCGCGCATATCCTACAAAGACGCCATGCTCAGGTACGGGGTTGACAAACCCGACCTGCGCAACCCGCTTTTAATCCGCGATGTATCGGCCGTCTTCGCGAAGTCCGATTTCAAGGCGTTTCGGGAGGCCGTTGAAGACGGCGGCGTGGTGCGCGCCGTTCCCGTGCCGGCAATCGCCGGCAAACCGCGAAGCTTTTTCGACAAACTCGTTGATTACGCACAGTCAATCGGCTCCAAAGGCCTGGCCTATCTGGTGTGGGCCGACGACAAGGTAAAAGGCCCGGTGGCCAAGTTTCTGACCGATGCGCAGATGGCCGAACTGGCCTCCGCCTGCAACGTTCACAAGGGCGACGTCGTCTTCTTCGTGGCGGACAAGGAACCCGTGGCGCGTACCATCAGCGGCGACCTGCGCGTCAAGATCGGCGCCGAGCTCGATCTGGTTGAAAAGGACGCGTTCCGCTTCTGCTGGATCGTGGATTTTCCCATGTACGAATGGGACCCGGAAAACAAGTGCGTGGCCTTTTCGCACAACCCCTTCTCCATGCCGCAGGGCGGCATGCAGGCGCTCGAACAGCAGGACCCGCTTTCGATACTGGCGTATCAATACGACATCGTATGCAACGGTATCGAACTCTCCAGCGGCGCCATCCGCAACCACCGGCCTGATGTCATGTACAAGGCGTTCGCCATTGCCGGCTACGACCGATCGGTGGTGGACGAACGCTTCCCGGCGCTCATCAACGCCTTCAAATACGGGGCGCCGCCCCACGGCGGCATCGCGCCAGGAGTTGACAGAATCGTCATGCTTCTGGCCGGCGAGGACAATATCCGCGAGGTGATCGCCTTTCCCATGAACCAGAAGGCGCAGGACCTGCTCATGAACGCGCCGGCCGACCCCACGGAAAAGCAGCTGCGGGAACTGCACATCCGTGTCGCGCTGCCGCAGAAACAGCAGCAGTAAAGCGGCCGCATGGAATTCAGGTACCTCAGCATCGGGCTATCGTTCCTGCTGGGCATCGCCTACCTTTACTATCTGCGCTATGAGAGCGACCAGGAGCGCCGGCCGATCCGCCGTATGGCCGCCGCCGCCATTCTGGGCGGCCTGGCCTCAACCGCGGCAGCGGTGCTTTTATATGATGCGGGGCATGCGGCGGGTATCGGCGAGTATCGTACTGTCGCGGGCGCGTTCTTTTTCGTGGGACCGGTGGAGGAGCTGGCAAAGATCGCCGGCTTTCTCTTGATATGGCAGCAGGTCAGCAAAGACCTGCGCGGCCCGCGCGCCGCCGTGGTGTATATGGGGTGCGTGGCCTTAGGATTTTCGCTGTATGAAAACTGGGCGTATGCAAACCAGGGCGCGGACAACCGCCTGTTGCTCATTATCAGGCTTATTATCAGCACGCCCATGCATATCTCATTCAGCGCCGTGTGCGGATATGTGCTGTTTGCAGTCCTTCGGAAACATGCGGCCTGGTATCATGTGATCTGGGCGTTTCTCTGGGCGAGTTTCATGCACGGGCTGTATGATGCGGTACTCATTAAAAGCCTGTCCCCCGCGGCGATCGCGGCGGTTTTTCTCATCAGTAAAATGCAGATGCGGTACCTGTTGAAGCGCCGCGGGAAAGTGCGGGTTCCAACCCATGACGCATGATACTGGCAGGCCGGCCGGGACCTTCCGCATGACGGCAAAAACCTTTTTTGGCCTCGAAGGCGTTTTATCGCACGAAATCAAGGCACTGGGCGGCAGCGCCATCAGCGCCCACCGGCGCGCCGTGAGTTTCACCGGCGATACGGCGATGCTGTATCGCGCCAACCTGCACCTGCGCACCGCCATTCGCATACTCAAACCCATCGGCGTCTTTGAAGCGGCCGATGAACGCGCGTTGTATGACGGCGTCCGCCGGATCGACTGGAGCGCCTACCTGAATGCCGATCACACCCTTGCGGTGGATGCGGCGCTGGCCTCGGACGTTTTCCGGCACAGCAAGTACGTTGCGCTCAAGACCAAGGACGCGATCGTGGACCAGTTCCGCGACCGCATCGGCCGCCGGCCGTCGGTGGACGTGGACCATCCGTCGGTGCGCATCAATGTGTACATTTACAATACGAGCGTGACCGTTGCCATCGACAGCTCGGGCGAATCCCTGCATAAGCGCGGATGGCGCACGGCGCCTGCCGATGCGCAACTCAATGAAATTCTGGCCGCCGGGCTTGTGCTGATCTCGGGCTGGGACGGCCGCAGCACGCTGTTTGATCCGCAGTGCGGATCCGGCACCATCCTGATCGAAGCGGCCCTCATGGCCGGACATATCGCGCCCGGATTGTTTCGCCAGAATTTCGGCTTCATGACATGGCGAGATTTCGATCGGCGGCTTTTCAGCGCACTCCGCGATGAGGCAAAAAGCATGGTATCGCGGCCATCCTGCCGCATTGTCGGCTCCGACGTTCTGGACCGGGCCGTGGATGCCGCGCGCAGGAACATTAAAAACGCCGGCCTTCAGGACGTGATCGAGTTGACACTCGCGAAATTTGAAGAGCTTCCGGCGCCCGATACCCGCGGCTTTCTCATCACCAACCCGCCGTACGGAGAACGCATCGGCGCTGATGACCTT
>Ga0315289_10008620_pt1 | contig 14723 bp, 13 predicted proteins | sample YL17G11_40_MG_FD_203452 | JGI IMG/M metagenome (GOLD analysis project Ga0315289, IMG submission 203452) | Sediment microbial communities from Yellowstone Lake, YNP, Wyoming, USA - YL17G11_40 | ecosystem: Environmental > Aquatic > Freshwater > Lake > Sediment | place: USA: Wyoming | collected...
ATTGCGCAACCACCTTTGGTACTCGATGCTGTTCTTCCACATCGGCCCAGACAGGTCAGGCCCGAAGCTCGGCTGGCCCTCCACTGCGCAGACTCGTCCGGTCCTCATCGACGATCTTGCCAGCACCATCGAGGAAGACGCCGCTCTGTTCCGTTCATTGGCCCTGATCGAGCAACTCCTCACCTTCGTCACAAAGGAAGGGGGCCGCCAGGAAGCTCTGGATGGGTGCCACGACGACCTTGTCGCCGCTGCTGGCGTGGCACTGCAAGTGCGGAAGCAACCGATGGCTAGGGGTTTCGCACACCGGCCGGAGGGATGGTGAATCAGAACGCCTAGCTGCGCTTCGGGCCGGACCGGATTGGGGCCTCATCTACGGCCGCGTGACGACGGCGTTGGCATCCGGTACTCTCCCGCAACGTGGGATCCGTGGCTATGACCCCCGATGGCAGAAGCTAGCGTTGCGGTGACCGGATCGTGTCATCGAATGGCACACATCTGGGGCAATCTGACCCATTCTCGCGTCGGCGAAGACGGCAAGCCATGTCGCCTGCGCTATGCCTCGCAACCCCTTGGCCCCTGACCTATGGGGTTCATGGCTCTTGCCGCGTACCGCACTTGCCCTCTACGAGGGTAACACCGATGCGAAGAACGCCAGAACACTGCCATTCGACGCCATTCGACCCTCGGACGCGATCGCGCCATTACAAATCAGCCGCTCTGCCAACTGAGCTACGCCGGCGCCGTATCCGACAAAGCCCCTCTTCCACAGAACACCAAGGTACAGACAGCCCTGAGAAGCCCACAGCGGCGCACCTCCGCCGCCCATTTCCGGTCACATTTCAGGCGCAGACCGGGTATGCGAATCTCAGCTGGTCGCCCTCAAGCCGTCCTGATTGGCTGAGAACGAACCGATTCTAGCATCTATGGGGCGGGCTGTCATCGCTTGCGGAGTGCCAGAGCAAAGCATAGTCACGGCTGCCCTCCGTCATTCTGGAGCTCATAGCTGGCCAGAGGACGCACCTCCACTTCTGGCGCGCCGAGGTGCAGGTGCAACTTGCGCGGGCTGGGCGGCCCTGCCGGGACGAGGGGCAGGCCCTGGTGGCGGGCCGGGTCGGTGATGCGCTGGTAGCGACCGGCCGACTGCTCGTGCACGGCAGTCTTGATGCGCGCTGCCCGTGGCCGGGCTCCCTCTGCTCCGTGCAGCGCACGCGGCCGCGAGCCCACGGGGTGTCTGTCTCCTTGGTGCGTGGACTCCGGGGCGTGATGGCGGCGCAGGGAGCGATGCTCGCTCGCTGGGGGCCATCGCCCGCGCCCCACCAGGCGGTGGCCCCTCGGCTCAGAGGGCGATGTGCTCTAGGAACAGCGATCGGAACTCACTCGCCGGTCCGAGTTGGCTGAGCAGAGGGGTCTCCGCGTATCGCAAAAGCGCCGCGTGCAGTCGGCCGGAGGCTGGGCCGTAGGTGTCAGCAGCCTTCCGAGCGGAATCCGTCGTCCCATCGGACACGAGTCGGAGCAGATACCGTATGAAAAGCCACCGGCAGACCAGCGTCGAGCAGTCGAGGACCTGAGCTGCGTCAACGCCGTCAGGACGTGCCAAGAACTCATGGCCCCCACCGCGTTCAAGCACACCGAGAAGGCCCTCGTCAAGAACGCTGAGAGCGTGTCTCCCTGGTGGCGGTTCCAGTTCACAGGCGAACACGGCAACAGCGCCCGCGAAGGTGCCCGCCCCGACCCACTCGAAGTCCACCAGTGTGGTCCGCGTGGATGGTACATCAACCACCACGTTGCTCAGGAGTAAGTCATCGACGCCCCACCGCACCGCCTGCGCGGCCTCGATGCGCGCGATTCCCTCGGCAGCCTGACGTACTCGTCTCAAAGCAGGAGGAGAACAGGCTCCTGAGCCGCGCCACGCCCGCACGCCCACGAAAGCCCGGCACAGATCGGCGGCCGGATCCCGATGCGACACTGGGCTGTATGGAACAGCGAGCGTCTGCAGAAAAGGCTGGTGCTGAACGACCCAACGCTCCAGCCCCACGAGGGCCTGCATCGCTTTGGCCAGCAGCCTCATTCCGGCCTGGGTCGTTAGGGTGACCAGGCAGTCCGGCAGAGAAGCATCTCCGCACCACTCGAGCAGCCCGATCCTGCGTTCGGTATCGAAGCATATCGGTCGTGGAGCACTCACCGTGGGGTCCTCGGCAAGGGCCTCGAGCACCGCTCGTTCCACGCGGAACCGCTCCTCGTCCGGCCAGTGCTTCGCCGCGACTCGCGCCCCGTTGGCGGCTTCGAGGCGCCAGACCGTGGGCTCGGACTTCATCCGATTAGTACTCACAAGCGGCCTCACGCAGTGAGCGCGTAGTTCCCTAGCCTGCCACCAGAGCGCGCTTGCGAGTTGGCCTATATCCAGTACCTCCGACATGCGGGCGCACCTCCTGAGTGTGATGCGGGGCGCCTGTTCCTCGTCGACACGCGCTTCGGTCCGCCGCTCACGCGTTGACAGGCGTTGCCGACGGCCGCGCGATACGGGCTGAGCGTCAGGTCAACTCCCTGCTGCATAGTGCATGGGCGCCTCTGTCCGGGCAAGGCCGGCGACCTGCCGCTCCAGTGGCGGGTACACAGCGCCCTGACTCCCTTTGCCTCAGTCTTGGCGGAATCCCTGCCTCGGGGCAAGATGACGAGGCTAAGGGGGGACGGCAGCACGGCCAAGCAGTAGGGGAAGACGAAGAGGAACGGCGCCCGAGGCGCGGCGCCGTGGAGAGAGGGTCCGCGTCAGGCTGAGGTCTGACCTGCAGGCATCGGGGGCGCGGCCGGGAGCTGCAGGCCCTTGGTGATGTCGGCGCGGGCGAAAGCCCAGCGGCGCTGGGAGTCGGCGAACTCGGAGTAGCGGGCGGTCATGATCGGGCTGCGGTGGCCCATGGCGCGCATCAGGGCGGTGGTAGGTACTCCGGCCATCGCTGAGGTCAGGCCGAAGTAGTGGCGTAGCCGGTGGGGCGTGACCAGCTTCGGGTCGGCCCCGGCCTTCGCCGCGACCCGCTTCAGGATCACCCGCACCGCGTCGGTCTTGATGCGTTCGCCCGCGGGGCGGGAGTGCGGGTCCGGCTCCTCTCCTCTAGCTGTCAGGTGGGACCATTGGTTCGGCCCCAGTGTCACGAACAGCGCGCCGTCCTCGCCTAGCTGAGGGCAGGTCTCAGACCTGATCCGCAGCCACGACGCCATGAGGCCGGCCACCTCTGGCTTGACCATCTCCTTCCCCTCGCACATGGTCAGGGGCAGATCCACGAACCGGGTGCGCCTCCCCTTGCTGGTCTCTGCCCTCACCCGGATCCGGCCCTCCTCCAGGTTGAGATCGTTGGCGTTCAAGCCCACCAGCTCGGACACCCGCAGGCCGCAGAACGCCATCAGATGGATCATGGCGGTGTTGCGCACCCCCGTAGGCGTGCCTAGGTCGAGCGAGGATAGGATCTTCTCCAGATCCGCACTCGGGGTGGCTCTGGGCTCCGGGTCCTTGTCCAGGCGGTACTTCTTGACGCCGGCCGTGATATCGTCCGGGATCAGCCGCTCCTGGTGCAGCCAGAGGAGGAATCGCTTCGCCGCATCCAGCGCCATCTGCTTCCCTCGCGGGGTCAGGGGGCTCCCCGCGTAGGTAACGAGGCCGTCGAGCCAGGCGACGAAGGCGCGCAGGTCGTGCCGGCTGAAGTCGCGGACGCGGGCGATGCCCCGGTCCTGGGCGAAAGCGGCAAGGCGGGTGATCAGCTGATCGCGGTAATGCCCGAGTGTGCCGGGCCGTATCCCCGGATGGTCGGCCGCCCAGCCTTCCAGGAAGAGCCGGATCGCCCGGTCCCAGGCCAGGTCCCCCGACACCGCGCCATCAGGCGTTCCCGGTCTTTCCCGCGATCGGGCACTGACGACTACCGGCATGTTCTGTCTGCTCATCACCATGGTGGCCACACCTCCTGACATGGCGTTCTGGTGCCGCCAGTCAGGAGGTCATTCACGCTCTGGTGGGCAAGCAAGTCAAGTCCATTCTTGTCGCCAAACAGGCGGCGTTACAGGGGCTCTGAGGCCCAATGTCGTTGCCATAGGCCCATGGAGCCGGCTTGACATCACGGCGCCAACCGGCATGCTATTGCCCGCGTGTCCGGGGAAGGACGCAGCCCGATGGTCCGCGACGGGACCCCGGGTAGTGGCTTCGAGCTTGAGGGGGATGGCCGGAGTCGGGGGTGGCCGGGGCCGTTCGCAACGGTCACTACGCGTGCTGACGCCTACGCATCAGGCGGCACCCGAAGGAGCCGCCTACCGGCCCCAGATGACACGGGAGGGAGTCAGCCGGGTCATGCCCAGAACCCGCCCGGCACGGTGCTATAGGCACCCGACACACGCATTGTGTCCCGCGCGGTGCTGTCGTCGGCAACCCCCCGCGCGCATGGCTTAGCATGCTGCATGCCCCTGCCTCCGACGGAATCGCGGCGGTGCCGGAGAGGATGCCCTCAGGTCACAACGCTGGTCGGGCTGTGGCGAAGCCTTCGACGGACGGCGACTCCCCTCCGCTTACGCCCGGCTCCCAGCTGAGCAAGGGAGGCCAAGGCCAGGACCATTGGCTCCCTAGCTCCGGCCACAGGAGCGAGTAAGGGCGTGCCGCCGGACTGGCACGCGGCCCAGAACTGGCGGCCAGAGCGCTGCTACGGGACGCGGAGACGAGGGCTGCGGAGGCGCCCTTAGGCACCACCGTCGTGGTCACCGAATCGGAGTCCTGGAACCGGGGGCTTCCGGTCGTCACGGCAGTCATCGTGACGACACCCACGGCGCCAACGCTGGCCCTCTTGGGAATGGTGACCTCCAGAGGGACGATGGTCGCCTCACCGGGGGCGAGTGGACCAGCCTTGCCTGAGTGGCCATGCGCCAGCACTGTTTTCCAGCCTGGCGGCCCCTGCACGGAGAGGCGGAAGCTCTGGGTGATGGTGGTCGCATTTCGAACCTGGAAGCCATAGACAATGGTGGCACCGGCGGGCGCGCGCTGCCCCGGCGGCGCGATGACCATCCTTCCCGTGACCTCGAGGAGCGTTACGGTCACCTGGATGGCTGGTGCGCCGCGGAGGGGAGCTGCCGACAGGCAGAGCAGCGCCGCAAGTATGAGCAGCGGGTGTGCTCTCCATACTGAGTAACGTGTCGGCATCAGTTCGCACCTTCCTGGCCGGGCGTGGGCGGGGAGGGCACCCGAACGCGGAGGAAGCGAGTCAGGCCGTCATCCCTCGTGACCAGCAGGATCGACTCCCAGCCGCCGTCCGGAAGCACCACCGATCGCGGCAGCTTCACCCGGAAACGCACCGGCATGGCCACGTTGTGACGAACGAACACCCTCGCCTCCCGCGTTCTCATCCAGCCCGGGTCAGGCATCCACGAGAAGGCCGGAGACTTGGTGATGTGCAGCTTCCCCTCTGCCTCGTCCTGGGAGACGACGCGGAAGCGATAGCGGCGCCCGCGCCTATCGCTGTTGCAGATGTAGAACTCCGACTCGCGCCAGTCGCCGGGGTGCATCCCCTCCAGCACCACGGTGCTGGGGACCAGCCCGAACTCCCCGTCCGGCTTGTGCTGCAACTCCGGACGGCCGAGCGCGACGGTCTCGATCTCGTAGCGCGGGTAGACGGCGAGGGCGATGGACTCATCCGGCCGCGGCTTGCCCGTCACCCCCGCGGTCACACTCCACCGCTGGTTCGCATACTGCTGGTCGTCAGGGATACGAAGGTACATCCGCACCTGGCTGGAGCTCTGCGCGGGAACCGTAACCTCCGTGCGTTCGAACCAGAACCAGGAGGGATCTGGTAGGTCGGTGTAGCCGGGCGGCGGCTTGCTCCCCCCGGACTGGGAAGGCCGGTGGGTGGAGAGGAGATAGGCGTGAGCCTGACCGTCCTGGTTGAAGATCGCCAGGGTGATCCCGGCCACTTGCTGGAGATCATAGGTTTCTCCCAGCTTCACGTCCTGCATCAGAAGCCCTCCCGGCTGCACGGCTAGGCCGAGCACCGGCTGCTGGTCGCGCGCGCCCCCGGCCGGCGCGGCGACGGCCGTCGCCAACAAAGCAAGAGCGGCGGACAAGAGCGCTATTCTATTCTTGCACGGCATGGTGATGCTCAGCACACCTCAGGCCTGCGCACGCAAGGCTGGTCGGAGGGCGTGCGTCTCCCCGCCCCGCGGACGCGAAGACGCACGCCCATAGCAGGGATTAGTGCGCAGCGGCTGCTACTGTGACAGTGAAGCTGTCCTGTCCGGTCGCGGCGGATCCGGTCGCGGGCGCGGTGAACTTGAGGCTGAACGTGCTGTTCCCGCTCGCCGCGACATTACTCGCCAGCGCCACTGGACTCGTGCCAATGGTCGTGGTCCCGAACTGCAGCCAGTACTGGTCGACAGCAGAGGAACCACCAGGAGCCCAACCATCTGGGCTGGTGGCGACGGTTGAGATGGTGAAGTCCTCCGCCACGTTCCCGTTATTGGTTGCCGTGAAGGTAGAGCTGGTGGCGAGTGTGCCGGCCGTGATCACGCCGATCGCCCAGCTTCCTGGGCTCACGCCGACGCTGATACTCTGAAGCGTCACCGTCACAGTGATCCCGGCACTGGGGCCGGCGAAGGCCGACGACGCCAGTGCGAGGAGCGCAGCTACGACGAGGCACAACATAAGCAGTCTTCTCATCCTTCTTACTCCCTCCTGTTGTGGGCACCCAAGGCCCGAGTGTCAGACCAAAGAGAGTCGCGAGCTGCTTTGCCGCCCGGCTCGCCGCCTCTCTCCTCTCCCATGGTGGTGTCTGCCGTTAGGGTGGGGGATACGCCCCCACCGTGACCGTGATGACATTCTGGCTGGTACTGCTCGATGAGGTGGGGGCATCGAACTTCAGGTCGAAGGCGAAGCTCGCGCCGGGGGACAGAGGCGCCGGGTTGTTCTGGTCGAGGGCCAGGTAGATGGAATTCGTGTCGAACCAGAAGTAGGAGGGCGGCGTGCCCTTGGTGGCGGTCTGTCCCCAACTGATAACGAATCGGTCGGCTGCCTGCCACTGGGTCGGGGCCCAGAACCCCGGGCTGCTCCAGGAGGAGCTGATCCCGAGCACTTCGCTGCCGGTGCCGGTGTTGGTGGCGGTGTAGGCTCCGCCCAGTGCCGGGGTGTTGCTCGTCCACGTCGCCTTGGTCGCGCCTTTCGCCACGGCCCCCAGCGCCCATGTGCCGGGGGTGACCGAAACCCCGAGCACAGAAACAGTGCAGGTCAGCGTGAAGTTCCCGCCGCCAGAAACGCGCTTGACCACGACGTAGTAGCGACCTGCAACCAGTGGCTGGAACACGACTTGCTCGGCTCCGCCGGTTCCCGCCCTCGTGCTCTTTCCCTGGAGGACAGGGTCGCCCACGGATCCCAGGCTGACACTTCCGTCGTCACTGGAGGTGTCCTGATACACATAAAGGTCGTAGTCCCCGCCAGGCGGGTTGGCCAGCGTCACAGTGTAGATCGTGTTGACCGTCGCATCGAGGTATCGGGCCCAGCACTGCTTGTAGGTCACTCCGGCACGCAAGTTGCCGGTCTGCGGAGAGCCGACCGGGCAACTCATGCTGGCCGCTTCGACCGCCGCATCCACGTTGAGCCGTCCGTAGCCCTCCGACGTGTCCCTGTTACCCCGGTCGAGCGCGGGATCCGGCGCATACTCGGCCGGCGTGTTGGTCTCGGTGGCGGTCATCTCCAGCAGCGCCTTCACCTTGCGCGCCTGTGCGCTAGTGTAGTTCCAGGTGCCCAGGCTCTGCGCAACGAGGGCCGCGGCCCCGGCCACGTGCGCCGCGGCAAACGAGGTGCCGCGCACCGCGGTGTAGTCGTTGCTGAAGGCCTCTGGGTAAGGGTCCTCCGGTGTGTGGTGCCAGGCGGGGTCAGTGACTCCCTCGTGGAGGGGATCGCCCCCGTTCGCATCTACGGTGATGATTCTGCGGTGAGTCGAATCACTGCCCCCTGGGGCCGCCACATCCGGCTTCGAGACACCGGTGTCACCATAGGAACTGTAGTCTGTAATGGCGTCGTTCTCGTTCGTCGCGGCGGTCGTGATCGCGGCCGAGGCGGAGGCGGGGCTGTAGATGCGCGGCCCGGAAGCGGCCTGACGCTGATTGCCAGCGGCGCAGACGACCACGATACCGGAGACCCTGGTCAGGTTGTTGACGGCCGTATCAACCGTCGACCTGATCGTCCCCCCACTGCTGTCCAGGCTCAGATTCGCCACCACGACATGGTAGGCGGCCTTGTTTGTGCTCACCCAAGTGAGACCGTTGAGGGTGGCGCTGTCGAGCCCCCTCCCCAGATCGTCGAGCACCTTCACGCCCACCAGGTCCGCGCTCGGGGCCAGGCCTTGCACTAGGTTGTAGCCGTCTCCGATCGGCTGCATCGGCGACGTGGACTGCACCCAACAGGGAGACGGATCAGTGGTCCGGTGGAAGTTCTTCGATGGTTCGGCCCGCCAGACGTAGCTCTGCGTGCCGGGAGACACTGAGTACGGGCCGGAAAGGGTGAGCGGCTGGGTCCCCTGATTGGCGTGGGAAGCAAACGACAACGCCGAGGTGCCAGTTGCATCGAACAGGCTTATCTTCACTGCACCGCCGCCGAGGTGGTCCGTATCAGCCCATTTGAGACCAAGCTGGACCGTGCCGCCTGCGGCGCCCACGCCTAGCGGGAAGTAGGCTTGCAGAAACGGACTGACATTGGCCAGCGGCATGGGCTGGGTGATGTCCAAGGTCGAACCGAGTCCGGCCTGCGTTCCAGGCCCCGCGATGATTGCCGCAACCGCGCTCCCGTGGCCGGCGATGTCCACCGGGCTGGTGTAGAAACCTGGGTGGGGACTGGAGTAGTTCTGCCCGATCTCGTCCACCCATCCGGCGATCTTCCCCGTGGCGGAGAAGTCGGGGTGCGTGGCGTCTATGCCGCTGTCGAGCACCGCAATGTTATGGTTGCCATCACCTTGCTTGGAGTAGGGGGCCGCCCATACCGTGCGCGCTCTGGTCTGGCGGGTGCTCAGATATAGGGAAGCCGAGGTAGCGGCATTCTCCTCCACCAGCATCACTCCCGGCAGAGAGGCGAGGCGGCCCACGGACGAAGGGGGCAGCACGACGCGCATCGCGTAGACCAACTCATCCCACGCCTCGAGCACCTGCCCGTCGAGCGCCTCGATGGTCCGAACGTCGCCCATAGTCGGCACGTGATCGAACGCGACCAGCAGATCGGCCGGCGGCTCTCGCGCCGTGAGGCCTGGCTCCCCCTCCAGCGCCACCGTGGCGTAGGTTCCCTCCGCGAGCTTCTCCTCGAGGAAGTCGCTGATGTAGTTCCCGTCGGCGTCTACCGTCGGAGAGGGTTGGACAATGCGCGGATCGTCCCGCCGCTGGGCGTCAGACAGGAGAGGATTCGGAGTCGCGAAGGAAACGTCTGCGAAGAGCACTCCTGCCAGCAAGAGGACAGGAGACCACCGTGCCCGCATAGCCGCCGCTTGCAGCAAGCACCTCATCCCGAGCGCCGATCCTCCACAGCCGTAGTCGGGCAGAGCTGACTGCGATGAGGTACAGTGACGTACAACTGCGTCGTCACACTGCTAGAAGACTCTAAGCCCGGAACCAGCAACTCGCGGCACGCGCCCTCAGAGCCTCCGAGCGCCCGCGACTCACCCCGTCGGAGTAAGTGGTAGTCTAGCACCCCTCGGGGGCGGGGGGAAATGCGTGGAGAGTGCAAATCGGAGCTAAGCTTCCGCTCACTTAGGGGGTAAGCGGAACTACGACCTTGCGGTACACAGTGGCGTAACGTATAATCAGAGGACCTAATCGTCCAGACGTCCTGTTCCGTGAGCTACCTCCTTGTCGGCGCCTAGGACGACGGCCGGCCCAGTCCTTCACAGCACAGGCTTGCCTTGGTGTGGCGTGCAGTGAGAGGAACGGACCAGGTCTGATCGCGAGCCAGACAAGCCAGGGGGGTAGCTATGCGAGCCGAGGTACCAAACCGTACGAGGGCCGCTGGTCGGGACCGGTCCCGGCGGATTCCCGGGCGGAACACCGCGCCTCAGCAGGAACGGCCGTACCTCCGAGTGCTGCTCGTGGATGGCCAGCGACTGTTCCGAGAGGGGATACGCGCCCTTCTGCAGCGCAGTCCGAAGGTGCGTGTGGTGGACGACGCGGCGAGCACGAGCGAGGCGATTGCCAAGGCGCTCAAACTGCGGCCCGATGTGGTGCTGACGGCTTTCCTCCTGCCTGGCGAAGAACGTGGCGCGCTGGTGAGGGAACTGCACCGCGTCTGCCCCGAGACCCCCGTGGTCGTACTGGCGGGATCCGGCGCCGAGGAGGCGCTCTCGCAAGCACTTCAGCACGGGGCTCAAGGCTTCGTGCTGAAAGACGCGACCGCTGATCTGGTGGTGAAAGCGCTCAAGGCGGTCTGTGCGGGAGAGGTCTGGGTGCAACGGGAAGCGATGACGCGGGGAGTTGGGCAGTTGCGTGAGCAGCCGGGGGGTGCCGATCACAGGCCGAACCTAAGCCCGCGACAGCTGGAGGTGCTGCGGCTGCTCGCAGTCGGAGCAAGCACCGACAAGATCGCGGGAGCACTGTATGTCAGCCCAAGCACTGTCCGGGTGCACATCGCGGGAGTGTTCCGAAAGCTCCAGGTGCGGAACCGCATCGAGGCCGTCCGCAAAGCTCTGAAGCAGGGGCTGGTGGACTCATGAGGGGGGACCCGGCTGCAGGTCGCGCGTCAGCATTTCCCCGTCAACGACCTCTGGTTTCGCCCCATCGTTAGGCGGCCAGCCGGAATCCTGTGCCCGGCGTGTGCGAGCAGAGCCTCCGCTCGGCGGCGCCGGACCGTCAGTCTGGCGGTGTGCCGGTACAGCAGACGTAGTCGGATAGCCGATGGGGAAGTCATGCTCGAGTGCGCGCACTTCCCGGGTAGTCTGCTTGTGGGTGGTAGGTGGGCTTCGGACAGCAGTCTCCAGGCGGATGCGGGCCCTGTTGACCTGAGAGACGAGGACAAGGGAACGGCACAGCCGTGCGGAGGGGACAGCGATCGTAGGGCCCACGTCAGTGGCGCGTTCCAGAGCACGCACGGCGGCCTGCAGTCGCGAGGGGGGCGGCTGCTGCCGAGCGGCCTGCCGGAGATGGAGCATCCACTGCTCGCCGGCAGGCTACGCATTCAACGCTATGTCGCGCACGACCAGAGAAGCAGCGGTTCGGGATACCCCACGCGGGCGTACTCCTGCGAAGAAGAAGCGGCGCCCAAAGACGCCGCCGAATGGCCCCACATTGTCCGGATAGGCCGATCCTGGCCGCCGCACAAGTTCGGATGCCGCGCTGGGGTGTCCTACCGGGGTTTGACACCCACACATCGCCCCGCGCTCCCCGCGGAGAGCCCGGCGGACGGCGGGCAGGGAGCGCGCTGGGCGGACAGACGTGCGTAGTACTCGGAGGTCAGCGCCAGCCCCTCCTCGAGCGAGACGGCGGGGCTGTATCCGAGGAGGCGATGTGCCTTCGCGACGTCGGCGAGAGAGTCTTTCACATCCCCGGCCCTCGCCTTTCCGTGCACCGCCTCGAGGTGGGAGTGGGCGATGCGCCCCAGCACGCGCATGAGCTGGTTCAGCGATGTCCGCTTCCCGCAGGCGATGTTGATCACCTCCCCGGCCGCCCCCTGGGCCTGGCATGCGAGCAGGTTGGCTTCGACGACATTGGCGATGTAGGTGAAGTCGCGTGATTGCTCGCCGTCGCCGTAGATCACGGGCCGGGTGCCCTGCTGCAGCGCCATGATGAACTTCGGGATGACCGCGGCGTAATCAGAGGTCGGATCCTGGCGCGGGCCGAAGACGTTGAAGTACCTCAGCACCACGGTCTCGAGACCGTATAGTGTAGCGAAGACCTGGCAATAGAGTTCGCCCGTATACTTGGAGATAGCATACGGCGAGAGCGGCCTCGCGGGCATGTCCTCTCGCTTCGGGAGAGTGGGCGTGTCTCCGTAAGCGGATGAGGAGCCTGCGTAGACGACCCGCCTGACGCCTGCATCCCGCGCCGCGACAAGCACGTTCAGCGTGCCGTTCACGTTCGCATCGTTGCTGGCGATGGGATCCTTCACTGACCTGGGGACGGATGGCAGGGCGGCCTGGTGCAGCACGTAGTCGGCGCCGACGCACGCCTCCCGAACCATAGGGAGATGGCGGATGTCGCCCTGCACGAAGGTCACGGACTCCAGCCATGGGGCGAGGTTGCCGAGGGTGCCGGTGCTCAGATTGTCGAGAACCACCACTGACTCGCCCAGCCCCACCAAGCGCTCGACGATGTGGGAGCCGATGAAGCCGGCGCCGCCTGTGACCAGATAGCGAGCCACAATCTCCTCTTCCCGCCCTGCTGGGTGACCGCCTGCCCCGGCCGTGTCGCTCAGGCGAAGCGGATTCTCTCGCGGCCGTGACCGACCTCCTTGGTCGCATTCCGCGTGTCGAGGACAAGCCGTGCGTGCGTCACGATGTACTCCCAATCGTAGGCGGCGTGATCGGTCACGATGACGACGCAATCCGCGCCCATGAGCGCGTCTGGCGTCAGTTCCTGCGAGACGAGATCGTAATCGTAGTGCCGGGTAGGATGGAGCCGCGGGATGTGCGGGTCGTTGTAGCACACCTTGGCGCCCTGCTCCCGCAGCAGCTCGATGAGCTTGAGCGTGGGCGATTCGCGCAGGTCGTCAACGTTCGGTTTGTACGCCATCCCGAGCAGCAGGATCTTGGAGCGGCTCAAGCACTTGCCCTCGCGGTTCAGCTCCTCGGCGAGGCGCGAGACAACGTAGGCAGGCATGGCGGTGTTGATCTCGCCCGCCAGTTCGATGAAGCGGGTCGGCACCTCGAACTGCCTGGCGCGCCAGGTCAGATAGTACGGGTCGATCGGCAGGCAGTGTCCGCCCAGGCCCGGGCCTGGGGTGAAGGGCATGAACCCGAACGGCTTGGTCGAGGCGGCCTCGATCACCTCCCAGATGCTGATGCCCATTCGGTGGAAGAGCACTTTCAGCTCGTTCACGAGGCCCACGTTCACCGCCCGGAAGATGTTCTCCAGCTGCTTCGTTGACTCGGCGACATCGGGGGAGGAAACGCTCACCACCCGGGGGACGGCGGCCCCGTAGAGGGCGGCGGCAATCCTCGTACACTCCGGAGTGACGCCACCGACCACCTTGGGGATATCGGCGGCGGTGTACCTGGGGTTGCCCGGATCCTCGCGCTCGGGGGAATAGGCGAGATGGAAGTCCTCGCCGCACCGCAGGCCCGTTCTCTCTAGGATCGGCTTGACCACCTCGCGGGTGGTGCCGGGCCAGGTCGTGCTCTCCAGCACGACGAGTTGCCCCCGCCGGAGGGCGGCGGCAATGGCCTCTGCTGTCTTGATGACACAGCTCAGGTCCGGTTCGCGATTGGGGGTCAGCGGCGTAGGGACGCAGACCAGGACAGCATCCGCCTCCGCCAGACGGGTGAAGTCGTGGCTTGCGCTCAACGCGCCCTGGTGCAGAAGGTCACTGATGCCGGCGGCGGCGATATGCTTGATGTAGCTGCGTCCAGCGTTGAGCTGGTCGACTTTCCGTTGGTCAGTGTCGAAACCGATGACGCCGAAGCCGGCTCGGGCGAACAGCATGGCGAGCGGCAACCCGACGTAGCCCATGCCAATGACGCCGACGGTCGCCTGTCGGGTCTCGATCAGGGCTGGAAGGGCATCGGCGGGCCGAGCACGGACGTCAGTGATCACACCCATTCCTCAGCTCTCCGGCGGCAGAGATGCTCTAGGCTCAGCTATTGGGCGAGCGCGTGCGAGCCGCGCGGTGCTGTCAGGCGATCGCACGGCGCGGGTCGGAGTGCCGCGTGGGAGGCAGGTGCAATTCCTGTGCCACGAGGCGAGGGGACCCGTGGCGGACGGCTAGGGGGGGTGGTGTGGGTCATGAGATGTCCCTTACTGCTCCACCGCCCCCGGCCGCCACCCGCGCCCGCGGCCGGCCGAATGGCGTCGAATGGCGCCCTTTTCGAGGTCCCTGGAGGATGCGCACCCCCCCACCTGCGCTGCCCGCCACCACTCCCACCGCTGCCACATGCCCCTGGATGCCTGCCAGTCGCCCAACAGGGGTGCGCCCGGCTGCGCCCGGCCGGCGAGCAGCCGCCGGAACAGCCGCCATTTCGCGCCGGGTCCGCGCCGCATCCCGCCATCCGTGCACCCGATCCGGCCGCGCCACCGCCACACCCCGCCACAGCCCAGCCCGAGCAGCCCGCGAGGCCGGTGTGCCCGGCAGCCGGCCTGCGGCCGGCCGCACCGAGGTGCTTCGCCTCTCGACCTGCTCCGATGGGAGGCAGGGGCTCGGCACCATATGTGTCGAATCCCAAGTAAGGGATGAGGCGGTGAGCTGGTGAACGACAGCACTGCGGCCTACTAAGGCATGGATGTGTCACATGGAGGCGACGCACACAGCATACGTGCAGAACCTGCCGTGGCAGACGACCGAGGATGACCTCACGGCGCTGCTGGAGGCGAACGGCATCCCATCGGTGGTCGGTGTTCGCATCATTCAGGACCGCACCGGCGGCCGGTCGATGGGGTATGGGTTCATCGACTGCGCCGATGCCGAGGCGCTCGACGGAGTGTGCCGCGCGCTGAAGGGCGCCAGGATGGACGGGCGGCGGTTGCGGGTAGAGCCCGCTCGCGGCCAGAACCGCAGGCGGTGACGCGCCAGGGACAGTGGG
>Ga0315289_10008621_pt1 | contig 14722 bp, 9 predicted proteins | sample YL17G11_40_MG_FD_203452 | JGI IMG/M metagenome (GOLD analysis project Ga0315289, IMG submission 203452) | Sediment microbial communities from Yellowstone Lake, YNP, Wyoming, USA - YL17G11_40 | ecosystem: Environmental > Aquatic > Freshwater > Lake > Sediment | place: USA: Wyoming | collected...
CGGGTCGATGGTCTCCAGGAGGGAGGGCGGCAGGATGAAGGCTTGCTCGGGTGTGTAGGCATGGTATGGTCTCATGCCCAAATGATAACCCGATCGAGCCTTAGATTAAATAGACAGGCTCCTAGGGAGCAGTGGCGCTCGGCACCGCGGGTGCTGGGAGGCAACGGTTGGGCTCTCGCATCTCATAGGCAATGAAGATCTGGCGCCCCCGCTTGTCGCTAAACGGCACCGTCATGCCACCGGGACATCGAGCAACCAGCGGTCCTAGCTCTGCCGATCGGTAGGGTGGGAACAGAAAGACGGCCGGAGCGGGCCCCGCTGGGACTTCCGCGGGTCCGCGGCCGTCGTATTGTCCCTCCAGGTGCCCGTCCTCAAACACGTCGTAGATCACACCGTACTCAACGCGGTCGCGCAGCAAGAACCGCATAGTCGGGAAACCGGTGAATACCGCCGGCGACCCATAGAGAAAGAGGCGGGTCTCTATGGGAAACGTATGCAGAAGCTCCGAACCGCGCTGCGCTATTCGCGTGTTGGTGTCGGAATAGTAATCGCCGGGGTAATAGCGGAAGAAGTAGAACCACAGGTTAAGCGCCAGCAGGGTACATGCGGCGGCCAGGACCGCCGCCCAAATGATAGCGTCTCGCCGGCGGAAGAGCACCTGCGCCCCTCGCACTAGGCCAATGGCCACGAAGGCCGCAACCGCCGGAATGGTGGGACACACGTGGTTGGATGCGGGAGGCATGATAGTGAGGGCGCCGCCCGTTGTCAGCGAGCCAATGAGCACGACGAGGAAGACGAAGTAGCGCGGCTGCCAGAATCGTACCGCCGACCACGCAAACCCCAGCACGAAGGGCCCTATGCTGGCGGGCCCGACGAACGCGATGGGTGCCCCATAATGCCCGACGGGCTCCGGAGCGCTGATGAACCCCCAGAACGCCCGCCGAAACTGGTCCACCAGAATCTCCCGACTGCTGCGACCCATCTCTCGCTGGCTATCGAACCACCCAGATTGAAAGATTCCTACCGCCTGCAGTCGGTCCATGAACGCATTCGGGTGCATGATCCAGAAGACCCCAAGCGGTAGCGCTGATACGCCATAGGCCAACACCATTAGCCCCAAGTCGCTCAGGTGGTCCCGGAGGAAGGCTGGCCGCCGGATGACCGTCAGGCCCAGTAGAGCGATGGCGATCAACGGGGCGATTCGCCCGCCCACGGAGAAGTACAGACCCAGGCCGGCCACTAGCCCAAGAAGGACGAAGTCGGCACGACGGCCGTGCTGACAGGCGCGCCAGGCAAACAAAAGGACCGCCACCACGATGAGCGGCTCGCCGATATTGTTGAGGCCAATCCGGCTGAAGTGGAGGTGAAAGTGATATCCCACCAGGTAGATGGCCCCCACCGAGGCGATCAGCCGCCCGAACATACTTCGCAGGAGCAGATAGAAGAGGGGGACAGTGACCGCACCGGCAAGGGCCGGCAAGAGCCGCGACGCGAAAACACTGACGCCGAAGACTTCGAAGAAGCCAGCGAGCGTGAAATGATAGAGGGCCGGATGCCCCATCAACCCCGAGGCGAACATGTTCTTTATCTGGCCCCGCATGACTGAGATGGCGTCCAGGCTGAAGTTGGCCTCGTCGCCTGAGTAGGGGCTGGGTATCGACGACAGGTTGACGATACGGACCACAAGGGCCACGCTGGTCACCGCCACCACCAGCGCCACATCCCAGCGATAGGTTCTCAACCACTCCCACCAACCCCGCTTGCTCCCCTGCTTGGTGAAGAGGATCGATGACAGGGCCCAGGCTCCTACTGCCGCCACGGAGAGAAGCCAAAGACCGAAAAGGGGCCAGTAGTTATCGGGGGGCGGGCCCCCGTTGGCTCGTTCCGCCACGACGAACGAGGTAACCGCCATTGCCGGGACCAGGTACCAAACGACCGGCAGGTTTCCCAACGAGCGGAGCACAACGGCCCACCCCTTCCGCTGGCCGCCGGTAGCCCGACCAATCAGCATTGCCGCTAGAAGCAAGGCCGGCGCCAACCAGAGAAGACCCGATCCTGAGGGCATGTTGGCATCGCTGAAGCCGTAGGCCAAGCTGCCTGCCATCACGGCGACGAGCGCCAGTTTCACAGTCACCGGCCCCTACCCCCTTGCGCCGCGGGCGACGAACTGTCCGGGATGACAAGGCCATGACGCGCCAAGACCAGGACCTGCGCCCCGATGGCTTCAGGACCCCTTCCAGCGGGACCACGCGAAAGATAATCGGAAGGCAAATGTTCCCAGGCTAACTATAGGCTTGAAACGGATTTCAGATGGGTCCCGTCAGTCGCCGCGCAGCCGCCAACGCAGGCTGCGAAAAGGACTTGGCCTGCTAGCGTCCCCCAATGGAAAGTACCCAGCGTCGACGCACTGCAGTACCTGCTGGGACTTGCTTTCATACTCGCCCGGAATCCCCCATTTCAACCTAGCGAGCCCAAATGGGGACCGCTCTCTACGAAGATACTTTACATCCTGTGTCAACCCTCTTCCCTCTGCTGATGAAGCAGCGGTTTCCCTCCTGTACGCTTGGCCAATTGTCACTGCCATCCCGGTCTGCGCGGTCTCCGCCATGACCATCCAATCCGCAGAGGAGACAGGCATCCCCCCGCACCCAACGACCCCGCTGACCGCAGGGGGAACTGCTATCCTGGTACCGGGGCATAACCCCCTACGCGCTCCAGCAGTGCCTGCAACGCCTCTCGAGGCACCGCCACCTCTGCGAGTTGAAACACCAGGCGTCGCGCGTGGCGCACCAGCCGGCCGCCTTTGGGCTGCTTTTTGTCTGGCTGCCATTTGCCCTTGGGACCCGGAATCGGTGGGGCTACCTCCTCTTGGCCAACATCGTGGGCATCATCACGGCCCACACCTTCTTTCGCGTTGTTTCGTTCATGCACGGCCCGCGGCACTGGTACGAGATGACGCCCCTTCTCACGTTGCTGGCCGCCAGGGGCGCGCAGCGGCTAGTACAGGTGACCTCCTTGACGATCGACGCCGACCTGAAGCGCTGCCGGGGAGGGCGCGGCCTGCCCACCTCCTTCCTCACGGCCCCTCTGGCGGTGGGGCTGGTCGCTGCCCTGGTAGCCATGAGCGCGCAGGGATGGATGATGGGCCAGCGAGCCCTGTGACCGCTTTCCCCCAATACTGCCAGTACACTGTCCGGCCTTGAGGGGTTCAACTACTCGGACAACCGTCTGTATCGCCGCGTCAGCGAGATGGGTTTGCACAACGCGCTGCTCCTTGTAAGGCCGTGTGGGTCCCTGTGTTGCTATTGTGGCGTCTTCTGGAGGAACACGCCAGACCTGGACGGAGACATCGTCTACGCCCAAGATCTGGGGCCCGAGAAGAACCGCGCCCTTATCGCGCACTACGCTGGGCGCTCGGTGTACGTGGCAGACTTCTTTCAGAGCACCGTGGAGCCGTACACCCTTCCCTAGGAGCCTGGCCATAAAATCGGCGCAAGAGAAATGCTCATCCCATCAGCGCTTTTCGGCAAGGCTATGTCATCGCCGCTTTCCCCCACATGGGCTTCAAATGACCGGCCAAGGGGCCGAAAGTTAGGGATTTCACACACGGCCCCGATTAAATAGACAGGCTCCTAGCGGGGTCAGCGGCATCGGGCCGGCTTCCCAGGAAGCGGTCTATGGCTCCGCCGTCGGCTGTTGTGCACCCGACAGGCAGTAGCCGATACGCTCGTCCGCAGCCTCAGGGTGATAGAAGGGGCAGCGGGAGAGGTCAGGGCTAGTCTCGCCTTCTTGGATGGCAAAGACCGTGAACCTCTGGCCGTCGGAGGCGTACCAGTAGCCGTTCTTGAGCGGGTCGCCTAGCGGGTCCTGGGGCACAGCCGACATCACATCCAGCAGGGCGCAGCCGGCGTCTAGGTCAGCGTAGGCGCAGAGGGTCTGGATGGCGCCGCCGGTCGACGGGTAGGAGCCCAAGCGGGCCCAGTACTCCTGAAGAGCGTCGCCGATGCGTTTCAGGTCTTCCTGCCGTCGGGCATCCCGCTCGGTGCGCACGGTGGGAGCTTCAGCAGGCGTGGGCTCGGGGACAGGGGTAGGCGAGGGCGAGGGCGACAGCGGCGCCGGGGCGGGCTCGGCGTAGGGCTCGACGGTTTTGCGGTCGTAGTCGGCCAGGTAGACGCTGCGGTCGGGGAAGCGTTCGATGAGGGCAGCGTCCTTCTCAGGCCCCAGGTCAAGGGCGTATACGATGTCGCCGTCCAGGTCCGGGTCGTTCTTCCAGAAGACGCTTCCGTAGCACCACCACTGGGAACACTCGCGGACCAGCACCAGGGCATTGTGCAGGCGCTGGCGCTTTACCTCCTCCAGGAGCCCGGGGTTGGTTCCGTTGAAGTCCTTCAGCTCCGAGACCTTCCGTGGAACATAATCGATGTACGGCCAGGCTTCGTGCTTGCCCAGCATCCAGCCGTGGACGCTGTAGGCCAGGAGGGCGGCCACCAGCGCGTAGGCAGCCAGGCCCGCCGTAGCCCGCGACTCCAGCCCCCACAGGAACCGGACCCGCGCCCCCAGCCAGGAAGCGACATCGCCGACAAAGGTGACAAGACACTGCACACCGCGGGCGCTCAGCAGCATCAAGAAAGGCACCATCTCGTACCAGAAGCGTGGCCCGTGCATGATGAAGACGCCCTCGTAGGTCATCCAGGCGGCGGCAATTAAGAAGGCCCCAGTCAGGAAGAAGTAGTCCCAGCGGTTGCGGCTTCCCAGGATGAAGGGCAGAAGCACAAAGAGGAGACCGATAAACAGAGGCCAGCCGTTGAGTACCAGCACCAGCAGCGAAAGGTCGGTCTGATCGTTCATGAGTCCTGAGGCGAGGGAGTGGCGGCCAAAGAAGCCCAGGGTCTCGCGGCTGAAGGTGCCGCCCAGAGCGTAGGGTGGTGTCGTGAAGCTCCCAGTGAGGGCCCGGTTGTAGAGGAAATACAGAGACAGCAGCAGCCCGAACCCGGCCGCCAGGGCCAGCCCCTTTCGGAAGAAGGCCCGCCTGTCCGGGGCCTTCCAGAAGTCGTAGACCGACCAAAGCCCGAACGGCACCAGGGCGCCCGCCGCCGTTAGAGGCCGGGTGTTGAAGAGGAATCCTAGGAATACACCGCTCACGAACCACGAGAGCGACGGTCGACTAGTCGGACGGAGGAAGAAGAAGGTGCCGGCCATGAGGTAGAAGGCGGCCGTGTTGTGAGACATGAAGTTGCTGGCCGTCATCTGGAAGAAGGGAGATAGCAGCAGCAGGGCGGCGGCGAGCATACCTGTGCCCGCGCCGTAGACATGGCTCCCCACGCGATACACTAGGAGAAGCGTCAGGGCCCCAACCAAGGGCGGGATCAGCCACGGCGCGCCCAACCTCACGCCCACAGCCAGGGCCAGCGGATGCCCGAAAGGGTACTGGCTGAACCAGCGCCCGCCGTGCTGGATAACGGACCCCGGAAACACGAAGTGCTCCCCCAGCTCCGGCGCTTTGGCGAAGAGGCGGAAGGAGGCGAAAATCCTAGCCTGGAAGAAGTAGGCCACGGAGTCGGGTACGTGGGGCATGTGGTCGCCCACGACGTAGTTCAGGTAGAGGAGAATACCGAAGGCAGCGACGGCTGCCCCCCAAGCTACGGGCTCCACCAATCGACGGGCTAGCCGGCGCCCAATCCAGGCCAGGCGCCGCTCCTGCCCCACCAGGCCAGACACGCCTATCGCCAGGACAGCACCCAGGGCCAGAAGGCCGAGGGTAGGGTACGGACGAAGGGTCGTGCCCAAGATGGAGCGGACCGTCTCCAAGCTGCTCACTTCGACGGTGCCGCCGCCCACAGGCTGGGTTAAGGAGCCGTCCTTCCAGAGGAAGAAGGCGCTATCGAAGTTCCGGTAAGGCCGGAACGAGAAGTCAATGGCATCACCGTTCTCCTGCACACGCACGAAGAAGTCGGTCTGGGTGAGGTTGGAGAAGGTGGCCTCCAGCACGTAGTCGCCCCAGGGCTGGTAGCCGGTGGTGGCCACTCCCCCCGTAGGACTCCAGTAGGCGCCACCCCGGCGGACCCACTCCCCCTGTCTGGCTGCCCAAGGGGCGGCATCCTCCCCATCGAAGGAGTCCTGAAACAAGACGGCGCCGCTGGCTGCGTCGGTCACCGTGACCGACTTCAGCTTGGGTGGGCCGGGCAGCGAGGCTACACTGTTCTCTGCGGGTAGCTGGAGGCCGATGCCACCTGCAGGATAGCCGTTGTAGGAGGCCTGACCGAGAAGCTTACCGTCCACGTAGGCCCGAAGGTCGCTGCCGACAGCCTCCAGGCGGAGGGTGGTGGTGCTGCCGGGCCGGCTCCACAAGAAGGCCGCCAGGAGGAACAAGTTGACGATTGCCGCCAACCACCAGAGGCGCCAGTGTACCAGCAACCAGACGACGCCGACCCTCAGGGCAAGAGCGGCTCGGCAGGCGCCTACAGCGGCGGAGCGCAACCTGCCCGATATGCCCCAGGCGCCTGCTTCTCTTGGCACGCCTAGTCGACGAAGCGATACTTGAGGAGGGTCCAAACCGCTCTGGCGCCGTCACGCCAGGATATCTTCTTCCCCTCCCGACTAGTACGCGGGCGGTAGCGAATAGGGACCTCAGTAATGTAGTAGCCCCGCCTCAGAATCTTCGCCGTTACCTCCGGTTCATAATCGAACCTATTGGCGCGGAGGTCAAGCCCCTGCAACACGGTCCGGGCGATGGCTTTGTAGCAGGTCTCCATGTCCGTGAGGCAAGAACGGTAGAGGAGGTTGGTAAGCATGCTCAGGAACCGGTTCCCCAGATAGTGAAGGGGGAAGGCCACCCGCTCCCGGCCCAGCAACCTGTGCCGCCGACCGAGGAAGCGAGACCCATAGACCACCTGCGCCCGCCCCTCCACGATGGGCCTTAGGAGCTCCCGGTAGTCGTTGGGGTCGTACTCCAAGTCCGCGTCCTGGATCAGCACCACGTCGCCTGTGGCCTGCTCGATGCCCGTGCGGACGGCAGCCCCCTTGCCCCGATTCCTGTCGTGGAAGAGGACGCGAACCCCCGAGTCTGCCGAGAACCGCCGCGCCAGCAGCTCGCGAGTGCCGTCGGTGGATGCATCGTCGACGATCAGCAATTCCCGCTCCATGTCCAAATCCACCGCCTGAACATGGGCGATGATGTCCTCAATCGTAGCCCGCTCGTTGTACACGGGCATGATGACGGAGAGTTTCATGACGGCTTTTGGCCGGGTCCGACCAAGAATACCCTGCTCTGCCTCTGACCGCATTTCCCAAGCGTCAGGCCCCGCGCCGCCGGCGGGAGCCGTCAGGCCCGCGTCGGAAGCCACAACGCGGTGTTTCCGAACTTCCTTGCACCCGCGGGGTACACGAAAGTATACTATAGGCCGCTAGTGGAATCGGCAAGTGCTGGGGGCTACAGCCCCCTTGTCGCAACTGAACACCGGTGCCCACGGGGATCGTGTCGGGAGACGGGACAGGGTGAGGCCCAGTTCGATATGCGTCGTTGGGGCGGGCCACGTCGGTCTGGTAACGGCTGCCTGCCTGGCCGAGCTGGGGCACCGCGTCACCTGCGTGGACACGGACGAGGGCCGCATCGAGACCCTCCGTAGCGGAACCGTCCCTTTTCACGAGCCGGGGCTCGAAACCCTGATCGAACGGCACTGCGCCTCCGACGTTCTCAAGTTCACCACCTCCTACAAGGAAGCCCTGGAGGGCGTGGACTTTATTTTTGTCGCCGTGAACACGCCCTCGACGCCGGAGGGAGCGGCCGACCTCCGCTACATCCGCCGGGCCGTCCGCCAGATAGGGCGCGCTCTAAAGGACAGCCGCCCCATCATCGTCAACAAGAGCACGGCGCCTGTAGGAACGGCCGAGACCGTCGACCACATCCTGCGCCAGGAGGCCGGCTCTCTGGGCGAGCTGCCCGTCGTCTCCAATCCCGAGTTTCTGCGCGAAGGCACCGCCATCAAAGACTTCATGAAGCCCGATCGGGTGGTGCTGGGCTCCCACGACCGAGAGGCCGCCCGCCGCGTCGCCGAGCTCTATGGCCCCGTGGAGGCCCCCGTACTCATCACCGATCCCGAGACGGCTGAGATGATCAAGTACGCCTCCAACGCCTTCCTGGCCACCAAGATCTCCTTCATCAACGAGATCGCCTCAATCTGCGAAGGCGTTGGCGCCGACGTCAGCCAGGTCGCCCAGGGGATGGGGTTGGACAAACGCATCGGCCCCCAGTTCCTGCGGGCCGGCATCGGCTACGGCGGAAGCTGTCTCCCCAAAGACGTGAAAGCCCTGGCCCACATGGCCGGCCTCTACGGCAGCCACCCGCAGCTCCTCAATGCCGTCCTCCAGATCAACGTTGACCAGCGCCGGCGCTTGGTGCACCGCCTGCGTCAGACCCTGGGCAGCGTGGAGGGCGCCACGGTCGCTGTCCTCGGCCTGGCCTACAAGCCAGACACCGATGACGTGCGTGATTCGCCGGCCATCGACATCATCCGCCTCCTCGACAATGAGGGTGCCACCGTGCGCGCCCACGACCCGGTGGCCAACCAGAACCTGGCTGAGATCCTTCCCGACGTGACCTATTGCTCGGACCCCTACGACGCGGTGAACGGCTGCGACGCCGTCATCATTGCTACCGAGTGGCCCCAATTCCTGGATCTGGACTTGGAGCAGGTGAAGGCCCGCATGCGCCGCCCCGTCCTCGTCGATGGCCGCAACCTCTTTCACCCGGACGTGGTGCGGGGCTATGGCTTCACCTATCTCGGCATCGGGCGCCCCGACCACCTGGAGGAGCCCCTGGTCTTGGAACCTCAGCCAAAGGAAGCCTAGGTGAAGGTCCTGGTCAGCGGCGGTGCTGGTTTCCTCGGCTCCCATCTCTGCGACCTGCTGCTCCAGGAAGCCCACGAAGTTATCGCCCTCGACAACTTCATCACCGGCCGGCGCGAGAACCTGGCTCATCTGGAGGGAGAAAAGCGCTTCACCCTTCAGGAGGGGGACCTTTGCCGCGCGCCGTTGCCGGATGTCGACGCCATCTTCCACCTGGCCAGCCCCGCCAGCCCGGTGGGCTACGGCCGTTACCCGGTGGAGACTATGCTGGTCAACTCCCAGGGCACCCATCGACTGCTGGAGCTGGCCCATACCCGCGGCGCTCTCTTCCTCCTGGCGTCGACCTCGGAGGTCTACGGCGACCCCCTGGAGCACCCCCAGGGCGAGGGCTACTGGGGGAACGTAGACCCCGTGGGCCCCCGCTCCTGCTACGATGAGAGCAAGCGCTTCGCCGAGGCCCTGACGATGGTCTACCACCGGGTGCACGGCGTGAACGCTCGCATCGTGCGCATCTTCAACTGCTACGGGCCACGCAGCGCGCCAGACGATGGCCGCCTCATACCGAACTTCGTTACCCAGGCGCTGCGCGGGCAGCCCATCACCGTCTACGGCGACGGCAGGCAGACCCGCAGCCTCTGCTACGTCTCAGACCTGGCGCAGGGCCTCCGCCTGGCCATGTTTCGCCCCCGATCCCGGGGCCAGATCTTCAACCTGGGCAACCCGGACGAACGCCCGGTACTGGAGTATGCTCGCCTGGTGAAGGAGATCACGGGCACCGCCTCGGCCATCGTCCACGTGGACCAGCGCCCCGGCGAGATCGCCCGCCGTTGCCCTGACATCAGCCGCGCGCGGTCACAACTGGGCTGGAGTCCCGTTGCTCCTCTGGAAGAGGGGCTGCGCGCCACTATCGACTGGTTCCGCGACCTTCTCGGCGTTCCATCTGCCCCTCCGATTGAGCGATGGCAACGGCAAAGGAGGCCAGACGCGGTATGAAGATTCTGACCTGTCTTACGTACTATGCCCCCCACATCAGCGGACTTACTGTGTACGCGCGGCGTCTGAACAAGGCGCTGGTCGAGCGCGGACATACTGTCACGGTCCTCACCTCTCGCTATGCCCATCACCTGCCGCGCCGAGAGGTCATAGACGGGGTGTATGTGCACCGTTCTCGGGTCTGGGCGCGCTTCAGCAAGGGAGTTGTGATGCCCCTCTACCCTCTGTGGGCAACCGTGCTGGCCCGCCGCCACGACCTAGTCCACATGCACCTGCCCCAGTGGGAGGCTTCCTTCGTGACAGCCCTGGTTCGGAGTGTCTTCCGGCGCCCCACCATTCTCACCTACCACTGCGATATCACGTTGCCTCCATTCCCATTCAGCCGCCTGCTGGACTCCGCCATCGCCCTCTCCCACCGGACGGCGGGGGCCCTGGCCGACCGGGTGGTGGGTTACACCGAGGACTACGCGAACCACTCGCCGTTCCTGCGCTCAGTGCGCTCCAAGCTGAGCATCGTCTACCCGCCGGTGCCGGCTCCCAGCGCCTGCCAGCGACCCCTGGGCCTGCGCGAGAAGCACGGTCTGCAAGACCAAAGGCTGGTTGCCTTCGCCGCTCGCTTTGCTGCCGACAAGGGCATCGACTACCTGCTGCGGGCTGTGCCCCTGGTCTGCCGGGAGCTACCCGACACCAAGTTCGTCCTAGCCGGCGAGTATGAAAGCGTCATTGGCGAAAAGACCTACCATCTTGTCCAGCAGCTCCTGGAGGAAAACCGGGAGCACGTCATCCTCCTGGGCACCCTGCCCATGGAGAGCATGCCCTCCTTCTTCAGCGAGTGCGACCTGCTGGTGGTCTCGAGCATCAACTCCACAGAGTCCTTTGGGCTGGTACAGGTCGAAGCTATGCTCAATGGCACGCCGGTGGTGAGTACCAGCCTACCCGGCGTTCGGGTGCCCATCCAAGTGACCGGCATGGGCGAGCTGGTGCCCCCCCGCGACGAGCGGGCCCTAGCCGAGGGCATCGTCCGCGTCCTCTGCCACAAGGAGGAATACGTCAAGCCGCGGGCCTTCATCGAAAACCTGTTCTCCTTCGAGAAGACGGTGGACTTCTACGAACGCCTCTACGAGGAAGAAATCGCTCGATGCAGCGGGAAACGGTGAGTAACCCCTACATCGCGCCCCACCTGGCGGAGCTGCCCCTGCACCGGGTCCTCATCCGTTCCACCGAGTGCCTCCTGCTCTATTGCTCCCAGGGCACTGAGGACAGGGGGACGTACCCGTTCTTCCTTTGCCGTCGACCGCCAGCCAGTGGTCGGCCACGAAAGAGGGGAGGCTGAACTCATGAGGGAAGGACGCATTCTAGTGACGGGCGGCGCCGGCTTCATCGGCTGCCACCTGGCCGACCGCTACCTCTCGCAAGGCCGCCAGGTCACGGTCATCGACAACCTAGAACGTGCAGGGGCCAAGGCTAACGTCGACTGGCTACGCCAGCGCCACGGTGACCGCTTCGACCTGCTGGTAGCCGATATCGCCGAGCGCAATTGGGAGGTGGAGCGCGTCGTAGCCAGCACAGCGGTAGTCTTCCACATGGCCGCCCAGGTGGCGGTCACCACTTCTGTGGCCGATCCGCGCCGTGACTTCGAGGTGAACCTGCTGGGCACGTTCAACCTGCTGGAGGCGGCTCGCCAGGCCAAGGAACCGCCCATCTTCCTCTTCGCCTCTACCAACAAGGTCTACGGCGGCCTAGAGGACCTGAGCATCGAGCTGGGGGAGAGCGGTTACTGCCTTCCGGAGCGGCCGGAAGGCATCGGTGAAGACCAGCTCATGGACTTCCACTCCCCCTACGGGTGCAGCAAGGGCGGCGCCGACCAGTACGTCCGGGACTACGTGCGCATCTTCGGCGTCCCCAGCGTCGTCTTCCGGCAGTCATGCATCTACGGCACCCGCCAGTTCGGCATCGAGGACCAGGGGTGGGTGGCCCATTTCGTTATCTCCTCCGTCCTTGGCCGGCCTCTGACCATCTACGGCGACGGCCACCAGGTACGCGACGCCCTCTACATCGACGACCTGCTGGACGCCTTCGGCGCGGCGGTGGAGTGCATCAACGTGACACGCGGTCGCATCTACAACATCGGCGGCGGGCCCGCCCATATTGCCTCGCCTCTCAGCCTCCTACAGGCGCTCGAGGAGATCCTGGGGAAACACATCGAAGTGGGCTTCTCGGACTGGCGCCCAGGTGACCAGAAGGTCTACATTAGCGACATCCGCAAGGCTCAACGCGAGTTTGGCTGGACGCCGAAGACGGACCTTCGCACGGGCCTCGGTCGCCTGGTTGAGTGGGTGCAGGGGAACCAGGAGTTGTTGAGGAGCGTAGTACTGCACGGGTCGAGCTAAGGCGAGCCGATGGAAGGCGAGACCCGACGGGCGCACACAGCCACTACGGAGAGGTAAGAGGCTTTGGCCTTTCTCGACCTGTCTACACTCCTCGCCCAACTCAGAGGGCTCACCAAGACGCGCTACTTCACCGTCCTCCTCCTGGTCGCGATCATCGGCTTGGCCGTCTGGCTGCGGCTCTGGGGCAACAACTGGGACGCCGGCCAGCACATCCACCCCGACGAGCGCTTCCTGACCATGGTCGAGTCCCACATCCAGGTCCCGAGCAGCCTGGGCCAGTACTTCAACAGCGAGAAGTCGCCCTTCAACCCCTACAACCGTGGAGACAGCACCTTCGTCTACGGCACCTTCCCCCTCTTCTTCGTCCGCATCGTCGCCGAGGTACTGAACAAGGCCGACTACGGCGACATCAACCTGGTGGGCCGTTTCCTGGCTGGCCTCTTCGACGTAGGGAGCGTGCTGCTCATCTTCCTGGTGGGACGCCGCCTCTACGGCCGAAACGTGGCCCTGCTGGCCGCCTTCCTCCTCACGGTGACGGTCCTGGACATCCAGCACGCCCACTTCTTTGTGGTGGAGTCCTTCCTCACCTTTTTCTGCCTCCTCTGCGTCTACTACTCGGTGCGGATCGCCCAGGAGGGAGGTTGGCGGAACTACGCCCTGGCCGGCCTCGCCCTGGGCTTCGCGGTGGCGTGCAAGCTCACCGCCTTGCCCCTGCTGGGCATCATCGGCCTGGCCGCCGTCATCCGCGCCTGGCCGACGCTGGAGGCCGTGGGCCGGGACGCCTGGCAGCGGATGAAGGGCGCCGAGCCGCCGACGGAGAGTACCGAACTGCGGGCCGGACTCTATCCCCCCCTCAGCAGTGCCGTCATGGGGCTGGTGCTGGCCGTCTTCGCCGCCTTCCTGGTCTTCCGAACCGCTCAGCCCTATGCATTCTCCGGTACCCACTTCTGGGACGTAGGCATCTCCCAGTCCTTCCGGGACGACATGAGGAAACTCCGCGACCTCCAGAACGGCACCTCCGACTACCCGCCCAGCATCCAGTGGATTGGGCGCACGCCCTACCTGTTCCCATTGAAGAACATGGTGGTCTGGGGGATGGGACCGGCCCTGGGCCTGGCGGCCTGGGGCGGCGTTCTCTGCGCCGGCTGGCGCACCCTTCGCCACCGCGAGAGCCAGCACCTGCTGCTCCTGGCCTGGGTGCTGGGCAACTTCCTCTACTCGGGCGGGCGTTTCATCCCTTCCATGCGCTACATGCTACCCTTCTACCCGGAGATGGTGCTCCTGGCCGCCTTCGGCCTCCTGACCCTGTGGAACGAACGCTGGAAGTGGGCCCTAGCCCAGCGCCTCGGTGGCCTCTATCGCTACGTCAAGCCTGCCGTGCCCGTGGTGGCGAAGGGAGCCCTCTTCGCCACAGTGGTGCTCACCACCTTCTGGGCGCTGGCCTTCACCAGCATCTACCGCCGACCCCTGAGCCGCCTCTCGGGCACGGAGTGGATCTTCGACAACGTGCCGCAGGGGGCAGTCATCGGCCACGAGCACTGGGACGATGCCATCCCCTTCAGTCTCCCCGGCGGCCGCATCAGCGAGCAGTATCGCTCGGTGGAGATGGGCCTCTACAACCCGGACAGTAACAAGAAGCTGGCCGATCTCATGGCCGACCTGGACCAGGTCGACTACATCGCTATCACCAGCAACCGCCTCTACGGGTCAATACCGCGGGTGCCGGCCCGCTACCCTATGACCAGCCGCTACTACGACCTGCTCTTCAAAGAGAAGCTGGGGTTTGAGATCGTCGCCACCTTCACCTCCTACCCCAGCCTCTTCGGCGTCACCATTCCCGACCAGGGGGCGGAAGAGTCTTTCACCGTCTACGACCACCCCAAGGTGACCATCTTCAAGAAGACGCCTGCCTACGCCTCCGAGGACGTGGAGGCTATGCTGGCCGCCGCCGCGCCGGAATCGGCGGTGCAACTGGGCCCCGCCGAGGCTGGCGGCAACGGGCTCATCATGCGACCGGAGGAGAGGGAGGTTCAGCAGAGCGGCGGCACCTGGACCAGTCTCTTCAACCCCGATAGCCTCAGCAACCGCTTTCCCGCGATCTCCTGGCTGCTGATGATGGAGCTGGTATCCCTGGCCCTGCTGCCCCTGGCCCCGGTGATCTTCCGCCACCTTCCCGACGGCGGCTACCTGCTGACCAAGCCCCTGGCCCTCCTGGCCATCGCCTATCCCGTGTGGCTGGGCACCAGCCTCGGCGTCTTCCACTTCACGCGCGGCATCATCATCATCATTGCGGCGGTGCTGCTACTGGCCGGCGCTGCCGCCGCCTGCCGCTGGCGACAGCGGACCATCGACTACGTGCGGCAGCACTGGCGGGCCATCCTGGTCGGTGAGGCCCTCTTCCTGGCCGCCTTCCTGGCCTTCTACTTCGTGCGCATGGCCGACCCAGACCTCTGGCACCCGGCGCGGGGCGGCGAGAAGCCTATGGACTTCGCTTA
>Ga0315289_10008622_pt1 | contig 14721 bp, 1 predicted proteins | sample YL17G11_40_MG_FD_203452 | JGI IMG/M metagenome (GOLD analysis project Ga0315289, IMG submission 203452) | Sediment microbial communities from Yellowstone Lake, YNP, Wyoming, USA - YL17G11_40 | ecosystem: Environmental > Aquatic > Freshwater > Lake > Sediment | place: USA: Wyoming | collected...
TCGGTGGTAGAGATTCTCACTCTACTATGCTGCTACTTTTGCCAGGATTCTCGTTCGAACGCGGTCCACTTGACCTCACGGCCAAACTTCTACCCACGCACGACGCCCCCCTACTCAATCTCCTTTTAGGAGTGCTTATGTATCGGTGATCAACTTAGCCCCGTCCATTTTAGAGGCATATAACCTCGACCAGTGAGCTGTTACGCTTTCTTTAAAGGATGGCTGCTTCTAAGCCAACCTCCTGGTTGTCTGAGGTCATAAACACTCTTCGTTCTATGACACTTAGTTGATACTTAGGGACCTTAACACAAGGCGGGGTTGTTTCCCTTTCGGACATCAAGCTTACCCCAGATGCCCTCACTACCCTGAATCTACGATGATTGCACATTCGGAGTTTAACAAGGTGTCGAGGAATTTCTTCCCCTAAACACCCAATTAGTGCTCTACCGCACAATCCATCTCCTCAGAGATCTACCTGCGAGTAGTCTCGGGGGGAACCAGCTATTTCCAGTCTAGATTGGTCTTTTGCCCCTATACGCAGCTCATCCGAACGATTTGCACATCAGAACCGGTTCGGTCCTCCACCCCGTTTTCACAGGGCTTCAACCTGGCCACGCATAGATCGATTGGCTTCGGGTCTCTAAGTAATGACTACAGGCGAGCACACCTAGTCCCTTGTTGCCTGCGGACATTTGCTTTCGCTATGATTACGGGTTCTTCACCCTTAACCTCGCCATTACCAAGAACTCCCTGGCTTGTTATTCAGAACGAATAATAAGACACTGCTCCACTACCGAAGGTAGTTTCGTCGCTTTCATGCCTTATAAGTCTGTAACCATTTGATTTCATGCTCTTTGCACCTCCCGCGAGGGGTACTTTGCAACTTTCACTCACGCTACTATTACGCTATCGGTCTCGAGTTGTATTTAGGGTTGGAAGTTTATGCCTCCCAAATTCACGCGCGATATCCGACGCACGTTACTCTGGATACCCAAAAATCTTCCACTGGTTTACCTCTACAGGGCTATCACCCTCTGCGGCGCCCCGTTCCAGGGGACTTCGAGTTAGCCAGTTAGGAAGTAAATGAGTCCGAACTCCACATCTCCCCATACTCGTCGTATGGGGATTCGGTTTGCCCTGTTGGGTTTTCGATCGCCTTTATTAACCCAATCTCTATTGATTTCTTTTCCTCTGCCTACTAAGATGTTTCAATTCGGCAGGTTCCTTTTCACTAATGTGAATACCGCCGAAGCGGTGGGATGTCCCATTAGGTAATCTCCGTATCAAAGGCTCCTTGCGCCTACACGGAGTAATATCGCGGCTTGGCACGACCTTCTTCAGCACTCGAACCAAGCAATCCACCAAATGGCGTAGCACTGGCTCAATTTACGTCCAGGTTGCGTATGCAATCCATTGCATGTTATTTGCAATGGGACGATCATCAACCACATCTGCGAAGATTGGGTCTACGTCCTTACCATCTAATTTGTGTACCAAACTAGGTGGCGTTTCTATGAATTTTTATGAATTGGAAAATCGGAATGGACCGGATGGGATTTGAACCCATGGCCTCCTGCTTGCAAAGCAGGCGATCTTCCGCTGATCTACCGGCCCAACTCTTATCCAATTAAAGTATCGGATGGTGAGCCGATAGAGATTAATATATTTTTTGATCAACGTATGTTTTTAGTGTTTGATTCACCCGTTTTTATTTCTTAGGAGGTGATCCATCCGCAGGTTCCCCTACGGATACCTTGTTACGACTTAGCCCCGCTCACTAAGCCTAAGTTTGAATGTAGCAAAAACCACAACCTCACTTAGACCCAATTCGCATGGCTTGACGGGCGGTGTGTGCAAGGAGCAGGGGCATATTCACCGCGGAATGTTGATCCGCGATTACTACGGATTCCACCTTCATGAGGGTGAGTTACAACCCTCAATCCGAACTATGACTAGGTTTCGAGATTACCTTCACCTTTCGGTGTCGGGACCCATTGTCCTAGCCTTTGTAGCGCGCGTGTAGCCCGGAGGATTCAGGGCATACTGACCTACCGTTGCCCTCACCTTCCTCTGATTTATCACCAGCGGTTTCTCTAGTGTGCCTGATAAGCGGACTTACCAGTTGCAACTAAAGATGAGGGTCTCGTTCGTTGTCTGACTTAACAGAACGCCCTACGGTACGAACTGACGGCGGCCATGCACCACCTCTCGGAGAATCAGGCAAGGTCGTCAGCCTGGCCTTCATGTGACCGTCGCCTCCGGTGAGTTTTCCGGCGTTGAATCCAATTAAACCGCACGCTCCACCCGTTGCGGTGCTCCCCCGCCAATTCCTTTAAGTTTCAGTCTTGCGGCCGTACTCCCCAGGCAGCTTGCTTAACAACTTCTCTCCGACACTAATCGGGCTCGGAGCCCGACTAACATCAAGCAAGCAGCGTTTACACCCTGGACTACCGGGGTATCTAATCCCGTTTGCGCCCCAGGGCTTCGTTCCTCACCGTCAGACCTGTTCTAGCTAGACGCCTTCGCCACTGGTCGTCCCCCTAGGATTACAGAATTTCACCTCTACCCCAGGAGTACCTCTAGCCTCTCCCAGTCCCAAGTCCAGCAGTCTACCCGGAATTCGTACGGTTAAGCCGTATGATTTACCCAGGCATTTACTAGACCGGCTACGAACGTTTTAGGCCCAATAATAGCGGCCACCACTTGAGCTGCAGGTATTACCGCGGCGGCTGGCACCCGTCTTACCCAGCTCTTACTCTCTCTGTTTTCTAGACAGAAAAACAGCTGACTCTTACGAGCCAGCACTTGGGATTCCCTCATCGTGCTTTCGCACAGTGTGAAGTTTTCGCGCCTGCTGCGCCCCGTAGGGCCTGATATCGTGTCTCAGATATCATCTCCGGGTTATTGCTCTCACAACCCGTATCCGTCGTAGGCTGGTCAGGTCATTACCCTGACTACTACCTGATAGTCCGCAGACTCATCCTTAGGCACCGAAGTTTTTGATCTAAGTGCATTCCAGCCTCCTAGATCTATGGAGTCTTATTCTCAGTTTCCCGAGGTTATCCTCCACCTAAGGGCAGATTATCCGCGTGTTACTGAGCCGTCAGCCGAGGGCCGAACCCTCGCGACTCGCATGGCTTAGTCGAATCCCAATAGCAGTGACCTCCGGCAGGATCAACCGGAATCGTGCACACTATTATTATATTATTGAATTAGCGGGTGAATCAAAATTCACCAACACACGTCAATCGTCAGATTCAAGAGAGCGCAAGATTCCACAAGGGCATCTTGTTTTTCTTGAACCTCCACATCCGTTTTGTAGCCCAGATCTGAAAAAGACCCACTCACGAATAGTGCGATGACATGCTCTCATGGGCCAACCGGAAAGGTCTGGGTTTTAAATTTAGACTTAGAATGTATATGCTAGTTATATATAAATGTTATACAAATATTTTCCGTTTAGACCGTCGGCTAAAAAGGGAATTCAAAATGAGGCTGAAACTCATTTAAAGCTGATCCATTGATTTTTGCATAAGATGTCCTCCACATCCCTCATATCTGCCGCGTCCCCTTTTGGTAAGCTGGAATCAACAACACCGACGATATTGTATTTTTCAATTCATCATCAATATAAAACTCTACTTTGCTGGCAACGAAATCAGAGTCGTTAATCTCAACTTTAACAATAAACTAGTTAACCTGAAGTTATGCAAACAGCAAGTTTTGCGTATCCGAAAAAACCTCTTGGTAAGATATCAAAAGGTGAAAAGGAAAAACGACCGAACCAAGATGTATAACCTACAAAGTTACAAACAATTACTGAGTGTTTACCATCTATATATTGTGTTTTGTTAAAAAGTAATGAAGTTATAGTGGTATTTGCTCTTGTATCTTTTTTATAATTACAATAAATCAATGGTTTATCTAACAATGTATGAATACGAGGTAGTTCCAATCTAAAAAGAATATATCTTATTGCTAACTTTCCCAAAAGCTTCATTTGATAGTGAAATCCTCTGCCTTGTGACTTTATTTTACAAAAAAGCCCCATCTTGAGACCAGAGATGTTAGTTGAATTTTGTAACTCTCTATCATTTTTAAAAAGCTCTTCGCATTTATTGGCGATTGCTTCCCCGATGTATTGTCCATCTTTGGCATCAATTTTTACTTCTACAGGCATTATAGATCCATCTGGCCCATACCTATAAAGAGTTATAGTTTTAGTGGAAATTGTTTTTCCTTCATATTTATTTTCTGCAATCATACCCTTTTGTTCAGTAGTCATAGCATATGAAACACTCATAATTGACATCAGAATTGCTAGGCATACTAACATTACAATTGTCTTTTTAATGGAAATTTTCATTTGCGTCCCTCAAATGTTTATCTTATCTAGTATATATATTTTATTATATAAAAGTTATCTAAATATCTTAGTATTTAAATTTCTGAAGTTAAACAATTTTAATTTATAGTTTTATATTTATATAAGATTTTAACTTAAATGGCTTTTTATATAGAATTTTGTAGCATATGGTGTATTTTAGAACGGCGATAAAAATTGATCGAAGGTATAAGTGTATGGAGATATTACTGTATCATATCCTTGCAGGGGAACGAAAATTGAGATCTCTGTGCTATCTGCACCTTGTATATGACCATCTTTATTTATTAAGAGTAAGGTTACTGGATATGAAATAACTATTCCATCGGTGCCATCCATTATAACATTTGTAACATTTAATTTTCTACCATCAATTATAAGAGGATCAATAGAACTGTAGATGCTTACGGGAGCTATGGGACTAGTCGGAGTAGTAGGGTTAACAGGGTTTGTCGGGGTAGTTGGAGTAGTTGGATTTACTGGAGTTGTGGGACTAGTCTTAGTCTGAATTTCAATATTATAGTTATGAGTTGGGGTTAGGCCTTCTCCGATTTCTCCGTCTCCAAATGACCATAGGAGGGTGTAAGAGCTGGTATCAACACCAGGAAGGTAGCTTCCTGATCCATCAAACCCAACGGTTACATCTATTGTTTTAGCTGGGTAGGAGATTCCTCCAGATGGTAATGCATATGCAGAGGATTCTTTGGTGGTTATGCAGCATTGTTGGGTGTAATAATCATAATTAGCAATGTTGTTATTAGTATCACAGCTGTCGTCATCTATTACATTAATTGAGAACTTCTCAGTGTCATATCCACCATGACCATCCCAAACAGTGATAGTTACAGAATATATTTCATTAACACAATTATCATCAGGACTAGCGTAAAAACTATAATACATAAGCCTTTGTGAACTCTGTTGTTCTGATGAGGAGAAACTGTATGAGGTTGGTGTTTGTGACGAGAGGCTGCCAACACCAGAAAGAGAGAATGTTAGACTATCACTATCTTGATCGGTAGCAGAGACAGGGAATGATAATGTATGGCCTTCTGCAACTGATTTATCACCTATAGAACTGAGAACAGGAGGATGATTATAAGTGGTATCAGTGGTGCCACCATTTGTATTTTGTTCTTCTTGTTCTGTTAATGTTTGCAGGTAGCTTTTTATTTCTACGGCTGATGTAAAGTCTTGTGCTACTGGAACATTATTATAGCATAGATCATAGGTACCATCTCCTTTTGCTACTAGTGTGTAGTTCTGATCAGTTGTTACACTTGTTCCTGATTCAGTTTCGTATGTCTTTGGAATCATTTCAACGGTTTTTGCAGATTCATCTGGTGCTAGTTCAACAGTAAGTGGCATACCTGCATCAACACTATTTGTTTTTATTGTATATCTGACTACTACATAGTCATAATCGAATGGGTTGAAACTATTCCTTACTTCTATAATTCCCTCTAATGTACTACCACCAGTAGCTATAAGTGTACTTGAGGAAGATGTGGCGGTGGATTCAGGGGATGATGTAAATGAGAGTGATGCATATGAGGAACCACCCATGTACAGCTGGTTACCTCCGATATCTGTATTTTCACTACTTTCACTTGAATAATCACTGGCAGCATTGTCATTTTTAGGAACATTGAAAGAGAAGTCAACCGTGGCTTGTTTTGTAGGTTCTAATTCACCATTATCAGGTGATGTACTCCAACCTGGTGGTTTTGTTCCAACTTCCCAGTTGAGTTTTCCTGTTCCTATATTTTCCACCTGGAATGATCCGCTTATATAATCGCCAGGTTTGTATGGTCCACCAGGTATTTCTATTACAGATTGTACTATATTGACTGTACCCTTTGGTGCCACATATACAAGAACTGAGTTTCTTCCACCCTTTCCATCACTGCTTGTGACAAGTACTGTCGCCCAGTATTCACCAACTGATGTGTAACTATGAGTTACTACAGTTGAGCTGCTACTACTTGTTATCTCTTTTCCGCTTCCATCACCAAAGTCAAATACATACTTATATTCTACTCCACTCCCACTATCTGCAAATGTAATACTGCCAGTGTTGACAACTGAATTAGATCCAAGATTAGCATCTGCGCCTCTATTTGTCACCGTTGCTTTGAAATTAACTTGTTGATCGATTTTTGGAGTCTGAGGATCAGCTGATAGAGTTACGCTTAACTCACCGATACCAATATATACAAAAGCAAAGTCAATCCCTTCCACACCAGGTGTTCCATCACTGGTGACTTCAGCGACATGTACATTTGGTATCATCAAACCGATTTCGGAGTAAGCATGGCATATCAGAAAACTATCGTAGCCATCTACCGGGCCATATGTGGTTCCATCGCCGAAATCAAATTTATAGATATATCTATCCCCTGCATAATATGTATCTAGATTGCCAGAATTTTGATCGCTACCTTCTAGAGTAATATCCCCTGGTTTACCTAATACTTTTGCTGTGAAATTCACATTTTCACCAGGTTGAGCTATATGTTTATCAGGTGTAAGTAGTACAAGTAGTCCATTTATCACACGTATTTTGCAGGATGCTTCACCCCATTCGTTTGTTGAAAGTTTGGTGACAGAGACAGATGCGGTAAAACCTATTAGTGAAATGTTATAGTATGTTCTTGGTACTGAAATTGATTTACTATAGGATGTAATACTGTATTTTCCTCCGTCGCCAAAATCAAAATCATATCGATACTCTTTATTAGTCTCGTTATCTTCAACTGTTGCAGTGAAAGTTGCAGTTTCACCTGATTTGATCGTAGATTGCGAGGCTGAAATATTTACTTTAAGATTGCCTCCAACTTTGACGTCTATAGAACCCCTACCAACGAATGTGAGTGTACTATTTATTGCATCATATAAGTAGACTTGTACTTTCGCCACGTATCTACCTGGTGTATCATATTTATATGATCCCCCATCACATTCAATTCCAGTTGCTATTGTGCTAGGACCTGGTTTTTGGGGGCCATAGGAAAAATCATATATGTAGCTCTGAGAATTAGATGCTGTATCCAAATATCCTGTCCTCATACGAGCTTTAAATGATACATTCTCGTTGACTGCAACGGTAATAGAATCGCTTTGCCATATGTCAGATTTGCCCTTAGCAAAAAGATCAACAGTTGATGTGTCATCAAAAGTCCATGGCCAAATTTGGGTGTTATCCCAATATACATAAAAGTCACGTTCAGGTTTAGATTTAATTATTGTCAGGCGCTTACCAATAGGTTTATCTTTATTATAATTTAATTGAACATTAACAGGTCCACGAACACGAGTAAGTTCAAATGTATGTTCATCTGTCGCTAGAGTAATTGCAAGAGAACCAAATTGATGGTATAATCTAAAATCGCCATATGCTGGTGGGAATGATTTACCTTCTGTTATATAGGTTAGACTAACTCCTCCCTCGCCTCCAGCAGGTATCCCTTGTGGCTCAAAAAACACCACTACGCCCAATACTGGTATGTTGAGTCTAAGGTATCCGTCAGCAAACCCGTTGTCACTTTGGTAATTCAACCTGAGAGATTGATCTCCAAACATCCACCATGCACTGAAATCACTGTCGTTGTAGGTGTTGATACAAATATCACCTTCAAGAGGACAAGGTGTACTACTTAAAACAAAACTTGGGATGTAGAATGAACATGTGGCTTTCCAACCTTTACTGTTCAAATGAATTGATCCTATGTGCGGATCGGTTAAATCAGTTAAGGTGCAATCCAGTGTAGCCGGCCCTACGGAACCAACAAGTTTAAGATCAATACTATTTCCACGATACTCAACAAGTACATCTGCATTACCACTACCATTTAGATCAAGGTGTACACCGTTACCCCAGCTGACGTGACCACTAAGTTCTACTGCTATATCATTGAAATCTATTTTCAGCTCATTTAAACTAACATGTCCTTTTAACCCGCCTGAACCTTGGAAGGAAAACTCTGTTTCACTTATTTTTTTGATGCTGAATCCACCACTTCCCGGAAGCGTGAGATCACAAGCAAAGTCAACATCAAAAGGTAAAAGTTGATTCACACTACTTATACTACCTACAATATAAATTGAGGTGGCATCTTCAGCAGTTCCATATGCTTTTCCTTCGTCCCAACAGATATTCACAAGTCCTTTAGAATTAATTATAGCAGATGGAATAGATAAATCATTGATTGAATCTTTTATCTGGATGTTTTTCATCTGTAAATTCGTAATCTCAAGATTCGCATTATTTAAACTCACAGTTAGAGGTGGTGCGAGAGGGATTTTCTTACTCAAATCTATTTTTGCTGATGCGTCTATTGATCCTGAAATATGGAAATGAGAGCAACTAACAGATCCGACACCTGTTATGCTGAAATCATCGATCTCAACTAATCCTGATGCAGTAATTGAGCCCATATCACTCAAATAGATACTCCAGTATCCTTCACCATCTAAATTTACTAAAGGACCATCATTATCATCACTGTCATCTTGATTACTTATTACATCACCATAAATCCTCCCGATGCTAAGATTTAAACCAGATATTGAAATCCCCTCTACCAAGAGTTTACCGCTGCCACCAACACTAAACACATTACCTGCGTAAAGTCCAAGTCCTCCGTTCGCCTGTAATAAGTTAATCTTAATATCTCCAAGTCCAAACGGTACATTATCTGCCCAGAATTCATCAATGCTGAGATACCCGCTAAGGCTAACTGCAAATGCATTTGTAATGCCGATTCCAGCGTGCCCGGTTGCATAGAGACGAGCCCATCCAACAGAAATGCTATTTAACCAAATGAAGAAATCCCTAATTTCTGTTTTGCCATCTGCGTTAATATAGATATAAAAATTATCGTCGACAGATAATCCTAAGTTACCATCAGCAAACAAGTAGCCGATAGTCAAACTGAATTGGATGGTTGATAGAGAGATTGAAAATGAAAAATCTTGCATAGTAAGATTTTGCACTGCAAGATTTAATGATACATAATGAGCGAGATCAGTTGTAACCGTTAAATCACCAGAGGGAATATATAAAGAGCCAATGCCGATGGAAAATATATTACTGTTAACTGGAGAACCAGGTTGGATACCGTTCCTGTCCACGGGTCCATCAACGGAACCTGTAACTGAACCTGCTATAATATAAAATTGACGTATGGTAAGGTTTGCACCAACATTCAACCTGAGGTTGTCCTTAAAACTAATGTTAAACCTACCCTGAGAAATAGATAGGTATTCTATGCCTGCGGCGACCGATAGTGATTCTATGTTTAGATGTAAATCTGTGATAACAAGTCCTCCTGATCCAGTACCAATGGCGTTACCGCTGATTTTAACACCGGATTCGCCCCATGAAACTTGGATATCACCAGTGATTTTAGCAGTGAGATTAAGAGACATAGTGAAATTTCCTAGATTAGGAGCTAAGGCTACAATCTCAACATCATTGATTTCAAAAATACCCATGAATGAGAGAGACCCCTCAGCACCACGATTTGATAATATTAGACAGCCACCAGCATCTATAGTGATAAGTCCTATAGAAAATCTTATTACATTATTAGAATCATTACCACTACTGTTTTTCGCTTGGATTTCAATTGTGAAATTTTTAAGCTGGAAGAATGGTGACCCATCATGAGAGAATGCTGTTGCATTAATTTTTAGGTATCCGGCTGCAAGATCCCACCAGATATCAATGGTTTCGATACCGGTTTCTAAATAAGCTATTCCTTTAAGGGTAACAACAATCTGACTATTATCTGAACTATTGGTATTATTTAGATAATAGATTTGATTAACGTTGACGTAACCATTTCCCCCTATTGAGATATGATTCAACTGAGTTGATTCATCGGGATCACTAGCATATAGGCTAATCCAGAGGTCTCCAACTATGGTTAAGAAGATATTAGCTGAGCCTTCATATTCTCTGAAACGAGCGTAGATCATACCGTTAATGGTCAATCCGGTTGTATTTATATGTAGAAGAACATGATCAGCATATGTTATAAATTCGAATAGGGCCTTGCCATCTAGGATACATTGTGCATTAAGAGCTGATATCTCAAAATCATTCTTGTAGATGATATGAATACCACTTGTTTCAATATTAGCACCGCTATTTAGATACACACTTGTTTCGTTCCATCTGAAGTCAACACCACGTTTTAATATAAAGGTATCAGCGGTAACTGTTAGATTAGCTATTGTTAGGTTGAAATCTGTTATAGATACATTTATGGTTCCGTCTTTGGTGAAGTTTCCATCAATCCAGATATGTGGTGGGTTATTGGTTAAATCCCAGTCTATCCACATATAACCATCAGATACAATGTCTGCATCAATGTTTATGTTACCTTTTAGACTGAAGTTGGTAAATCCTAGGTTTAAATGGAGGTTGATATCGACATCAGTAAAAGTATTATCAACGGCAACTGAGAAATTCCCGCTTTTTCCTTCTCTTAGATGTATACCTCCAGTGATAATTTTACTGATAATAATGCTGATATTATCTCCAAGGACGAATTTAAATTTTTCAATGGTGAACTCAGCGTCTCCATCAATCGATAGAGTAGATAGATTCCCTTTTGTAAAATTAATATAAACATAGGAGTTATCAGTATCAAAAACAATATGGCTGTTGATTAAACCATTTACACCATTTACTTCGAAGGTGAAATTATCTAATGTGATCTCATTCTTACCACCGATTCTAATGCTAAAATTGTCACCATCTGTTTTTATTTTAATATTATTATTTTGATCTGAGCTGTTGCTTTTTGTTTTCACATTGACATGAACAGTATCATAGTCTGATGTGTTATCTAGGTTTATTACTTTTATTTTACCACTTAGATCAACACCGTACTCATCTGGCGCGGTGATAGTAAACTTAACAGGAGCACTTCCGCCTTTTGGTATGTAGCCCGTATTTGGTGATGAAAAAGTCCATGTACCATTTAATGGATGTTCAGAGATAGTCCAATTAAATCCTCCTCGACCTACATTTCTGACCCAGAATGAAGATGTTATGGTTTCATCTGGGTTCAAATCAGGTAGATTTATCGTGGTAAATGGCATTAGTCCGACTCTACCATCATAGATAAGAACTGCGTAAAATCCGCCGTCGTCCTCCTCAATTTCAGGATCAGTGTTATCTTGTGTTATATAAACTCCATCTGTCCAAGATAAAATATGATCAGCGTGATCTATGGGTGTTTTTATAGAGACATTCACAGTTACTTTTTCTCCAGGGTTTAACGCACCATTTGAGGGTTCAAAAGTCCAATTTTCAGTATCCCATAACTTCTCTCTATATGGGTCTTGTGAATCTACAGAGGCATTCCAGTGCAGTGTATACGGAAACTCTTTTACGGCTTTATTCACTATTTCAAATTTATAAGGTATGTATCCATTTTTGGCATCCTCATAGTTGAAGTATAAAGTACTAATTGGTGGTTTAATACCAAGATAATCACCATTTTTTACAGTGATATCCGTAGAGCTTTCTACAGGGTTTAAACCTGAACCATCTACTGTAACCTTTACATTAAATTTATATGGTCCTCCAAGATAATATTTGTGAGCTGGGATAAATATATCAGTCTTATTTGTTGTTAAAACATAATCATCACTTCCATCACCAAATGAAACAGTATATGTATAGAGACTCTTGGAATAATCACTATCGAAACTAAATGGAGGACAATACCAAATTTCAAACCCTTTACTTACGTTATCTGTAACAGTTTTGAAGGTCATATTGTCGTTACTCGTGGTGCCGCTAAGGATAACAACATTTCCAGATGTGCTATAGGGCATGGTTGGAATCCAATCAGTTTCATTGGTTTTAACTTGCATGATAAGATTAAAGCTGCCGTTTGCATACAAATTAAAATTAGACAAGGAATATGTATCATCTGAGGTATTTGGGTCAAAACTCAAATCGATAACACCTTTAGCTTCACCTACACATCTTAATTTATCTTCTATAACTAATACACCGCTTAACTCTTTTAGATCTACAAAGAATTCCTTTCCATCGCCATCATCAGTTGAGGTATCAAGATTTAAATGTACATCTACACAACCACGGAATCTTAGATTATTACCTCCTGGCCCTATAATTTTAATCCATGATGAAGAACTTAAAACAATAGTGATATCACCGAAGTTATCCTGTTGATTGAATAGAATGTTGAATGTTCCAGGTTCTATGATAATTTTTGCAATATACTTTTCAAGAGGGCCAATAGTAATGGTAGTTTCCCTATTTGCAAATCCTTTGAGATACACATAGGAGAAAGCTACAACATCAGGGAAACCTACAATGGTGATCGAACCATTTATTAATAAATCCAATTCGCTATTGTCAATAAAACCAATATATAATTCTCCATCTATTATAATAACAGGTTGACTACTTACTTGATCCAATCCAAAGCCGAAAGATCCTCCACCAGTACCAATACTAATATTTCTAAAAGAAAGATATTTTGGAGGGACACCTGGTGACTCTCCGATAGGACCAAATGTTAGGGATTCTAAAGTGATTTTCTTCTTTGTGCTGATCGTCAATATTCCAATAAAATCTTGAGATGTATTCGCATTAATAGTAAAAGTAGTTGGACCCTGTATGATTAATTCTTGTATCCCTAAAATAAGATGAATAACTGGAACGTCTACCCATAACGTATGCACAGATATCTGAGAACCGCCGATCAGCTTTGCTTCTGCTGTAATAACCCCTGCATCTATTCCAAAGTCAATGGTTCCACTACCAATAAAACTCACTGTTGCAGCAATGGAAAATATTTCGAGTCCTATATTGATGTTAACTCCCGTAACATTGATCGTCGTTAGGTTAGCAGCGCTGGTCAAGGTGAAGTTTTTATTTTGTATGAGTACCGCTACATCTAATCCACCGGATATAACTAGTTTCTCTAATGAAATACCTATTAGATTACTCTTGAAGATAAAATCATTAACAGCTAAAGAGCCAGACATGCCAGTATCAAAATCTACATCAAGTAACATACCTGATTCATTGGATACCAGACTTATATTACCAGATGCTGATATGTTGATATCTATAGAACAGCTAAGTTCGAGGGTGCCGTTCATTAGGACAGCATTTACTTTTAGGTTGTCGACGACGAGGGAATCTAGCAGGCCACCTGCTGAAATGCCTTCACCACTTATGATGACGCCACCGGCACCGTTTATTGAGAGCTCATCTGCTGTAACGTTGATGCCGTCCATCTTAAACACAAGATCAGTGACGCTCGCATCAATGGTTCCAGCGCCTTCAAGGTTGCCACCAAATGAGACTTTGGGTTTATCTCCTGTGCGGTTCCAACTAACCCACACATTACCATCTGCCGCGCCATCGATGGTCACATTAAAGATACCGCTCAAAGTAAGGTTTACGTGATCGCCGAGGTCCAAAGCCACATTTATATCAACATCAACAAACGAATTATCAACAAGCAAATCTATTCTACCGACACTACCATTGTTACTAAGATCGAAACTACCGGCGAGATGCTCAACTGAGATATCAACCATATCGCCAAACCAGAATCTGAAGTCATCTATGCTGAATTCACCAGTGCCTTCTACTGAGAGGTTCTTGAAGCCTGCACCTGCAGACCAGTTTATGTAAACGGAGTCACTGGGTGAAGAGAAGTAGAATATACCGGATAGGCCGCCGTCAGTGCCATTTATATTGAATGCAACATCGACATCCATCACCAACTCGCCGCTGATCTTAATGCTGTTATCACCGATGCTTACTCCAGCCATCACTGCAAATGAACCTGTGAACGAGAAGCTGCCGAGATTAATGGTGATGCCGTCGAACACAACAACCATATTTGCGATTGTGACGGAACCGTCGGCTGCCAGTTGCACCTTTAAGGTGGGTGACTGGCTGAAATTAATCTGCAAGAGGAGCAAACCAGTTGCATCGATTGTTATGCTATCAGCACTTATGATCATGCTGTCATTGTAATTGAGATAGAAGTCACTTATAGCGACAGAAGCGCCGCCTACATCCAGCGTGGAGAAGTTCATTGAATTATTTTCAATTGTCAATAGCACAAGGCCAGAAGCTGAAAGATCGAACTGACCGCTTAGGTCGAAGGTGCCATTGAACAATGCGAGATCAACTTTTAGATTGTCGACGACGAGGGAATCTAGCAGGCCACCTGCTGAAATGCCTTCACCACTTATGATGACGCCACCGGCACCGTTTATTGAGAGCTCATCTGCTGTAACGTTGATGCCGTCCATCTTAAACACAA
>Ga0315289_10008623_pt1 | contig 14720 bp, 10 predicted proteins | sample YL17G11_40_MG_FD_203452 | JGI IMG/M metagenome (GOLD analysis project Ga0315289, IMG submission 203452) | Sediment microbial communities from Yellowstone Lake, YNP, Wyoming, USA - YL17G11_40 | ecosystem: Environmental > Aquatic > Freshwater > Lake > Sediment | place: USA: Wyoming | collected...
GGGAGTGGGGTGCTTCTTTTTTCCGCCCGTCCGTGGTGGTGACCACGACACAGCAGCAGCGGCAGCACCGTGTCGTCACGTCGCCACCCCAGCAGCCGGCCACCTGGGCTCTACAGGCCCCGCCCGGGATTCGGGTGCCGCCGCCGCAGCAGGCGGCGGCGGCGCAGCACCGGGCGTCAGCGGTCGCGCCTATCCACGCCGGCTCGGCCGCCCGCCGGCCCGCCGCGGCCCGCCCTGCGCCGCCACCTAAACGCGGCGCGGGTGGTGGTGGAACTGCCCCATCTTTACCTCCACCCGGCCTGCCGCCAGCGGCGGCGGCGGCCCTGGCCGCGGCGGCCCGGCCCAAACCGGGCACTCGCGCAGGGGCCAAGGCAAGGGGTGGTGGTGGTGGGAAGGGTGGAGGCGGTGCCCCGCGCGCGGGCGGGCTGGCCTTTGCGGTGGACCCGTTTGGGGGGGTGCGGCATGCGGGGCAGTGATGGGAGGATAGAGAGTGTGCCTGTGTGCGTGCTTGTGTGTGTGAATGCTTTGCGGGCGTGTGTGTGTGAATGGAATTATGATGAGAAGGGTGAAGGTTATGAACAGACACACACACGCGAACGACGACGAGAGCGTGCTGTCTCTCGCATCCCGCGCCCCTCTATCCACGCCCTCCACCTCTCTCTCTCATCCTTGCGCCCCCACCATGCTGGCGTCGTCCACCTGCCCTCGCTCCACTAGCGGGGCCAGCTGCTGCAGCAGCGGCAGCGCGATGAGCCGGCTTGTAGCCTCGCCCCGCCGGCTCCCGGCCGCCCGCTCGCGCTGCCCCGCTGCCGCCGCCGCCCCGGACCGCCGCCCGCCCGGCGGGCCCTCCACGGACTGGGCATCCCGCCCCCCGCCCGCAGACTATTACACCCAGACACCCCGCACAGCTGGCGGCGGCGGCGGGCCCCCGGGCGGTGACAACAACAACAACAACAATTCCAACAGCGACCCGCCGCTCACCAACCTGACGAAAGCCTTCATTGCGGGCGCCTTTGTGATGGGCATGGGCGCGGGCGTCTGGTTCAACACGGGCGCCACATTCACGCCCTCGAATGTCGCCTCCACCGAGCTCATCGACCGCAAGACCCCAAACTCCGAGGTCTGCCTGGCGAATGGGTACTCTTCCATGGTCTTTGACCAGCGCATCTTTGTCTCCTTCAACCCTTTCAACGTCTACGTGACTCAGCCCGAGGTCAAACCGGGTTGCGTGGTGCGGCGAGCCAATATAGGCCTGCTGGAGAAGCGGGGCCTGGTGTCCGGGGACGAGGTGCGGGCGTGCACGCGCAACATGAACACGTTTGCCTTTGTGGGCGACCTGACGGGTTCGCCGGAAGTTGCTTGTGTTTACCATTCTGAGGACGCGGAGAACCAGTTTTTGAGGGACCCGAAGCGCAGTGTGATGGGAGATGGGAGCCGGGCGGCGGAGTAGGGGAGTGACAGGTGAGAGAGAGGCGATGGGGGGAGAGGCGTCACGTGATGTGATAAAAAGGAGGTCGAGGTCGAGGTCAGGAAACCCAATTTTCACTCTTCTTTTTTTGCGCCCGCCAGTACACACCGCTGGCTCCGCTGCATTGTTGCGTTCCTACAAGACGGCTGGACTGGACTCGCTGTCCCTGCAAGCACCGGCCTGTGAGTAGAAAGCGACGCACGCATCGCGTGCCCGCGCCATGCCGCCCGCCCGGGCAACCTTCCGCCCTGCCAGCTTGGCGGCGGGGCTCGTTCTCTTTATCTTGTTTCTCTTCGCCGGGCCCGCGACCGCTGACCCAACCGCGGTCGCCTCTGACCTGCCTTACGACCAGCCCGCCCCGGGAGGCCAGGTCGTGAAGGTGGTGTACAATGTGACGGTCGGCCGACGGGCGCCCGACTGTTTTGGTGCGAGGGAAAGAAAGATTGATGGGAGAGGGGAGTGCGACGGCGGGGAGTGCGCCGCGCAACCTAATGATCGCCCGGGCGGGTGGAGGGTCAGGCGGAGTAGCCCGTAGTGTGGCTCGGTGTGGGACCGACGGGCACCCCAGGATGGCGTAGCAGCGCGCTGGAGAAAAGAGCTTGCGAGTTTCTTTCCTCGCATTGCCTCGACCTCCGCCCTCAAACCGAGGTCCACAGCGTGGCTCGGTGTGGGACCGACGCGTACCCCGGAACCTCCGCCCTCAAAACCCCCGTCCCACTGCATTGTCTCTCTCAGTTCGTGACGTCCTGCTCATCAACGGCCGCTTCCTGCGCAACGCGACCGTGACGCTGCACCGGGGCGACGTCCTGGACATCACGCTCATCAACGGCCTCCCGCCGTCCTTCCCGGACGTGGAGGCTGGCCTGACCCTCCACTTCCACGGCCTGGCCATGGCCGGCGGGGCGGCCTGGTACGATGGCGTCCCCTTCCTACACCAGTGTCCCGTCGCGCCCGGCGGCGGGCGCATGGCCTACCGCTTCCGCGTCGATGAGGGGCCGGGCACGTTCTGGGTGCACGCGCACAACATGCAGATCATGGACGGCCTGTTTGCGCCGCTCATCATCCTCCCTCCCCGCGGCGCGGCCGACCCGGCCCTGGAGGGGACGGGGCTCGCCCAGCCTGCCCTAGACATACCGCTCATGATCGGGGATTGGTATCACACCTCCGCGACAGGGTTGGCGGTCGGGTTGCAGCGCCCCTTTGACGCGGCGAAAGTCGTGAAAGGGAGTGGAGGAGGAGGCGGCGGCCACGGTGGCGGCGGCCACGGTGGCGGCGGCCACGGTGGCAATGCCACAGGCGAAGAAGCCACGGGCGCCTGGGAGTGGGTGCAGCAGCCCCAGGCCGTCCTCTTCAACGGGCGCGGCTTCTTCGGGGACTGCCTGGTCGGGGCGGCCGGCAACAAGACGGAGCCGGTGTGTGGCGTGGCGTCCCTGACCGTGCCACCAGGCAGGTCGGCCGCCAACCCGGCCGGGTCTACATCCAACCCCGGCTGCACGCACGAGGTCGTCGCCGTCCCTGCCGGCCGCACGACCCGCCTCCGCCTCATCGGCACGGGGTCACTGGCCTACCTGACCGTGTGTGTGGAGGGTCACAGCCTGACCTTGATCGCGGCGGATGGGGTGCCTGTGTCGCCCTTCACCACCACCTGCGTCGATCTCAACCTGGGACAGCGCCTGGACGTGCTGCTGACGGCGGATAAAGGGCGCGCGGGCGACGTCTTTTGGATTTCCGCGCTTCCCCAGTTTCGGCCGGGGTCGCCCGCGGGGTATGCAGGTGAGGAATATAGAGCGAAACTGAGAGAGCTGGAGAGCGCGTGCGGGCGTGCAGCGGCCGAAGGCACACGGTGGGAGCGAGAAGGGGCTGCGGGCCGCCGCCACCGCCGGCGGGCGAAAAAAAGAGCAGAGCGACTCGCACACACAAACTCAAAAAAAAAAAAAAAAAAACCTTTTCAGTCCTTCAATACACGGACGGCACGGACGCCTTCAACGCCACCGCCCGCCTGCCCTCCACGCCCCCACCCCAGCCCGGCAGTGTGAAGGCCTGGAGCGCGGCGGACCAGGGCCGACTCCGGGCGCCGGCGTGGACGCTTACTTCGTCTTCAAGCCCGTCCCCTCTCAGCGCCGCCCACCTGCCGCCTGGTTACTCGGACCTGCGCCCACCCGCGACCAATGCCCCAGAGATCCGGTTCAACATCACCCAGCCCTTACTAGAGCAGACGGGCCAGATGAGGTGGGCCCTGAACAACGTGGCGACGGGCCTGACGCCCTCTTGCGGTTCCTTTCTAGAGACCGCCCAGAAGCGGGGCCTGGGCTGGGTGCGGGGCGAGGCGGAGGCGACGGCCGCGAAAGGCGCGGCCGCGGATGACGACCTCCTGGGCAAGCAGACCGTGACCGATACGACCTTCGCGCCCACCTTCCTGGCCGGGGTGGGCCCACCCCTGGCCACCCCGTCCGTCGGGCGCCTGGTGGTCGCGCTCGACGCGGGCAGCGTGGTCGACCTCGTCTTTGACAACCTGCCCGCCAACGCCAACGGCGGCGACTACCGGGGCGGCGGCGTGGGCGCCAACCGGACGACCAGCGAGATGCACCCCATCCACTGGCACGGCTACCATGGCTGGCTGCTCGGGACGGGCGCGCAGGGGAGCGGGCCCTTCACGGACAGCGACCGGGCGGCCCTCAACTACTACGACCCCTCCCTCCGCGACTCGATCACCATCCTCCCCGATTCTTGGGCCGTCGTCAGGCTGACCCTGGCCTCGCCCGGCGCCTGGCTGATGCACTGCCACATGCACTCCCACCTGGGGATGGGCATGGCGGCGGTCCTCCTGATAGGACTGGACGCGCTGGGGGCGCGCAAGGACAGCGACTTCCCAGCCTGCGCCCGGGAGTGCCCGGCGTCGACCGCGCCTTGGACGCCGGCCACCGTGCGGGCAGAGTGGGGGCACACGCCTTACGATTTGGGGCCTGACACCCTGCCCATCCCGAACGCGGACGGGGCAGTCGCGCCGGCGGTGGGCGGGGAGGTGAACGCGTCGTCGGTGCCGCCTTGAGAGTGGGTTGTGGGCGAGATAAGAGGAGATGAGCCGCGCCATGCGCAGCTGTTTCACGCAAAACCATTGCTTGTGCGTGTCATGCAGTACATTTTGTAGATGGGTTTACTAGGTTGACTGTCAAACGGCTGCTCTGCTCATCTCATCTCAACTCCACCCCCCTTTCTCCTCCTCGGCCTCCTCGGCCGCGCGTCCCTCCCTCCCACTGCTCGCCTTTTCCACCGCCGCCTCCCTTTTCAGGCGCGCCTCAATCGCACTCGCCACATTGAACGTCCCGCCCGTCGGCTTAGAGCAGGCCGGGCACAGGGCCGTCGCACAGCTCAGCGCGCATGCCTCACAAAAGTAGTGGCGGCAGGGCGTGACGACCGGGCGGGAGGCCCGGTGCCAGGCCACCCGGCACCCCAGGCACGCAAAGGGCAGCCCATCCGCGCCCACCTCCTTGTCGGCCTTGCCACCGCCCTCCCCGCCACCGCCCTCCCCGTCCGCCCACGCGTCCGCCGCGGCCGCGACCGCCGCCTCCGCCTTCTGTTTGGCCTCCCAGTCCGCGTCGATCTGCCAGCCGGCTTTGTAATCGCCCCGGTCGTGCATGAACTTGCAGGCGTCGCCGTACCCGCAGTAGCCGGTTTCCTTGTAGTCCTTGCAGATGTCGGGGGCGTAGTCGACGAGGACGGTGGTGCGGGCGTGCGTGGGGGCGCGGAGGGGGCCGTGCGCGCCGCCGCCCTTCTCACCGCCCGCACTCGCGTCGGGGCGTCGGAAGCCGGCCCTGTAATCGGTGCGCGCCTTCTCGCCCCTGTACTCGCCGGCCGGGGCGGTGCCGGCGGTGCCAGCGGCTAGAATGGCCTCGCGGATGGCCCTATATGAAGGAGAGCGGGGTGTGAGAGGGGGAGAGCGGGGGCGCGTGTGAAGCGCAAAGCCGAGACGCCCCCCAAGCGCGCGCGCGCGCCTGGAGAGAACGAAAGAAAAAACCGACTCTCATCTGCACATTCGCTCACCTGTTGTCCCGGTCAAACTCGGTCTCTGTCTCCACCTGGGCGGTCGCCAGGTCGTCCCGGCCGGACTGGCGGGTGCGGTCCCCACCGTAGCGGGCGGGGAGGAGGTCGGAGGAGGGGCCGGCGGCGGTGGCCCGGGTGGAGGCGACGAGGGGGGCAGCTGCCGCAGACGGGCGGGGCCGCTTCGTGAGGCCCGTCGTGCCGCCTCCTTCATGACCATCGTCACTGCCGTCCTCACCCCCGCCCCCTCCGCCTGCCCGATTCCGGCGCAGGTTGCCCCGAGCCCGGGCCGCCGGGCGTTTGAAGAGGACAGCGGGCAGCGGCGCATCGGGCTCGGCAGCAGCGGCGGCGGCAGCAGCGGCGGCGGTGCTGCTAGGGCCGGGGCCGGCGGCGGGAGGGGGGCCGTCGTCTGCCATGCTGTGAGTGAGCGGGCGGGCGTCGCAAAAAGGGGCTCTCGCGCAAAGCCGGAGTGTGAGCGAGCGACGGCGTGGAGACACAGAAGCAATCGGCTCGTGCTGTTTTTTTCTCCCATCATGCGCTCCTCCACCGCGCACGCCCTGGCCGCCCGCCTCGCCCGGTCCCTCTCTGGGACGACTGCAGGCTGCAGCAGTGAAGGCGGTGGCGTGGCGTTGCGCCGCACCGCCACCATCACGCGGCGACGCTTCTCAACCACCACCCCGCCGCCGCTGCCGCCGCCAGCCGACGCGGCCTCCACAGCTCGCGCCCGAGGCCCCGTCTCCTGGCTGTCCCTCGCGCTCACCGCCGCCACGGGCGCGGGCCTCGTCTTTTATTATGATCACCTGAAAGCCAAAAAAGTGCAGGGCCTGACTGCGGCGGGCGTCGCCACCGCGGGCGCGGCCGCCATCGGGGGGCCCTTTGCCGGCCTGGTGGTTGGGCCGGGTGGGGACCGACCCTTTTCATCGGACGACCTGTGCGGGCACGGCTGGCACCTCCTGTACTTTGGGTTCACCCACTGCCCGGACGTGTGCCCGGACGAACTGGAAAAGGTGGCGGCGGTCGTGGACAGGCTGGCGGCCGGCGACAAGCGACGCCCGGCCCTCACCCTCACGCCCGTCTTTGTCTCCCTCGACCCGGCCCGGGACACGCCCGCCCAGGTGGGGGCGTACGTCAAGGAGTTCCACCCCTCCATGGTCGGCGTGACGGGGCCGCTGGAGGCGGTCCAGGCGGCCGCACGCGCGTACCGGGTGTACCACGCCAAGGCGCCGACGGGGCCCGAGCCAAACGATTACCTGATCGACCACTCCATCATCACCTACCTGGTCGCGCCCGACGGCGGCTTTGTCACCTTCTTTGGCAAGCAGGTCGGGGTGGAGGCCATGGCGGAGGCGGTGTGGGAGCGGGCGGCGGAGTGGGAGGCGGGTGGCGGGGAGGAGTGACAGACCGGAGTGTCGAGCCTCCTCAACAAAAGAGAGTCTTCCTTCTCTCCCACCCCGTGACTCTCCCGCGTATGCCCTCCACTCTCTCTCCCCTCTCTCTCCTCTCTCCCTTCTCCGTGACGACCACACTGTTGCGAGTGTGCACACACACACACACACACACACACACACAAAAGTCCGCTCCTTGAGCGGGCTGAACAAAAAGAGGGAGGATCGCCACCCCCCCTCCAATACCCCCCACCCCTCCCTCTCTCTCCAAATCAATGTCCCCCCCCACCTCGCCTCGCTCGCCTTTTTTCTTCCCTCTCCCCTTTTCCTTCTTCAAAACACGGTGTAAGACGCCGTCGCCGCGTCCGTGTTCCGGTCCAACAGCCGGTGCGCCCGCGCGGACGAGGCGGGGAGGTCCAGGTCCCGCCCGGACAGGTCGTGCGCCAGCGTGCCGGCCAGGACGGCGGAGAAGAAGTTGTCAACCACGTCCAGGCAGGCGGCCGCGGCCTGGCGCCCGCGCCACGCGTCGCGCGTGCCGCCGCCGACGCCCGCCAGGGCGCCTCCCCCGATCCCGCCCGGCGCGCCCGGCGGGGCGGGCCCGACCGCGCCCTCCTGCAGTCCCTCCACGTAGGACAGCACCTCACACGCCGTGTGGTCCCACAGCCCCCGCCCGACGGCCACGTACACCCTGCCCTCCAGCGCACGGGCCAGGCCGAGCAGCACCTCCTCCAACACCTCGAGGCTCGGCCCCAGGGCTTGCTGGCTCGCCCCCGGCACGCCGGACGAGCCGTGCGCCTCCAGGGCGCGCCGCACGGACCGGCCCGGCAGGCTGAACACGCCACGCGCGATGCGGGAGGCCGTGGAGGTGACGGACGACGCGTACTCGCACCGCAGCTCCTTGACGAGCTGGGCCAGCTGCGCGCCCAGGGCGGGCCCCGCGCGGGGGTCGTCCCCCGCCCGGGCAGCCGCCGCGGCCGCCGCCCGCCCGCCCCGGGGTGGCGGAGAGGCGGTGGCGTGCCGCCCGGGCGAGGTCGCCCGGGACGGCGGGCCAGAGGCGCCGCCCTCCCCCCCTCCGCCGTCCTCTCCCCCCCCGCGCGCCCACCCGTCGAGCAGGCGCTCCATGGCGGGGGCCACCACCAGTAGGCGGCGCAGGGAGTTGAGCAGGACGGCCTCGTGCGGCGCGACGGTCAGGCGGGCCGCGCCCGCGGCGGGGGGGGCCGCCCGCCACTTCCACCGCCCGGGCGAGGAGGCCGCGCCCCAGCCCTCCTCTCCCGACAGCGCGCGCGAGGCGGTACGGCTGCCGGGCAGCGGCGGCGGCCCCCCCCCCCCGCCCCCCCCATCCGGCACCTGCGTCAGGCCGCACTGGCGGGAGACGGCGGCCGTCGCCTCGCGCAGGGCGGCGCAAGCCGCGCCCTCGACGGCCGGGGCAAAGAGGGGCCAGTAGGTGACCACCCGCTCGTACCGGCCGACCTCCGCGCCGGTGAGGGCGAGCACCTCCTCGACCAGCGGGGCCGCGCACGCCCGCCCGTCCCCGCCGCCGCCGCCGCCGCTGCCGCCGCCGCCCGGGTGGTGGTGGTCGCCGGGCCCGCCGGGCCCGCCCATCACCACCGCGGCGGGCGCGGTCGCCACCGTTGTCGCCTCCAGCTCCCTGCACCGCGCCACCAGGCCCCGCCGGGACCGGTCGATCCAGGCGCCGACGTGCGGCCCAAAGACGGCCAGCGCGTCCAGGGCGCCCGGGTGGCCGGCGGGGGGGGCCAGGTTGTGCCACGCCAGGAATTCCTGCTGCCGCCCCACCGCCACCAGCAGGTCGACCGCGGGCGGGGACGGCTCGGGCGGCGGGTGGGCCGCCAGGACGGACGACAGCTTGGCCGCGTACTCGCGCCCGTACTCGGCCGCGCAGACCTGGGGCAGGTTGATGAAGGACGGCAGGACGGCCGCGTCGTGGATGGCCAGGTCGGAGCCCAGCTCGGCCTGGATGGCGGACGCCAGCGCTTCCAGGCGGGCGTACGCGTCCGCGTCGGCGGACGTCACCCCGCCCGCGTGCGAGGGGTCGGGGCGGTGGCGGGCGTCGCCGCTGCCGTCCGGGCCGCCGCCGCCCGCCCGGGCGGCAAAGGGCGCGGCCGCGGCCTCGCACCCCGTCTCCAGGGCGGCATACCGGCGCGCGGCCGCCGCCCGGAAGCGGGCCGCCAGCCAGGAGACCGCGTTGGGGCGCAGGCCCTCCCGCAGGGTGCCCGCCAGCTCCACAGCCGGCAGCAGGGCGGGCGGCGGGACTTCGGGGGCGGCGCCGCCGCCCTCCAGGACGCCACCGGGCGCGGCCTCGGACAGCGAGTGGTAGGCCTCGAGCGTCGCGGCCAGCAGGGCCACGGCCTCCCGCTCCACGGCGCCCAGCATGGCGAGCTCCTGGGGCAGGAGCGCGCCGCGTCCCTGCGCCGCCTTGAGCGGGCCCAGCACGGCGCCGAGCAGGGAGAGGCAGTAGGCGGTCGGGGTGGCGTTGGCCCGGGTCACAGCCCACTTGGCGTGCGCCAGGGCCGCGTACGAGGGGCGGACGCCGTACGAGGCGGCCAGGCACCCCAGCAGCCACGCCCACTCGCCGGTGACGGCCAGGCGGCGGGGGCCGCAGCCCTGGGCGCGCAGGGCGGCCGCCAGGGCGACGTCGTATACCTGGGCGGGCGTGACACGGAGGAGGCCGCCCCCGCCCGGGCCGTGCGCGGCGCCCAGGCCCGCGCCCGACGGGCCCGCCGCGGCCGCGACCCGGTCGCCCCGGATGGCGGCGGCCGCGATGACCGTCGTCTCCTGCGTGCAGATCCAGGCGGCCAGGCAGGCGTGGCCGTAGCGGGCGCCATCCGGGTCGTACAGGGTGACCCACTTCTTGCCGGCCCCGCCATCGCCGGCAGAGGGGGCGGCGGCGTGGGCGCCGTGGCCGCCCGCCGCGCGCGCGAGCAGGCCGAGGAGCTTCCCGCCCTTAGAGGCCGGCCCGCCCGCCGCCCGGCGCTCCCGGTCCGTGTCGTCGCCGGGAGCGCCGTCACCGGCGGCGGGCCCGCCAGACCCGCTACCCGCCCCAGCAGCCGACCAGACGTCGCCGACGGGGACGAGCCCGGACGCGACGACCGGCCCGCCCCCGCCGCCCGACCGCACCTCGACCAGGAGGTCGCCCCGCATGTCGCCCGGCCCCAGTTCCAGGACGTCCCCGCCGGGGGCCCGCCCGTCGCCCGTCACGTCTGCCACGGCCGCCTCATTGCCGCCCGCCGCCGACCAGGACGTGGGGCGCAGGCAGACGGCGAGGCCGGTGCCGGCGGCCAGGGTGGCAGAGACTGGGATGGAGGAGGCGTCAAGGTGATCCGTCGGGCGCCCACCGCCCAAGAGGCCGCCCAGGCCGCCCAGGCCGCCGCCGCCGCCGCCGCCGCCGCCGCCCACAGCCGCGCTCGCGTGCGCGCGGGCACGGGCACGCAGGTCCGCGGCCGCGACCCGGGAGAGCGCCACCTTGATGGCGGCCGTGCGCGTGACTTCCGGTTTGAACCCCACGGCCGGCAGGACGGCCGCCTCCGAATCGTCCCAGGCGAGCGCCCCGCCGCCGCCCGCCGCGGGGGCGCCGTCTGGGCCGGCCGGCGCCAACAACAGCCCCGTAAATCCAAAGGCCTTGCGCAAGGCGGCGCACCCGTCCGCCAGGAAGGGCGCCGCCCCGGGCGCCCGCTCGCCCGCCGACCGCAGGCAGACTTGCCAGGCCGCCTCGTACGCCAGGAAGCGGGCCCACGCCTCCCGCCGGCCCATGCGGACGACGGGGGGGCCGGTCTGAGGGGGGGCAGTGGTGGTGGTGTGCGTGTGCGTGTGCGCGGCGCCGCTGGCCTGCGCGGCAGAGCGGTGGTGGCTGCCGCCAGTGCCCCAGGCAGCGGCGGCTGGCCGGCCGGCATCTGTCGGGCGGCGGGAGCCGGGGGCGGCACCGCCCGCGGCGAAGGCCGCCGCCACGGCCGCCGACATTGGAGGGGGAGCACCAGCCGCCTCCATTTCAGGGGATCGGGCGGGCGAGCCCGCGCCAGAGGCGGGGCGGGCCGGGCTGTCGTCGTGCGGCGCCTGGCGCTGGTGCTGCTGCCGGAGGTGGACTGCTGCCTGGTAGTGGGCCGCCGCCTCCGCCTCGTGCCGCCCCACGGACGCCCGGACGCCGTGCTCCAAAGGGGCTGCCACGGTGGTCCGCTCGGACAAGGGGTCGTCCCCGCCGGCGGCCGTGTGGCGCACGAGGCGGCCGTGGAGGGCGGCGACCGCGCCGACAAAGCCGCGCGAGGATGGGGAATTGCGGTGCGCGCCCGCGTCGTCTTCCTCGCCATTGTGGTGGACTTCCGTGGGTGGGGCGGTCGGGGAGGGGGCCGCCCACTGGTTGGGGTTGAAGGTGGTCTATGGGGAGGAATAAGGGCGCGGGCGGGGTGGTTCGGTGAGGAAATCGGCCGGTCCTAGAGAGGCGGCGTCGTGTTGCGCGCTGTTTTTTTTTTTTTTTCGTTTTCGCTCTCCTCTCTCTTTCTCTCTCACCTGGTGCACCGCGGGTGGGCCCATGCCGACCGGCTCATCCATGCCCGCATCCGCGTCGGGCCAAGATTCGGACTGTAAAGGGAGAGGGGAGAGAGGAGAGAGGGGTGTGAGGGGTGTGAGGGGCGGACGGCGACACAGAGAGACAAAAAAAAAACAGCCACGTTTTTTTTCTTCGGCGCCCGCCGCATGCGGGTCTCGAGTGACAACACGCGACGCGTCAAGCGAGCCGCGTTCGACCTCCCATGCAGGCATGTGACGTACACCAGGAAAAATACTCTCCTCTCAGATCTCTTACCCATTTCGGCTTGGCCATGCCGGCCGAGAGGGTGCCACCACCACCCGTGCCGCTGCCCGGCCGCTCGCGCGCCGCGCGCTCGGCGGCGCGGGCGGCCCGCCGCTCCTCGGCCCGGCGGCCGCTAAACATTTGTTTGAGGGGTAAGCTTGGTCTTTGGTCTCACGCACGCGCGCGCGCAAGGGATGGAGAGCGCGTGAGAGAAAGAGGAACTGTGCGTGAGTACGCGCGCAGAGAAGAGGGAGTGGAGACCTGCGGCGCGCTCGGCTCTCCCCCCCCCGTCTCCACTCTTCTTCTCTTCTTCTCCCCCCCGCCTCAATGCGCTGCAGCCCCCGCCTGCCCACGCTCGCGACCCGCGACCCGCCCGCCATGCCTTTCTTCCCGGCCTGGGCGCGCCGCCGCCTGGTCGGAAGTACGCCCCCCGGCCGGGCAGGCGACAGGAAAACGACAGCCACGCCGGCGGCGGCCCCGCTCTCCTCCTCAATCTCGGCACCCGTGCCTCCGCCTCCCCCTCCCTTTCCGACGCCCCCGCCTGCCCTCTGGGCCGCCATCGTGGAGACGTACGCCCAGGCCACCGCCTCCGGCGCCGTCTGCCGCACCGATACGGCCGCCTCCATCCTCCCCGATGGAGGGTGGGGGTTTGTGCTGCGGTCGGCGGCGGCGACGCTGGCCGCGAAAGATAAGGCGGGACGGCGGCAGGGGAGCGCGCCCTCCTCGCCCGCCCGGCCAAAGGCGGCAGCGGCGCCACCGCCGCCAACGACGGACACCTGGTTCAACCCGTTCTCGCCTCCCGACCCCCGCCTGGTCGTCCTGCGCGCCCCGGCCTTCCCTCCCACACACGTCCTCGCCCTCAACAAATTCAACCTGGCCCCACACCACACCCTGGTCATCACGTCCTGCTTTGAACGTCAGGAGGCGCCCCTGACGCCGGGCGACCTGGGCGCCACCTGGGCCGTGCTGGACGCGTACCCTGGTGCCGGCGGCCTGGCTTACTTCAACAGGGGCCCCGGGAGCGGCGCGTCCCAGCCGCACAAGCACCTCCAAGTCGTGCCCTTGCCGCTGGATGGAATAGAAAAAGGAGGGGGGGCACAGACCGGTTTTGATGGCGCCCCCTCCACCACCGCCCGGGCGCCCTTTGAGGGGAGTGTGCTGGAGGCGACGGTGCAGGCGGCCCTGTACGTGCCGGTGCCCTTGCGGTCCCTGCCATTCCGGGCGTGGGGCGCCCGTCTCCCGGGCGGGCGCGACGCCGGCGGGTCTCAACCCTCCCCCGCCGCCCTGGCCGCCTGCGTGTCCGCCCTTGCCACCGCCGCGGGCGCGCCGCCGAGCCTCCAGGACTGGACGCCAGGGGACAGCTTGGCCGCCATCCAGGCGGGGCGCGGGCCGGGAGGCGGCACGGCGTCGTGGAACCTCGCCCTCACCCGCCGGTGCGTGCTGGTCGTGGCCCGCCCGCCGCCAGGGAGCGCCGCCGCCGCCGCCGCCCTCAATTTGAACGCCATTGCCTATGCGGGGTCCCTATACGCGCGCGGGCCCGCCGACATGGAGGCGATGGCGCGGGCGGGAGGGCCGATGGGGCTGCTGGCGGCGGGCGGGGTGGGGTGGGGATGAGATGGGGGTGAGATGGGAGGTAGAAAAAAGCGACCTTTGAAGTGGTGGGGGAGGGCGGCGGCGTCCCCGGCGACGGCTCGGTACTCGCCCTGCGCGCCTCGGTCGTTCGCCACCAGCCGGACCACCTGCGGCCCTGGCCGCGCACGTGGCGCGCCATAGTCCAACCGAACGCGTTGGTTAGCAGAGGACCATATCTTTACGTGTCAAGCTTGGCGTTCCAAGCCCTCTTCCCTGACTGTGGCGAGCGAATGATGGTGGACGTGATGGTCGAGGGCGCCCAGGACCAGGTGTGGCCGGTCAGGTTGGTGCGGGCCAATTTGTACCAAGGAACGCGTCAGCCCAATGATCAGTCTGGACAGCTGAAAGCTGGCTCGCCAGTCCTGCGGGACGCCTTTGGCGGCACCCTCCATCTTGGCACGACCCTGGAAATGACCCGCGCGGGCGACGGCTTTGGTGGGCCTGGGCCGCCTGTGGTGGACATGCGCGTCGTGGTTGACGGCGACGACGACCAAGTCGATGGCTGAAGTGCCCCCTCAAGCCCGGGGGACAGGGCCGGGGGCGGGCGCCCCTCAAAACCTTCAGCGCCGGTTGAAGGCGGCGCGGGCTCAAGTCAGGAAGCGGTGGAACGCGAGTGGGAGGCTGCCAGTGCGGCAGGCGTGCAGGCGGACGCGGCAGTCCCGGCAAGCTTGTAGGTATCATCGATCCTACTAATCACACACGCCCGCGCCCCACTCCCCACTCCGACGGCGGGAGGAGAGAGAGAAAGAAAAGAAAAAAATGGAGGCAAGGTCAGCGGTCAAGTCTCACTCTCGCAATTCGCGCTCCTTTCAAAAACTTGGCGCTCCCACGGACCTCGCGCGCATACTCCCGCGCCCTCTCCCATTTCTCCCCCAGGGGGTATGGCTGTGATGGCGGACAAGCGGGGCCCCAAGCTGGGCGACGCGGCGAGCCTGTGCGTGTCATGAGGGAGAGGGGCGGCGGCGGCGCTCCCACATCTCGACAGCTCTCTCATCCTCTCTCTCCCTCTCCTCCCTCCACAGTTGGAACTTCACCCCGTCTCCCGGCTGGACGACCGATGAGGCAGCCACCCTGAAGCTGTGCCTCATGCACCTGGGTGTGGGCAAGTGGAAGGAGATCCAGGTGAGGGAAGAGAAGGGAAGGCGGACGGCGGCGACGGCGCGCGCTCAAAAAAACGCCCGCCCGCTCGTCGTCTCGTCATCACTCTCCCCCTCTCCGCCTCTTCACACACACACGCACCAGGAATCCGGCCTCCTGCCCGGCAAGCTGACCCAGCAGTTGAACGGCCAGACCCAGCGCCTGCTGGGCCAGCAGAGCCTGGCCGCGTACACGGGGCTGAAGGTGAGGAAAGATGGGAGAGATGAAAATGAGATGGAATGAGAGAGAGAGAAAAAAT
>Ga0315289_10008624_pt1 | contig 14720 bp, 10 predicted proteins | sample YL17G11_40_MG_FD_203452 | JGI IMG/M metagenome (GOLD analysis project Ga0315289, IMG submission 203452) | Sediment microbial communities from Yellowstone Lake, YNP, Wyoming, USA - YL17G11_40 | ecosystem: Environmental > Aquatic > Freshwater > Lake > Sediment | place: USA: Wyoming | collected...
ATCATTACCTAAAACTCTTAAATAATGGCTCAGTTATTGAAAATCAAGGGGCTGGTAGTCTAGCTCGGTTAGGACATCTGCTTGACGTGCAGAAGGTCGCCGGTTCAAGTCCGGTCCGGCCCACCAACAACCTTGAATGCCACTGTTTTCACTGTTGTTCAGCGAATTTACGTTTGAATAGGTGCTGATTAGCTGTTTCAACGTGTTCTCAAATGTCTTTGACAAGTTGAAGCCTAATTCACGCGTCTTTTCAACCAATTCTTTGTCGAGATACAACACGACATTATGCTTGTTTGACATTGCATTCGCATCCGGGCGAATGCGAAGGGAAGTTCTATGTTATAAGTCTGATGCTTGTTTACAGTCCAGTTCTTTTCCGTGCGCGCCCTTTCACTTTGCGAATCTACCTGTCTCAACGTCTTTTATGAACTTTAGCAGTTCACGGAAGTATGTTTCTTGGTCATCGTACATGCAGAGATGGCTTCCGTTCTCGCAAACGACAACACGGGAATTCGGTATTAGCTTGCCCATCTTCTGAATGTCTTCGACACTCATGGTGTCGTGTCGACCTACCATAAGAAGCGTGGGAACCCTGATGTGTTGAAGGTCATCCCATCTATTCCAGTCCTTGAATGTGCCCGTGACAACAAACTCGTTCGGTCCCTGCATTGTGTTGTATATTTCAGTGTTCAAGTGCCTGAAAGCACGCATAAATGGTTCGGGCCAAGGATCGAGGCGGCACATATGCTTTGAGTAAAGATGTTTGAACATAACCTCCTGATATTCAGGCGCGTTATATTCTTCTCTAGCCTCATACTTTTCCAAGGTCTGTCTTATTTCAAGCGGAAACTTCTGGCGAAGCTCGTTGACATACTTGACATATGAACTGATGCTGGCAGTCATATCCGATATTATCAGAGCCTTAAGGTGATGTTGATATTTCAAAGCGTACTCGATACCTAGCATTCCGCCCCAAGATTGTCCGAACAGATAGAAATTGTCCAGTCCAAGCGCAACTCTGACTTGTTCTACTTCATCACGAAACCGATCAACAGTCCATAAACTCTTGTCTTTTGGCTGATCAGAATAGACAGATCCAAGTTGGTCATAGTAGTAAAACTCAATTCCTTCTCGGGGTAAGAAGTCTTCAAAACACTCAAAGTATTCGTGTGTGGCGCCTGGTCCTCCATGTAGAGTGAGCATCTTTGTTGCACTACTCCCTACTTTTTTCGTCCAGATGTTGTACTTCCCGTCAACTTGAATCATTTTCACACCGCCAGTTTTTATTTCATACTTTGAATTTCCCATATTCCTCCCTCAACAAGATCGCTTACATTAAGAGCACGTTGCAGTTTTTTAAGGAATCTTCGATTTAATTCTTTATACTCACTTCAACTATAATAGGCCTTTTAGGTGATACAAATGGAGTTTGACGTGACTTCTGTTTCAGCGATAGTGGCAGCTGTAGGTGTGTTGGTTGGGGTTGTCCTGACTGTTCTAGAACTCAGAAATCTGGTCAAACAGAGGCAGACAGACTTGTTCATGAAAGTCTATTCAATTTTCGGTAGCGGGAAGTTTAGCAAGGCAGTAAGAAGACTTCTAGCAACAGAGGTTAAGAACTACGATGACTTTGTCAAAAAACATGGACCAGTAGTTTCAATAGAACCTGAACCCGCTCAAATCTGGCTTGACATAGACCTGATTGGGTGGTTCTTCAATGAAATGGGGTTTCTTGTGAATGAGAAGCTCGTAAGCGAGAAATTGGTTTGCAAGCTTTTGGGCTATTGGGTCATAATACTATGGGAGAAGATGAGACCTCTGATATATGGGTGGAGAAAAGAATACAATATGTCTGAGTCATTTTCTTGGTTTGAATATCTTTACAATGAAATGAAGAGAAGAGAGCAATAGCTGGAAAAGACGCCGTAGACACTTCTACTTCTTTTTCTTTTGAAAAAGTCTCATGATAAATCTCCATATAAGAAAAAACGCAGAGAAAATTCAAGTAGTGTGCACTTCGTGCACACGACGAGCCTACCTCTTTCAAACCTCTTAGTTCTTTGTAACCTCTCTGTTACGTGCACTTCCATAGTGAGATGCTTATATTTCCTGACGTTGAAATCTAGTATGACTCAAAATGCCAAATCATGAAGAACATTGTCAACATAGTCTCAAGAGATATGGCATTCGAGGGGACGAGATTCATGCGTGGATGGATGAGCCTTCTAGCATTGCTGGAATGTCGCACAGGAGTTTCAGGCATGATCTATCTAGTCTTCCAACAGCGATTCAACTGTTTGGTAAGGTTTATGGAGCTGAAACTGTAGAGAACATCTTTCTTGACCATCTGAAAGCTGATAGCGAGGAAAATAGGAAGCGTGACCAAGAATCTAGTGGAAGTCTCTCACCCAAACTGTGGTCGAGATCAGAAGATGATTTCCTTTGTCGCAGATTCCTAGATATGTCAGATGATGCCTTGGAAGCAAGTCTTCAAACGAAATCAAAAACAGAGATAAGAAAAAGAAGAGAATACTTAGGATTGATTAGGCCTAAAATAATCAAGAGAACCAGGAACCAGCAAAGGATTCAAAGATTAGTTTTCAAACTGCAAAGAGGACAGAGGATACTTGGCACTGTCAAGGTGACTGGTGGTAACAATGATGTGGATTTTGGGTTTTTCACCTATCAAGGAGCCTCCGTTTCTGGACTCAGACCTGTGAATGCAGAAAGAATTTCAGGTGGTAAATCGTTTGAATATCACATTAGTGTTTCAGGGAACTACTGTTTCTACTTCAGCAATTCCTTCTCTGTCATCACTTCAAAGTTGGTAGAGTTCTCCTATCACTTGGAGAACGGAAAAGAGATTGGAATATCATTCTCAGTATAGCGACGCTTCGGGTGCAAGAAATTCCTACTCTCATAGGTCTCTTAGTTCCCTCAAGTCTCTCTGTTACGATATCACTTCTCAACTGCTACTGCTGTTCACACTATCATCTGTCAGGTTTCATCTTTCAAGATTACAGCAACTTTCTAAATTTCTAATTTCTAAACGGGATGAAAAAAAGAGTTTCTAAGATTTTTTATTGATTAGAAAATAGAAATTAGAAAATCACGAGGGCGTGCGAGGGGACGCTTATTGTTATAAGTTTGGTGCTTGTTGCGCGCGTTTTTCTCTGCTCATTACTCAATCTCGTTGCATGCCACGGATGATCTCAATTTCCTTTGGAGTCAATCCATAAAGTTGAAAGATTTCCTTGTCAATTTCTGAGTCTATTTTGCCAATCTCAGTCCCTAGCCTCTGTTTCTCATGAACTGCTTTCATGTAAGTGCCCATTATGTCTCTGATAGTTCTTGTATTTTGAGCAACGTCTTTGCTAAAACGGGGTATTGGTGTTTCGAGAATTTTCGAAGCGATATTTCCAGATCCATGCCTATTTTTGGTTTTTGCAAGCACATAGTAAAGAAACTTCCTCACGAGTTCTTCCTTAAGCTGTAATCTCAAAATGGGGACTCTGGAAACGAGGCACTTCTTGCCTTTTTCAGTCTTGAAATAGTCCGCGAGGAGAATGAGCCAATCCGACTCTTCTTGAATATATACATCCTGAAGTTCACCTTGCTCCCTCAAACCCATGATTTCTTTTTCAGATACAGCAAGTTTATCATAGAAAAACTTCAGCTGCACTTCATCGAGGACGGGGGCCAAGTATCGTTCGAATCGATCAATGATGCTGGCGTAGAGTTTTTTCAGTTCTAGTATCTTGTTAACCAATTCGACCAGACGATCGTGTTTCATTCTACTCTCGGCACCAAAATCGATTCTGGCGACGGGTATCTGCTCAAGATATTCAGACTTGATATGGATATCGATCCAAAGTGTCTTGAAATAGATGTTTATCAGTTCTGAATTGAGGATCGCAAGCAGGTACTTAATTGAATATGGAGAGTTGGGCAGCAGGTTAACAACATTTGTTGTCTGCAGGGCATAGCGCTTCTCATCATCGTAGCCTGCTATTACCCTGCGCTCCAAGTTGATACTCCGTATTTCTTGGACAATAAGCTTCTCTCTGCTAGTGAAGATCTTTTCGTCTCTGGGGGCATCTAATATTGCGGGGTCATAATTGACAAAGAGATTAGGACAGTCAATAAAATATCTGTCAATGTCTTTTCCCCTGACGATTGGTTTGTATTGATCACTTTTCTTCTCTTCCACTATGAGTTTTACATTATCACCAGTTCTCATGCCTTGGTTTGCCCGTGCTATCTCCGACAGGCGAATCGAACATGCTGTTATCTTTGCAAAAACCTCAGCGATTTCAGGCTTCAGTTTTATGTTGAACATGTTCTTGTGGGTAGTCAAGAAAAGATTCTGAGGTATAGTGTAGGATTCATACTTCTTACTCTGCAAGTCTTCTATATCTGTGACTATCTTGATTTGATGTCTATTCCTTTCATTTTCGTCTTCGTTTTTCCTCAGAATCAGAATCATGGTCTCGTTCTTTGCGTCTTTGAAAACGTCTGTCCCAAGTTGGACTATCTGTTCAATTGTTGTTCTGTTAAGTATCATTAGTCTCAACTTAGAATAACTGTCGTTGTTCAGAATACGGCTTGGAACGATGAAGCCGCACATGTCTCCGTGTCTAAGAAGTCTAATCGATCTCTCTATAAACAGTGAAAAGACGTCCGACCTGTATTCGAAGGTTGGGTAGAGTTCGCGATAGAGCAGCTTATCTTCATTGGGAATTGTTTCAATGCCGACGTAAGGAGGATTGCCCGCTATTATAACAACCGATTTCTTATCTTCCCAAAAACTGAATTCTTCCCAGTCAAAAGGCGTTCTTGTTCCTAACGGCTTAAAACTTAGGGTATCCAGTTCTTGTGGCGATACTAAAGCATCACCGACTTTGATGTTAGTACCGAGTATTTGAGGTAGCTTCTCCCTTTTTCTCAAGGCTTTAAGCATCAGGTTAACAGAAGCTATTTCAGCTGCTTGAGGATCAACGTCCACTCCATAGAGATTCTCTGTTATTATCTTTGTTTCAACATTCGATATTTGATCAATCTTGGCCCATTCTACGTGAACCATCTGTTTGTTGTATTCGTCATACCATCCTTTCAACATGTCAAAAGCTTTGATAAGAAACGATCCCGAGCCACATGCGGGGTCGAGGATCTTAAGGTTGGCTATCTCTCTTGGCGTTTTGCAGTTGCGCAATAGCTCTCCCAGAGTAGCACGCATTATGTATTCTACTATGTAAGGAGGAGTGTAGTAGATTCCTCCTTCTCTTCTTTTTGTCTTGCTTGTTACGATTCTGACTCCTTGCTCTCCGTCTGCCAGTATGTGCCCAATGTAGTCTTCGTATATTGCGCCTAGGACATCTGAGTCAATCAGGTCGAAATTGTATCCATATAATGCCTTATCCGAGAGAATAAACTCTAGGACATCGTTCTCAATTCGAAGATCTTCGCTTCCATGTCGTTCGAAAAGCTTGCTGTCATAAGCATCGTCGAGTTCACGAAATATGCTCTTCAAGCTTTTCATAAACAGCGTTGGCAGGTCACGTTTGCGCCAAGATTCGAGTTGTATCCAAAGACTGTCTGCGCCTATGATTCCTCGGTCCTCAGCGACGCGAGTGAAGAGGATTCTGTCCAATATTCTCTGCACTGACTCTCTAACATCCGACAGAGCCAGGTCAGGGTGATTCTTCAGAATCGAACTGACAAGTCTTACTCGACATTCATACAAAGTCTCCAGAATCTCTCTATCAACTTCATTTCTTGTCCGTCGCTTCTCGAGTGCATCCAATCTACCGGTAACAATGCTTTCCTTTGAAAGCAAAGCAAGTTTTTGCAGGTCACGGCCTAAGAATTCGTGAACATGTATCTTAAACTGAAGGCCGTCTTCAGGCTTCTGAGTGTGTGCATAATAAAGTCTGAGTTCTCGGAAATTCGTAAGAACGCACCAGTCCACTTTCAGATGCCACGCGTAGCGAGTAGCCTGGTAAGGGTAAGACTCCTCTTTGCCCCTGACGACACGCTTGCTATCGAGATCCTCCGTGAATTTCTTTATCTCAACGACAAGCTTTGGCGTTTTATGAATCTTTAAGGAATAGTCTGCTGGACCAGTCAGGGTTCTTCTCTGTTCGGCAACCTCATCGATATTACTGGTATCCCAACCCAAAGCTTGAAACAAAGGCAGGATGAATTTTGAACCTACGTCAGCCTCTGAGAACTCTCCCAATTTGCCTTTCTGGACCAAGTCGACAAATCGTTCCGCAAGACGTGAAATCGTTGGTTCATCAATGCCTTTTTCCAATTGACCCACTGATCTCTGTTTTCAATCTACTCTGTCATTACACTTCTTGGGCGGAAGGGCTTCTTAAATTTCTTCCTTCATTCCTGTTTCACACATATCAGTAGCACGGGGTGATTGATCGACGATAACATTAGAGTACGTGGCCTTCATATGACAATCTCACCTTTTTCAAATCTATTAGATCCAAGCAATCTCTCCTGAATATCGCACGCGGCCTAAAGTCGATTCAAATCCACGAATACATCAATCATGAATTTTCTCAATTTGTGTCTTCCGATTCCCAAGCACGAATGAAGCAGTTGGATTGCACCTTTCCATTCATAGACAGTTGTTGGTCCTTTCATTTCTAGATCATTTATGAAGTAGACAAGGACAAGGTAAGCTTGAAGTTCATTCTTCCTCAACAAATAAAGATGAGCCAGCCTGTTCGTATACTGATAGAAACACTTAGACCAATCGAATTCGCTCTTTGAATTCAGATAACCTTTGGTTTCCTCTAGACTCTTTTGAATCTTCTCTATTGAATTCTTGTCTTCCGCTCTCAAAGTTGAAATCAGTTCTGAAATATGCGACTTAGCTTCGACAAGAAACAACTTTCCCGAAGAGCTTTTTCCAAGAGCATCCCATTGAGGCCCTCCTTCAGGCCAAAACTGGCTCAAAGGCACTTTTTCCAGCTTGACACGAAGTTTTTCTAGGAAGGCTTCATCTCGATACTCCTTGTACCCCTCACTTTTCAGCGGTGAAAGCCATTCTATTAGCTCGTCGTTTGGCAGGTTAAGGTTCTTTCTTACTTGTGAGTTCAGAATTTTCGGTTCTTCATTGACAAGCTTCCGAATCCATTTCTGGCTTCCTTTTTTGTCAGAAGATTGAGTAACCCGAGCCATTTCAATCACTTTGATGTCTCTCATTAAGGTGTTATTTGGTTTTCCCTAATACCCTGATCGCAAAGATTTATTGATTGTGTGCACTCCGTGCACACGTGGTCTATCTCCTCACAATCTCCTAGTTCTTCAAAACCTCCCCATAGCCGAACAACTAGTCAGCACCGTCATTGCTCATGCTATCACATTTTCAGATAACGATTATTTTTCTAGTTTTCTAATTTCTAAATGGGGAGAGGAAATGGAATTTCTAGTATTTTCTCTTATTTAGAATTAGAATTTAGAAAATTCAAGTGTAAATAGGCAATACTGACAGGTCTAGAGGTTATGTACAAAGAGGTTAGCTGGAATCATAGTTTGCTTTTTATACGCTAATACATGCTCCAATAACTTTCTGAAAATCTAATAAACCAGTTCAGGTTTTAGATGGTTTTGCGAGAGAAATGGTTCGCGACAAACTTCCTCAATTTGACGAAAAGGACAAGATCAAGATTCTTTTATGGTGTGAGCGACATTGTTGCTTATGTGGAAGGGCTTGTGGCACAAACATTGTGATCCACCATATAAAACAAAAAGGAAAGAGAGAAGAACTGTCCAATATAGGCAACGCTATTCCGCTCTGCTTTGATTGTCATGGAAGTATCAAAAGCTATAATCCCATACACGCTTTAGGCACATCTTATAAGATTGATGAAATTAAGGCGCGTAGAGAACAAATATACGAGAAATATACGCGTCATGTGGTTCCAAGAGTCCATTTTGAAATAACCCAGATAGTGAGAGGAAATCCTTCTCTACCTCCTCGTAGATTTCCCAATGTTGGCTTCAACATAGCACATACTGACTATCGCTTCCTTCCAGTAACAGCTAAGGTTGAAGTGAAACATATTCTTGGTGGAAAAGACCTAGGAATAATGGACGATCCAACTGGATACTATTCTGGAGAGACAGAATGGAATCTGAATCCAACGACTATCATCTTTGGGAACTTCTCTGTTCCAAAAGAATGTGCCGAGAGCCCGGAGGATCTTAAGATAGAGGTAAGAGTCACAATAATCGATCAGTATGGCAGACCGCACAAGCTTCTACCTCAATGTTGGACTTATGTAAGAAAAGATAACTACTGGTTTCTAGAACCACGCTCTTTCACAGAGTGGACTTGAACCATAGTATTATTGTTCTGCACGGCTCGATTGATCTTACATTCATTAACCCCTAGGTTTCACAATCATGGAGTTTCTTTATCACCCAAACTTCGTCCTCAACTTCCACAAAATCGATACATTCTTCAAACTTGCCAATATCACCACACTCAACAAACTTCTTACAGTTCAAACAAGCCTCAACTCGTTCATGCTTCAACTTGCGTGCTAAACTCTCTTTCATATATTGGATCACTGCTGAGCAACTGATTTGACACACTAAAATCATCAGAGAATCAGTTGCCTGTTTAACAATCTCGACGGCCGTATATGGAATACCTAAATCTGAAGATTGTAGTCCCGCCGGATTTTTCCATTGTCCTCTATCTTTGGAATTTTCCTAATATATTATAACTAAGAAAAAAGAGAAAAGAGAAAAAAAAGTGAACTTTGGCTATTGTGCTTCCAAAGACAATCCGCCAGTCTTGAAGATCAATTTGACACCATAACCTTCGAGGACTTGTTGGTACTTCAGAGCAGTGGTGTGCACTTGATCTGTTTGACCGAGCAAGACTTGGCTCGGCGCGCATTTCCTTTTTTGTTTTGTGTAGTGAATCATCCTAGCTATAAGAGGGAGGTCTTCGACGTCGACATTTGCTTTGTCAAGCCAGAGTCTGGCAATCCATGGGCCGTCTTTTGACAAACCGCCTTTCAGTACAGGTTGGATGCATTTTGGTCTCGTGATAGATGGCCAAACCGGTGACATCTTCTGTTTCAAGAACTTTTCAATGTCGATCTTGGTCATGCCTACGCAGACTACTAGGCTTCTCTTTCGACCTGATGGATCTTTTATTCTGCCGAGGCAGTTCACGAGTTCGCCGATTTCATTATTTCTTTTCAGAATCTGCGATTTCACTGTGTTCTTTTGTTCTTCGGCTAGACCTTCAAAGCTTTCTAGGAAATAGTCGTCAGGCCATGAGCATGCAAGCGCATCGAAACTGTTTGTCTGAACATAGGGGCCTAGCACCAGGAGCATTTTGAACCTGCTTTCTGCTTGTATTCCTCTAGTTTTCGAGCTTCTGTGCCAGGTGGTTTCTCCAACATTCCATCGTTCGACAATCTTTGCTGTGTCCTTGTTCAAGCAGACTATGAACGTTTCATCAGAGTCAAAGTTGAAGCTGCGAATCACATTCTCAAATCTATCTTGCACAGCTCTATTACCCACGAAAAATTTGACCGCTGAGTGATATCTGTCGCAAACTACCAATTGTGACTCATCGGTGCGATTTGGATCTAGCCAGACTTTCGGTATTACTTCTCGCCCAAAGATAGCAGCGTAGTTCAGCTCTAGATGGCAAGCGTCAACGAGCAAGACAGTACCATTTTCGAATGCTTTGCAGAATTCGCGCAAGTGAACAAGGGTGTCTTCAATCGGAGCTGCAGAGACTTCATCGTTTTTGATGGTTATGAACACATCTCTTGTTAGCATCAGAGGAAAGACATCTTGAAGCAGTGTGGTGTCTTTGCCCTGTTCCGTGAGTCTGGTTATGTATCGCCAAAAATTTGGGAAGTCTGAATCTTCTAAAGCATCGTCTATTCTGTTTTGATGTTTTCCCGGTTGAAACATCGTCTCTATGCGGCAAACAGTACTTTCCAGAGTGAACCAGAATTTGACGAATATCCAATCTCTCTTGTTGTGGATGTAGGACATTGTGTTCATCATTTCTTCATATCGTTGCCACTCTTCTGGAAACTGTTGTCTGAGCAGATCAGAGACTTTTCTTGTTTCGGAATTGTCGATTTTGACTAGTCTTATTGCTTGCGGAGACCAAAGAATCCGCGTGCTGTCTTCGTCAAGAATTCCTACCTTGCAACTGCACACGGGCTTCAGAAGTTTTGATCGAGTTTTTTGCATTACCTCAAGTTTCTGATATGTTGTGATGTAAATGTCCGCTTCTTCTGACAGCAATCGCTGATACATACAATGGCTTGGCTTTCCGTTGTACTCACAGTTTTTGCAGCTTTTCCTTAGCTGAAACTTGAGTTTCAATCTTCGATCTAGTTTTCGGCAGAGTCTCGTGTTATCGGGTATTATGAGAATTTTCGGCGTGTAGCCTAAGATTTTGTTTAGCTGTCTCTTGATATCTTTGGTTAAGTCGTTTGAGTGAGTGACTATGACGGCTCTCTTTTTGTTCTCAATGCAAGCTATGGCCGGGTTCAGAGTGCCTCCTGTTCTTGTTGGTTTGACGATAGCAAAAATCCCTTGTTCTTCAATTAGTGCGCGGGCTTGCTCTTTGTGAGAAGCAAATTCTGACATACACAACTAACGAATGGGCGCAATGCCCAAAGCCAACTAAATGCAACTGTGGCATAAACTTCTCACCTCGCAATGTTGTTTTGTTGCAAACAAGAGAACTATATTAGTCGTTACTTGTTTCAAAAGCCTTTCCTATTAACAATAGCGTATGAGACAAAAGACAATAGCCAGACAGACTACATGTTAAACGACAGAAAGCAAGCTGTTTCCATGCGCATAGACACACTCACTTCTATAAGAGTGCATAACCAAACTAACTTGTAGAATTGAAGGGGATGCTAAAATGGCCTTTGATGAGCATGGCAACTTTGTCAGACGGCCTAATGTCGACACTAGAAGGGAAAAAGAAGCCAAAAGAGAAAAGGCAAGAATAGCCAATGAGGAAAAGTGCATAGAATACATCCTGAAAAGACTGCTAACGGGGCCTGTTGAAGTAGCAGTTCTGTGGAACGAACTTGAACCCTACGACGAGGTGAGGAGAGAGGTCATCGGAAATATGATCTCTTGGGCAATAATCAGACGTGAGAAGATCAACCACTATCCAAGAAAGGCGACAATTGTTTATCGCCTAAACATTACCCATGACTTTCTCACAAAACCATCATCAAAATACTACTATCCCGAAATTGCCAAAGCGTCTCAGGCTGCCCTGGACGAACTACGTAAACGAACATCCTCCCCCTAAACCCAATCAGTTGACATAGACGCAACAGCACGCGTGAAGTCACAAGCGTTTCAAAGGCCCTTTGAAATCTCATGGACTTTTTTGGGTGCGATTTTTGTTCGATTGAGGGGGTGTGTTCACAGAGGTTATTTAAGGTTGTACGTTGGATGGTTTGACAGTGGTTTGGTATGGGTAAGTATGATCGGCTGGGGAAGTTTTTGAGTTTGCATCGGGACGATAAGATTACTTTGACTCTTGAGCAAACTGAGATGCTCTTGGGTTCGAGGCTTCCAGAATCTGCGCGAGTGTATTCTGCTTGGTGGAGTGATGCTTCTTCGCATCCTCAAGTGAGAAGCTGGTCAGACATAGGCTGGAAGGTACACGTCCACAGTGAGAAGGGAAAGGTTGCCTGGGTGACCTTCAGAAAGCGCGAGGAGTGAGTAAATCTGCCGAAGCGCGCGTTACTAGCAACGTGAGGAGTGACTCATTTTTCCTGATCAAATAAGCGATAATGTGGCAAGAGGCGAGATCCGTAATTCGCTGCGTCGTCTGGAAGGTCTGACAAGCCAGACTCTTCAGCAGAAATGGGATGAGTACTGCACGATGAATTGCGTGTTCCAGCACTTGTGTTTGTTAGAGGATCTTGGACTAGACATTCTGAGAGATAGGAGCAGAGGCAAAGTTGTGGTTCATATTAACAGACTTGTTGAGTTGACCTATCTAGGATTCATGTACTCTATGCTGTTCGGAGACTATTTCTCCTCAGCGAGAAGTCTGCGGTGGATCTACGAAGGAGGCCTTGCTGCCTTTGGTGCGTCTCGCGATGGCGAGGTTCTGACAGGTGATCATAACGATTCTGGATACCTGAGCATCGCGAAATTCGAAAGATGGATGAGAGATCTTGATCTCAGAAAACCCCGGGCGAAATTCGGACCTACAAATAGAGAAAGAATTCTAATGCTGCTTGGTTTGTCTCAAGAGGAAAGGGACAGATACAAGGGACTTTATAGTGATCTGTGCAGATACTCTCACCTGTCAAAAATAAGTCTACGGAGAGATACATTGGTACCAAATCTGACAATAGACCTGAGGGAGTTTTCTAGGGTATATCGGATGAATGTTAGAACTATGGATCTGTATATGTTTGCTATTTTGAAATCATACGAAGCAATCGACGGCATCGAGATTTTCTTGAATGGCTATAGGTCATGGTTTTCTCCTGGCAATTCTCACACGAGACTACTCGCAAGTGGGTTTCCACTCACAAAAAGCTACGTTTATGGACAAAGATGACCCCTGTGTAGTGTGCTATGAAATATAAACTGGGACCTACTCATAGCATTTAGAGCGGCATGGAAACAATGTGGGATCAGAGAATTAGCTTCAGGAGATTCCTTTTCGGATTTCTTGTATTTCTGTCAGCCGTACTGTGTTTAGCTGTGTTCAGACCTTCTTTCACTGTTACTCCGCTCAAAGCCTGTATGAGCATTCAATTGACTAATGCAAGCAACGAAACAGCCCAAGACGTCCGCTTTGACTTTCAATTGTCTGACAAGAGGATCGGATTTTCTGATGCCGTCTATACACTGATTCAAACTCCAACTGACACTTCGATAATGTCAACACCAGACGGATCACGGTTTACTCTTTACCTGCCTGAATGGGCGGTTAACGAGCAGATACGATTCCTGATCGACAACATAACCGTGTCCTCAGACTTTCCACTTGACTTTTCCTCAATGTCCTCCAATCCGGTCTACTACCCCATTCCTAGCGAGCCTAAGAAAACCGAGTTTGATGCTGTTTTCTCCATCATCGGGAAAACTTTCTGGACGCAATCCATCTCGAGTTTCCACCAATTCACATATAACGGAACATTGCAGCCCTTGGAAAAAAGAACTCAGATAGAGGATCATTCTGATGGTTTCTTCGTATTCTTGACACTTCTTGTTCTCTTAATCTCATTGTCGATTTGGAGCCCAGGAATATGGAGGAAGCTTCCATTTGCCACGCTCCTGCTCGCGCTTCTGATGATTTTCATCTATGCCTTCATCGGGTCTGGAAGAGAAATATACACTATGCGCCCTTTCCCTTGGGACGCTTTTAAAATATGGCCTTTTGGCACGTTCATGCATACTTCGGACGATCATATTTTGGGGAATCTGGCTGTTTTCATTCCGCTATCGATGTTGATGGAGATTTGGCTAAACGTCAAATCTAATCGACTTTTGTTCCTAGGTTGGTATGGATTGCCAATTCTTCTTGCTATGCTCTTTTCTGGAATTGGTTTTTCAATGGCAAACGAGTTTTTGGCATGGGCCTTATGGGGGCTGATAATAGTCACGAAAAAAATACGTAGCAGCCTGGATCTGTTTTTGTGTCTGCTTTCAGGCGTCTTGGCCTACACCTTCTTTGGTTGGGTATTTGCATACGTTCCGTACGTCTTTTCACCTATGGCATCAACATATTGGGGCGAAACTGCCCAAATTCACATCAGTTTTGGATTAATTGGCGCCCTTATTCTCGGGGTTATTACGTTATCCTTCGTCAAGAGCAAAGAAATCTCCGCAATTTTCGGAAAAGAAGAGCCGGTGACTTCGGAGGACAAAGAACAGCTTAGACGAGAATTGTCGCCTGCGCAGGTTCTACGAGTACAGCTACTGAACTCAGAGCTCTCGTCAAGAGAGAATTCCACGCTAGTCTTTTCAACCGTTGCTGCTTCAGCCTCTTTAGCTGTTCTTGTCTTGGCATTGGCTTCAACGAACTTGGAATGGTTCAGCTTAGAGTTTTGCATGGGCTTTCTGTTCTCGCTTGCAGGTTTCCTATATCGAGAGGCAACTATATTTGGCATTGATAACGAGAACTACACAGAGTTAAGAAGTCTTCTTTCACTTGCTTGCGAAAAAAGCGGAAAAGTGCGGAGACTTGATTTCTTGAGAATGGTCGCAATCAGGTTATTTCTTCTAGTCCCTGTAGGAAACTGGATCCTAGTCGTTACACACACAGAGGCAGTAAGTTGGATAGCTGTCACGTATTTGGCAATCTTCGGTCTTGCTTACTATCTTTCCATTCGCGAAATTGAGCTCAAGCATTCTCGATAATGCGCGTGCGTTCGAGTTCGTTCATACACACACTTTTGAAGACTATCTTCTATGACATAGAGGCTTTTGCACGTACGAAAAACATAGCGCGCTAGGCTGTTTAGAAATTAATTTGTTGTTTGGGCCATCTTATGTTAGGAAGAAACTTTGAACATTAAGCAAGTGCTTGTTTCACTGAATTTAGGTTCTATTCGCAGGTTTTTGATGTCTCTTTATCATGGAGACGGGCCTGGCAGGAAGCCTTATCCTCCTGTTTCCATGTTGAAGGCTCAGTTGCTGAAGTATCTGTGGCGTGTTCCAAG
>Ga0315289_10008625_pt1 | contig 14716 bp, 16 predicted proteins | sample YL17G11_40_MG_FD_203452 | JGI IMG/M metagenome (GOLD analysis project Ga0315289, IMG submission 203452) | Sediment microbial communities from Yellowstone Lake, YNP, Wyoming, USA - YL17G11_40 | ecosystem: Environmental > Aquatic > Freshwater > Lake > Sediment | place: USA: Wyoming | collected...
CACGCTCCCTCACATACCGAAGGTATTTTTCCTGATCGGCTATCACAGAAGGATCAGCTAACTGCCGTTCGATGGTTTCAAGTTTTTCTTCAATAGCTTCTAACTTTTGGAACATATATCCTCTTCTTTTTTAGGGGTGGCGAGAAAAACGGATACGACTGGTATGGAAGGGAGCTAAAGCGGGGAAGTAATGGATGAAAATTTCCGGAAGAACACTCCCCCCGGTGCAGTGCTTCGGGATGACATTAAAAAGATATGGTTATTTGGTGCGTTGAGTTGTTTTATCTCCTTCATTGGCTTCACCCTGTCTTCTCCGGTTCCCGTATTTTCTATTAAATTTTTCTACCCGGCCTGCTGTATCCACAAGCCTCTGTTTCCCTGTAAAAAACCCGTGACAGTTGGAGCAAATCTCAACCTTGACGTCCTTCCTGGTAGATTTTGTGTGGATGACATTGCCGCATACACAGGTAATGGTTGTTTCTTCATAGTTTGGATGAATTCCTTTTTTCATCTTTCTGCCTTCCTCCTTTTCACCTGCTCATCGAGTCTAAGAAATCGTCATTGCTCGTCGTACCCTGTACCTTTTCAATAAGAAACTCCATAGCATCTATGGAATTCTGCGGCTGGAGCACCTTCCGCAAAATCCATATTCGGTTCAGATCTTCCTTCCGTATCAGGAGTTCCTCTTTCCTGGTGCCGGAACGGTTGATGTCAATGGACGGGAAAACCCTCCGGTCAGAAAGTTTCCGGTCCAGATAGAGTTCCAAATTACCAGTCCCTTTAAATTCTTCAAAGATGACTTCATCCATTCTGCTGCCGGTGTCAATCAGGGCAGTAGCAATAATGGTCAAGCTCCCCCCTTCTTCGATATTGCGGGCAGCGCCGAAAAATCTCTTCGGCCGGTGGAGGGCGTTGGAATCAACTCCGCCTGAGAGAACTTTCCCGCTGGGAGGCACCACCGCATTGTAAGCCCGGGCCAGTCTGGTTATGCTGTCAAGTAAGATCACCACGTCACGCTGATGCTCGACAAGTCTCTTTGCCTTTTCAATCACCATTTCCGCCACCTGCACGTGCCTCTGGGCTGGTTCATCAAAGGTCGAGCTTATCACTTCTCCATGGACCGACCTCTGCATATCGGTAACTTCCTCTGGCCGTTCATCTATCAGGAGAACCATGAGAATGACCTCCTTGTGGTTCGCTGTGATGCTGTTCGCAATCTGCTGGAGGAGAACGGTCTTTCCTGTGCGGGGTGAAGCAACGATCAGTCCTCTCTGCCCTTTTCCTATCGGGCAGAGGATGTCCATGATTCGCATTGAAATATTGTCCCCGTCAGTTTCAAGGCGTATTCTCTCCATGGGATAGAGAGGAGTCAGGTTGTCAAAGAGGATTTTATCCCTTGCAACATCGGGCTCTTCATAGTTGACCGACTCCACTTTCAGCAGGGCAAAGTACCTCTCGTTGTCTTTGGGAGGACGGATCTGTCCGGAGACCGTATCACCGGTACGGAGGTTGAACCTCCGTATCTGTGAAGGGGAAACATAGATATCATCAGGACCGGGAAGGTAGTTATAGTCAGTTGAGCGCAAGAAGCCAAAACCATCGGGGAGGATCTCCAAGGCCCCTTCTCCGTAGATCTCTCCGTTCTTTTCCAGCTCCGACTGGAGCATGGCAAAGATCAATTCCTGCTTTCTCATGCTGCTTGCGCCTTCGATGCTCAGGTCTCGCGCCATATTTGTTAATTCGCTTATTTTCTTCTCCTTCAATTCTTTCAATTTCAACATGCTTGTACCTCGTTACAGTTACTTTTACTTCTACCCTTTAGTTCCTTGTCCAACTTAATTTTCAATCTCATGTAAACTTGATTGGCAAACTAAGGTTACGACGTGAATTGATATGCCTAGGTATTTATGTTCCGGATTCTCTCTTTAGGTCAAGAGCCATTCTCTACAGCATCTACATGCAGTTCACTATTTATTTTTGCGATTCCCGAAATAGAAGGCTGTTTTCATTTATTCAATTGGATTAACTCTTCGGGGGGTCATGTAGTCTTGGAAAAATGATAACAGATGGAAACTCGTTGTCAAGTTTTTTTTGCGTTGTATTGACACACCATATCATTGCTGGTAATTTCTTGAACAAGAAGTAAATTTAATTGCTCCTCCCTCAGCCATTCGCACAGGCATGGATCACGAACATGAAAAACAAAGATGAAATGTTTGGATTCAAACCGTTTGCTCACCTTAATGACTTGCTCACTACAAAAAAGATGAGGGTCCGTTCGCAGGCGGTGAAAAACTCCCTTCCACCTGACCGTTCAATACCAGAATCCAACCAGGAGACTTCAGATCCCGACACCTTTCAGGATGCCATGAAGGGGGTTAAAGCCATTGATCATTCTGACAGTCACTGGGAACATGAAACGCCCCGCATATCCCCTCCTCCCAAACTCGACCCTGAAGTAGAAGGACAGCTCGCCTTGCAGGATTTGGTGAAGGGCGGAGGAGTATTCCGCATTTCAGACACACCGGAATACATGGAAGGAATTGCCAGGGGGGTGAGCCGCGAACTGGTCAGGCGTCTCCATCAGGGTGACTTTTCCATCCAGGCCCGTCTGGACCTCCACGGTTTTACCGTGAAAGAGGCTGAAGAAAAGATTCATGCCTTCCTCTGGGATTCATTGAATCGGGGTTACCGTTGCGTGATGATTGTACACGGACGCGGCCTGAGTTCACCAGATTACCCGAAGCTCAAAGAGAAGACGCGGGAATTACTCTCGTCTGGTCACTGGGGAAAGTGGATAATTGCCTTCACCAGTGCCCGCATGTGTGATGGAGGGACCGGTGCCACCTACGTCCTCTTGAGAAGAAGGCCGGTAAAGAGGACACGGACCTAGCGATACCCACCGTGTCAAGGCATTCAAGAGCTTGCCCACCCCCCGTTTTCATGGATACGGTTTGAGTGGGCTAAGTGTGCTATAGTAAAATACATATATGAATATGAGCGGACATAAAAGGTGTCATTGCGATCCGCCGCAGGCGGAGAAGCAATCTGGTGAGATTGCCACGTCGTCCGCCTCCGCGGACTCCTCGCAATGACCATTTTCTTTTGCCATTCGATATAAATACGGTTCTGTGGGGCTCCATGACAGGGTAGACCTGTGTGTCTGCCTTGGAATTGTTCCGCCTCAGGCGGATTGTTGAACAACGAGGAATCCTGTATTTTCAGAGCTCCCCACTATTTTCCCTGTGATTGAAAGAAGGCAACGGTCTCTTTCATGCCATCTTTGAGGGATACTGCGGGCTTAAATCCAAGATCCCGCGCTGCCTTCTCCCAGGAAAGAACACTCCGCCTCGGTTCTCCTTTCATGGCTTTCCCACGAACCTCAGGCACCGGAGATTTTGTAAGTTCTTTGAGCACCCTGAATATTTCGTTGACCGTTGTCTCCTTACCAGTGGCGATATTATATTCGCCTGTCTTATCGCTCTTGAGGGCAAGAAGATTTGCCCTAGCGACATCACGCACGAAGATGTAGTCCCTCGTCTGCTCCCCATCCCCATTGATGACTGGCTGTTCACCCCGCAGCATCCTCTGGGTGAATATCGCGACAACCCCGGCTTCTCCGTGGGGATCCTGTCTCGGCCCATAAACGTTTGAGTACCGGAGCGAGATATACGGCAGACCAAATACCGCGGAGTAATAAAAGAGGTACTTCTCCACTGAAAATTTTGCTACTGCGTATGGGCTTAAAGGTCGGATAGGATGATTTTCGTCGGCCGGCAGGTACTCAAGGTCTCCGTAGAGCGCTCCCCCGGTTGAGGCAAAGATAAACTTTTTCACTCCATAACGGACACAGTTTTCAAGGAGGTTCACTGTCCCCTTGATGTTTACCTCCATGTCGAGGAGAGGATTCTTGACAGAGTAGCTCACCGAAATCTGCGCAGCATAGTGACTGACTACATCCGGTTTTTCGATCTTCATGATCTCTTCGATATCTGAACTGAGGATATCTGCTTTATAAAAGACAGCGGCAGGGTTTACGTTCTCGATCTTCCCTGAGGATAAGTTATCAACAACGACCACGCTGTGGCCTTCCTGAATGAAGAGATCCACCACATGCGAACCGATGAAACCTGCACCACCTGTTACCAATATCTTCATCAGTATATACTTCTCTCTCTACGTTCTTTTTCTAAGCTCGCCATACTAAGATGAAGAACCTGTGTTGTCAAACAAATATTTAAACGCTGCGGGTTGCAGCAAATTGTTATTTGTAGTATTCTTAGCATAAACACAAACAGTAACTACCCGCACAGATAAAACAATATGAACAAAGCTCAGTACCTCAGAAACATACCCAAAGTGGACGAGATTGTGGATGGCGAAGAGGTGAAACCCATCCTCTCCCGCTACCCCCGCTGGCTGGTGGTGGATGCCATTCAGAACATTCTCGAGACGTACCGTCTAAAAATCTTATCATCAGACACTTCAGTTTCAGCAGCGGAAAATACTCCACTTGACTTAAGCACTGCTCTCATTGAGGAAAGGATTGCCTCCTACTTAAAACCGCATCTCAGGAGGGTCATTAATGCTACCGGGGTAATCCTCCACACCAATCTCGGCAGATCACCCCTTTCCCGCGATGCCCTGTCCAACCTCCAGACTGTTGCCGCTTCCTATTCCAACCTCGAGTTCGATACCCTTCGGGGAGAAAGAGGAAACAGGCATGATCACCTGATCCCGCTCCTTACAAAATTGACCGGGGCAGAATATGCCCTGATTGTAAATAATAACGCTGCAGCAGTATTTCTCGCCCTGCACACGCTCGCCTCCGGGAGGGAAGTTATAATCTCCCGGGGTGAACTGATCGAGATCGGAGGGTCGTTCAGGATACCTGACGTGATGAAAGCAAGCGGTGCAAAACTGGTCGAGGTGGGAACGACCAACAAGACGTATCTGGAAGATTACCAGAGGGTAATGAGCGAGCATACCGCCTTGATCCTGAAGGTTCATACCAGCAATTACCGTATTCTTGGATTTACTGCAGAGGTCACTCTGTCTGAACTGGTTGCCCTCGGCAAGCCGCAAAACATCCCCCTCATGAATGATCTGGGAAGCGGCAGTTTCTTTGATCTGTCCCGCTATGGGCTGACGAAAGAGCCGACGGTCAGAGATGCCATCCAGAGCGGAGCAGACGTCGTTACCTTCAGCGGGGATAAACTCCTGGGAGGACCGCAGGCAGGCATTATCCTGGGGAGAAAAGATCTCCTAACAGCAATGGAAAAGAATCCCTTGATGCGGGCCTTGCGGGTTGATAAACTTACCTTGTCCGCCCTCGAGTCAACCCTGATTGCCTGTCTCGATGAGAACAGGGCAAGGGATGCAATACCGACGTTGAGGATGCTTTCCCTGCAGGCAGAAGAGATTGAAAAGATGGCTTTCTCACTCGCAGACCTCATCAGGAAAGATCTGTCATCTTTTCTTCAGATAGAGGTGAAGAGGTCTTCTTCCCAGGTAGGAGGAGGAGCACTTCCTCTGGAAGACCTGCCCACCTGGGTAGTTGCCATCACTCCCTTGACCATGACGGTCAATCAGTTAGAGCAGAAGATGAGGGAATCTGACCCACCGATCATCGCACGGATCAGCAATGAGCAGATTCTCATGGACCCGAGGACTATTGACGAAGGCGAGGCAAATCTGGTATTAAAGAGTCTTAGGAGCATATTCCATGGTTAACACTACTGTCTTAGTCCTCAACAGGTCATTCTTCCCGATTCACATCACTTCTCTAAAGAGGGCATTCTGCCTCCTCTACCAGGGCTTTGCCCAGGCAGTTGACGCCCAGTTTCGCACCTTCGATTTTGACAGCTGGAGCCAACTGTCAATTGAACAGCGGGATGAAACTATCGGCCTTGTCAATCGCATGATCAAGGTGCCGCGGGTGATCCTCCTCCTTGGATACGACCGCATTCCAAAAGGAAGGGTCAGGTTCACCCGGGCAAATATTTTCTTCCGTGACCGCAATACCTGCCAGTACTGCGGTGAAATATTCCCCAAAAGTGAGCTGAGCATTGACCATGTTGTCCCCCGGTCTCACGGAGGAACCAGCACCTGGGAAAACGTGGTGTGCAGCTGCTTCACCTGCAATAAGCAGAAGGGGGGCAAAACCCCCAGAGAGGCAAGCATGAGACTCATTAACCATCCGCGCAGGCCTCACTGGACGCCTTTCTTCCGTCTGACCCTTGAAGACTTGCACCGGAGAGAATGGCTTCCTTTCCTCAATATCGTAGATATTTCTTACTGGAATACGGAGTTGCTGGAGAAATGATAAGAGCGGTCAGCAGTCAGCGTTCAGCGATAATCTATTAAATAAATATGGTTCTTCAGAGATTCGTGTGGATTAAAAGCTCTCTTCCTTATGGGAGGAGAGAATAATATTTAATGCCCTCTCCCTTGATGGGAGAAAATAAATTTATTACCCTCTCCCTTGATGGGAGAGGGTTGGGAGAGGGTGCTATATAATTGTCGAGACGTCTGCTTGTATACGCGAAAGACCTCAGAAGCGTTTCCACCCTCCCCTTCATCCCCTCCCCTCAAGGGAGGGGAAAACAGTAGTGGAACATCCCCTCAAGGGAGGGGGAAAAAGAAAGAATGGCTCCCCTCATCCGCTCACAGGCGGACTCGCCGAGGCGAACAGGAGGGGAAGTAAAAAGTTAGCACAGGATTCCCGGAAGAATCTAAATTATTAAATACAGGCTGACAGCTAATAGCTGATAGCTTAAAGATAGCAGACAGCTTTTATTATGCCTAAGACATACGCTTTCAGGGTAGCTAAAGAGACCGTCGCCAAGAGACTGGATGCTTACCTTGCCGAGAACATGCCATCACTCTCCCGCTCACAGGTAAAAAAAATCATCGAAGGTGGGTTTATAACGGTTAATAACTGTGCTCCCAAGGTAGCGCAGAAACTGAAAGAGAACGACACCGTTCAAGTCAGACTCCCTGAACCACGATCGCTAAACACCCAACCTGAAAATATTCCTCTCCATATTGTCTTCGAAGATGATGATATCATTGTCATCAACAAGCCGGCAGGACTTGTTGTCCATCCGGCGCCTGGCAATTATACGGGGACCCTGGTTAACGCCCTGCTCTACCACTGTCCATCGCTTACAGGGATCGGGGGGGTTATCCGTCCTGGTATTGTGCACAGGCTGGACAAGGGGACTTCTGGCATCCTGGTAGTAGCAAAAAACGATTTCACCCACCAGACCCTTTCTTCGCAATTCAAGAAACACTCGATCTTTCGTCTCTACCACTGCCTGGTGTACGGAACAATGGAAAGCGATCAGGGTATCGTAGCATTCCCGATCGGACGGGATATAAGCCACCGGAAAAAGATGTCTGTCCGCACAAAAAAAGGGAGGGAATCTGTTACCAACTGGAAAGTTTTATCCAGATATAGGGACTTTTCCTGGCTGGAAATCAGGCCTGAAACCGGGAGAACACACCAGATACGGATACATCTTTCAAGCATCGGGCACCCGATTGTGGGAGATCCAGTCTATGGTGGAGGGAGCAGGCTTGCCAACCTGAAAGATAAATCACTTATGGAGAGCATTAAAAAACTGAACCGCCCCATTTTGCATGCCTCTGTTCTGGGCTTTCACCATCCGAGGACAAAGGAGTATCGGGAATTTACCGCACCTATTCCATCAGAGATACAGATGATTTTAAAGGCAATTAAGGAAACATTATGATTTATTTATATCTTTATATTGGGCGCAATAAATTGCGCCCCTATATAATCCGCCTGCGGCGGACGCCTTGCGCGGTAGATAAAACCGTAGGCCGGCTCCCGCCGGTAATCTGTTCTTTGGGCCGCGCTTCAAGCGGTAGATTTTTCAATCCTTATTCCGCACTTCACATTCCGCATTCCACAATCTCACGAACCCCTAATCCCCAACCCCTAATCCTCGATGGGCGAACACGTAGGTTCGCCCCTACAAAAGACCGCAGGCCGCGCTTCGCGGTAAAATCATTTATTCCGCACTCCGCACTCTGCACTTATGGGAGCAATGTATGCTGATCGGCCTGACCGGCGGTATTGCCAGCGGGAAGAGCATAGTTTCTTCAATCTTCAAAGAACTTGGTGCTTACGTTATTGATGCTGACCGGATCAGCCGGGATGTAATGGTGCCTGGTTCAGAGGTATATAAGAACGTTGTAAACGTCTTCGGAGAAGGCATACTGAAAGATGACCAGACCATAGACCGGAAGAAGCTCGGCAACATGGTATTTGGAAATCCCGAAAAAATAACCCTTCTCAATGAGTGTACCCATCCTGAGATATTCAGGGAGATTGACAGAAGGGTTGAGGGGATCAGGCAGAAGAACCCTGACGCCCTGATCATCGTCGATGCTGCGCTCCTCGTCGAAGCCGGTGCCCATAAGCGATTTGATAAACTGATCGTGGTATATGCAGATGAAGAAACACAACTCAAACGGCTGAAAGAAAGGGATGGGTTTGCAGCAGAAGAGGCACAGAAAAGGATTTCATCCCAGATGCCATTGAAGGAAAAAGTCAAATATGCGGACTTTGTAATTTATAATGATAAGGGATTAGAGGATACCCGGAGACAGGTGGAAGAGGTATATAAAACTCTTACCTCTTGAGATTGCTTCGGAGTTACCTCACTCCGTTCGTCTCTCCTCGCAATGACCGGTGGGGGTCTCACACCTCGCAATGACGAATTACAGTTTCATCATTTACGATGTCATTGCGAGCGAAGCGAAGCAATCTCGTTTTGACCATGGTTTTTAAAAACTTCTTCCCCAAACACGCCCCCCGCTCAGGAGCCTTTGAAATCCTCAAGTATGTTGGCCCGGGATTTCTCGTCGCGGTAGGTTTCATTGACCCAGGTAACTGGGCTTCTAATGTGGCTGCCGGATCACAGTATGGCTATTGTCTCCTCTGGATGGTTACCCTCTCCACCATCATGCTCATCATCCTCCAGCACAATGCCGCCCATCTGGGGATCGTTACCGGGCTCTGCCTTTCTGAATCATCCACAAAATATTTCAAGAACTGGATAAGCAAACCGTTTCTTTTCAGCGCAGTTGCTGCCTCCATTTCTACAGCACTGGCAGAGATCCTCGGCGCAGCCATAGGGCTGAACATGCTTTTCGGGTTACCCCTCACCATGGGTGCAATTTTTACATCCCTCGTAGTAATGTATATGCTCCTTACCAACAGCTATCTAAAACTCGAAAAGTGGATCCTTGTTTTTGTTTCCCTCATAGGTTTTGCCTTCCTCTTCGAATTAATCCTTGCAAAGATCGGCTGGAAGGAGGCTGCCACAAGCTGGGTTATACCTTCCGTCCCGGCCGGCTCCATACCCATTGTGATGAGTGTACTCGGTGCTGTTGTGATGCCCCATAACCTTTTCTTACACTCAGAGATCATCCAGAGCCGCCAGTGGAACCTGCAGGAAGAAACGGTGATAAAGAAGCAACTGAAATACGAATTTACTGATACTCTCATAGCAATGCTGGTAGGGTGGGCGATTAATAGTGCCATGATCATCGTAGCAGCTGCTGTCTTTTATAAACACGGCATCGCCATAACCGGACTCCCCCAGGCTGAGGCAACCCTGCGTCCTCTCCTGGGAAGCGCCGCAGCCCTCGTCTTTGCCCTTGCCCTGCTCTTTGCAGGCTTTTCCTCTTCCATCACAGCAACCATGGCAGGTGGGAGTATCTTTGCTGGAATCTTTCAGGAACCTTTTGACATCAAGGACATCCACTCCCGCACCGGTGCCTTCATTACCCTTGCCGGTGCACTCCTCATCATCTTCTTCATCAGCGATCCTTTCAAGGGGCTCATCTGGAGCCAGATAGCCTTAAGCATCCAGCTCCCCTGGACTATCTTCGCCCAGGTCTTCCTCACCTCTTCCTCTCAGGTAATGGGGAAATTCGCTAACCGGGTCTGGGACAAAGTTCTGCTCGGGATCATTGCAGTTATTATTTCATTATTAAATGTAATGCTGCTGATACAGATTCTATGATCAGAAACCATCTCTATTTACAAACAGACTTAAATTGGCATATTAAGCTAACGTGCCAAGGGTCGTAGGGTCATGGGTCAAGGGAAATGCGGAGTTCGAAATTTGGAATGAAAAATTTTTAACCTGTTAGTTTAATTCCCTTCAATGCCATCCGAATAAATGAATTTCCTTCCTTTATTGCCCTCTTTACTTCTTCTTTTGTATAGACAAAGGGGTCAACGGGAACGGGGCTATCAGAAAATTTAATTAAATATTCATCAATTCTGTCAAGCATTCGCCGGTTATCCTCTTTGAGAACAATTAATATATCTGCATCACTGCGTAATCCTGCATCATTAGTACTGAGAGAGCCAAAAAGGTATATCTTTTCAATTTTCTTTTCTGATTGTGCAATCTCTTTCGCAATATTTCTCAGGCTCAAGATGATCGCTTTTTTATTTAGGAATCTTGGTCTTGACAAAGGCAAGGATGTCTTTTGCGTATCCAATTGCTTCTTTAGCCTCCTTCTCTGTAAAATAATCAACAGGCGCTCCCCATACAAAACCATTCGGGTATCTTGAAGGGATATACATTTTGTCCAAATATGCGCCCTTGTTCAGCATCTCTTTACTGAGTTTTAACGGCAGTTCTTTCATGAGTTTTGTTATTGAATGTCCCCATCCCTCACCACTTAGGGATTCGTATAAAGCCTTTACAGCTTTCTCTGCAGATTGTTGGGCAGCAAAGCAAGACCACTCGTAATCTTCCATTTTCAAAGAGTTTTTAGCGTGTCTCAAATCTCGTTCTGCCTGCTTTAACCAGTCTTTTGTCCTCTTTGCCATGCGATTTCTCTCGATTCCCCTCTAACAGTTTAATCCCAGTAGTTTTAATTATCCTCCTAATGTTTGACTATGTCATTAACTTTTTACATCATCTTTGAGTATCAGGGATACTATTTGGTAATCACTTGCATTTTACCCGGTACTTCTTCACCAGCACATCCGGGTAATACGATGCTTTGGCGATTCGCAGTTCCATCTTTCCCAGGTCCTGCTCGAAGTTCATCCACTTGTATTTCTTGGGAAGGATGTTGGCAAAGGTGTTGTACATGTACTGGTAGAGTCCTTTGAACTTCCTCTTCCCCTTGGCAAAGCGAGGGCGAAGGTCTCGTCATTCATCTCTTCTCCGATGATGAACCCCCCCGGCTCTTTGTTCACATAGTAGATTCCTCCGCAGATGATCAGGGCATCGTACAGTTTCAAGGCCTCTTGGCAGGGGTAGTAATCTGTCTCCTCACTGGATACCTCCATGTCCTCCTGCCACTGATCAAGGATGGAATATGCATCTGCCATGCGCGTCTCGATGAGGGGATACGCTTCATGTTCGTAGAGCTTCATGAACTGGTTGAGGAGGTTCTTTTTCTTGTGCATCATGTTCCCTTTGAAAGTGCTCATCTTCTCTATGGTGTAGAGGTAATCAGTATCGTCTTCGGAGTAGGAATATTCGAAGCCTCCACCGTTGAAAATAGCGAGCCACTCTTCCGGTATGGGGAATAAAAAATCTGCCTCTTTCATAATCTCTTTCAGATAGGCAACATCCTTATTCATAATGTCAAACGTTGGCATGATGTAGGTACTGCCGTCGTACGTTTTTCCCCGTATGAAGATCTCTTCATCGAAGACCACCTCGTAATCATGATTTTTTCTGAAAAGATAAAGGTTGGCAAAACTGTACTCTGATACCGGGGTGTCAATCTTCTTCAGCCGCTCATAGAGGAGTTCTTTGTGATCGAAAGTGAGTTTTTCAATATGCATTGTCACCTTTTAAAGGGTTCCAGGGTATGGGTAGTAAAAATAAGAATTCAGGAGTCAGAAGACAGGAGCCAGAATATTTCCTCTTCTGAATTCTGACTTCTGTATTCTGAATTCTCACTTTACTGTGAATTAACAACAGTGCACCATTTTCATTCCGCATTCGGCATTCCGCACTCCGCATTCGTTCTACCCCTTTGACCCTACGACCCTTGACCCTTTAGCTTAATAATTTTATCACTTCCTCCGTACTCATCACCTCGCCGAAGCCCATTGCAATGACCTTCAAAGTTGCATCATGTCCTGCAGAGTCAAATGTTGCCGTTGCATCACTGACGAAGATTACCTCGTACCCGTAAGCAACTGCCTCACGGGTGGTGGTTTCCACACAAAAGTTCGTCGCCACACCAGTCATGACCAGGGTCTTAATCCCGAGGTTACGGAGTACACGATCAAGAGAAGTTTGAAAGAATCCGCCGTATGCTTTCTTGAGAACAATGTGGTCAGTCTTTTCTGGGGTCAATTCATCTATGATTCGTGCCCCCCAGCTCCCTTCAACCAGGCATCCTGCTTCCCGAGCCTTATCATGCATCTTCTTGAGGGGAATGGCTACATCAGAATAATCCGGTGCCCAGGCAGTGTAGATGTAGATGACCTCTTTCCCCTTGCTCCTGAAGAACTCTGCCAGTTCCTTGATATACAGGATAGGACCTCTTAACCGTTTTAATGCATCCTTCGCCACCCCTACCCCTTCTGAATATTTCAAAATAAACCCATTGTCGTGGATAAAATCATTCTGCATATCAACGATGATCAGTGCTATATTCTCCATATCCATCCTTTTCCCCTCCTGTTCAAGTATCTCTTAAGACTTAATTGATCGTACACCTGTATCATGAACCATTCATTGATAACCTTTTATACCAGAATTCATCTCACCTGGAGAAGATGTTTTCTTAATTGACACCCCTGTTCCTTTCACAGTATACTTTTCCCATTGCTAGTTATTTTTATATCAAATAAAATTTATGGGAGGTAAGGATGATGAGACGTGGATTATTCACCGCAGCCCTTTCAGTATTTATCCTGCTTGTCTGGTCTTTATGTGCATTCTCCTTTGAGCTTTCTGCAGACATGGTAACAACAGGAAAAGGCACACAGTCCTACACAAGCAAGATGTATCTCAAGGGGGAAAAATACAGGATGGAGATGCCGGGGCAGCATCAATATACCATCTTCAGGCCGGATAAAAAAATCATGTGGATTGTGAGGCCTGATGAAAAGTCTTACATGGAGATACCCATTGACCCGAAACAGAAGCCCCGGGTCGAATCAAAACCTGCGGGCGAGGTGAGCCGGAAATTGCTCGGATCAGAGACCATCAATGGCCATCCGGCCCAGAAATACGAGATTACCGTAAAAGAGGGATCGAAGACTGACAAACTATATCAGTGGATGGCAACTGATATCAACTTTCCCATAAAGATGGCCGCTATAGACGGCTCCTGGTCAATCGAATATAAGAACATAAAGACATTGGCAGCCGACAACCTCTTCGATCTCCCTGCAGGTTACAAAAAGATGTCGATCCCTGCCATGCCGGCCATGGGCGGCGGCATGCAGCCTCCACGGATGCCTTGAATAGACAGCCGCACCTTATAAGATCTGAGAAATGATTTATCACCAGAGCGGTTATCTACACCCGGGCAGAGAAGAGTTTATTATCCAATTGACGAGGAGATGCTATGACAAAAGATGAGTTGATTCGCACCATCAAAGAAGACCTCAAAGTCAAAAAGGAAATTCTTGCAATAAAAGCCATGAAAGAGGTACCGAAGGATATCCCGCCCTATGAGGGGCAGGCCACGCCGGGTATGTGCGCGCTTGTAGGGGAAGTCCTCAAGGATGGGTCTGCCTGGTATGTGATCAAGGCGAACTTTGGCTGTTTTGAGGCCTTGACCGCAACCGGTACCTGTGAAAACCTTCCCTGGGCTGAATACGTCAAGTTCATGCAGGAGGAAAACGAACTCTATCCCATGCACAAAGATGCGGCTACCGTCGAGGAGTACTACACAAAGATAAACGCCTTCTTCAAACACCCGAAGGTTGAAGGTTCTGGTATTGTTGTTGGTCCTCTTGCCAAAGTAGAAAACCCTGATCTGGTCATGCTCTTTGTTACACCTCATCAGGCAGACATTTTAAACCGTGTCCGCGGCTATTTCGGTGATTTTACGAGGGGCTTTGGAGGATTGGGCGGTTGTATCTTCACCATGAGGTATTCTTTCATGACCAAGGAACCTTCCTTCTCACTCAGCGATACTGCCTGGAGAATGTTTTCTGGATTGAACTATGATGAGCTGACATATACGTTCCCCTATCAGAAATTACTTGCGATAGCAGAACGGATCAAACCCACAGCAGAATACGTTGATGGCTTTTTGACCATGTTCAAAACCGAATAAACTTTTTAAAGCAGTGAGGATCAATTATGACAAGGCTATCTGATGATTTTCTTTCATACTTCTATTACGGCATCAGGGAAGATTATCTGGAGCGGATTAAAGGAGAGAAATTACCCCTTTCTGAAGTATTTATGGGCCTCACCCGGAACAATCCCGCTGTAGTCTCCTGTGACAAGAATGGCAAACCAAACGGTTCTATCAAGAGTGTGGGCTTCTATCTTAAGGACAATTTCCTGGAAGAGGCCATCAGTGATTACGATAATTACCTTTCCTGGCGCTTTGAGGAGATAAAAAAGAAGATGGGGCGTGACTACGAAGGCTCAGGATGGCTCTATTCCCCTCACCCCGATTTTATCGTCCCGGGCCTCAAGCAATCGCTCAAGTACCTCTACCTGCCAAAAGA
>Ga0315289_10008628_pt1 | contig 14712 bp, 8 predicted proteins | sample YL17G11_40_MG_FD_203452 | JGI IMG/M metagenome (GOLD analysis project Ga0315289, IMG submission 203452) | Sediment microbial communities from Yellowstone Lake, YNP, Wyoming, USA - YL17G11_40 | ecosystem: Environmental > Aquatic > Freshwater > Lake > Sediment | place: USA: Wyoming | collected...
CCGCCCTGCGGCTGCGGGGCCCCTGCGTCCTGCACGGGCTGGTCGTGGAGGGGACGGGCTTCCGGGAGACGGTGCGTCTGGAGCCGGAGGGGCACGGCGTGGCGGAGGGCGGGCGGGCGTGGGCGGCTGGCGGGCCCCGGGCCGCACCCCTCCTGGTCGAGTGCACCATCACGTCAGCGGGGGACGAGTGCGTGTCCGTGCTGGCCCCGCCGCGTCCGCCATCCCCGTCCACCGCCACCGCCCGCTGGTCGCCCACCTTTCTCCGGTGCACCTTCGGCCCTGCCAAACGGTCGGGCGTGAGCGTCCGGGGTGGGGTGCACGTGACGCTGGGCGGGTGCGTGGTCGAACGGGCGGGCGGGGCCGGGGTGGTGGTGGCGCGGGGGGCGGCGGCCAGCCTGGGGTATGCATGCACCGTCCGCCAGTGCGGTGGGGAAGGGGTGGTGGTGATGGGCAAAGGTTCACGCCTCACTCTCACGCACTCCACCATCGCCGAGTGCGGCGGGCCGTGCGTGGACGTGTCGTGCGGGGCGGGGGCGGACGTGCGTGCGAGCGCGCTGGTAGGCGGGGAGGGCGGGGGCGGGCTGTGGGCGTGGGGGGACGGGAGCGTCGCAACCGCGGGCGCCTCCACGGTCATCTCCGCCGCCGCCACGTACGCTGCCCTGTGCGATGGCGGGGCGGGGGTAGACCTGCGGGAGGGGTGCGTGGTCGACGGCGGCGTGTGTGGTAGGGTGGAGGCCGGGACGGGCGCTCGCGCCCCGGGCCCCCCGCCTCAACGCTGGGTCGGCCCGCCGCCGGCGACCGGGTGTTTTGTGTGGACGGCGGACCCGCTCCTCCTCGCTTGAAATGATGCCGACAGAGTCTTTCTTTGTAACAACGACCCAACGCTCCCCCGCCCCACGCCCCCCCTTCTCTCCTTTTCTCCACTCAAACACCTCACGCCTCGATCTGCTCGCGCAGGCGGCGGATGGTGGACCGCACGGTAACGGCCGACCCCGTGTTAAGGGTGTACGCCCCGCCCGCTTGCGTCTTGCGGCAGGCCTTGCAGGACCAGATGCCGACGGCCGCCCGCTTGACCGAGTACTTGCCGCAAAAGTTGCAAAAGTATTTCGAGTGCTGGGAGACCTCGATCTTCTTGACCTGCTTGCGCAGGGAGGCGCCGTACCGGGTGCCGTACTTGCCGACGATGCCGACCTTCTTGGTGCGCTTGGACATGGTGAAGGGGTGGGTGTTGGGGTGTGTGGATGGGGTCTGTGGAGACAGAGGATGGGTGGCGGGAGTGAGAGGGAGGTGGAAGAGAGGGAGAGCGCGACGGCGGGCGGGGGGCGGCGGCAGACGAGGGCTGGGCGTCATTTCCTACCGGCTGAGGACCTCCACACGCTCGCAAACCCATCCAGGGCATGCAAGGGCAGTTGGAATCCACCCATGGCGCGGAAAAGAGGCAAGTTCTAATAGAGGCTGCGGGCGTGGGCAGGCGAGGACGGGAGAGCGAAAAACGCGCGGGCGATCGCAGCCTCCGCCGTTGTCTCTCGCCCGAGTGTGTATCCCAGGCGATGCGCCTGGGCCCGGCTCGCATCACCGTGCGTGCTTCGAGTCACCTGGACAGCCCTAGGCATGCACCCGGGGATGTGGCGGCGAGGCGACCCCAAGGCGACCACACACACGGCGCGAGAGGGAGGCGCCGATTGCCTTGAGCGGCGGCCCGCCAGCGAGTGCCTCGAGGCGCGACCGGCTGCTTGGTCAGGGACGCGATCTGCTGCCTCAGAGCTCCAAGCCAGGCGATGTACGAGGCGATGGAGCGTGCTGTGATGGGGGCGAACGGAAGGATTGAGGCCGCACGGCCTCGAGAACGCGAAAACAAACTTACCGTGAAGAAGGAGAAAAGTGTGAATAGAAGGCCCCACGTCCTCTCTGCCTCACTAATTTTCATCTCTTCGCCCCCGCGGGCGCGCCGACGCCTAGGTGTTGACAGAACAAAAAGATGGCCCCTCCTCTCCGCCAGCCAGCCCCCCTGGCAATGCCTGGTGCGTCCCCCCAGCCATGCCACTCCTCTTCCCGCGCGCCCAGACCGGGAAAAAACAAAACAGCTGCAAAACAATTTGCTCCGTCCTCACCCCACCCCTCTCGACCTCTCTCTCTCTCCTCCCCAGGCGACCGCCCATTCCCGCCGCCGCCACCCTTTCGGCCCGGCCCGCCCGGCTCCAGCGGTGGCGCCCCTCCCCCTCCCGGTGCCCACCCAGCGGCAATGCCCCATCCCGGCTGGCCAGGAGGACCGCCTCCGCCCTACGCTGGCGGCGGTCCCCCAGGCTTCTACCCTCCCCACCCCCCCCACCCTCCCGCACCCCCTCCCCGCCCCCTGTGGACAGAGCACCGGGGCAAGGACGGGCGGACGTATTGGTACAACCGAGAGACGAAGAAGTCGTCCTGGGAGAAGCCAGAGGCGCTGGGAGGAGTGGCAGGAGCAGCGGGTGCGCCCACAGCGGCCACGCCCTGGCGCGAGGTCAAGGCCCCCGACGGGCGGCCCTATTTTTACAACCGGGAGACCAAGGCGTCGGTGTGGGTGTGCCCGCCCGAGCTGGCGGCGGCCCGGGAGAAGGCGGCGGCCGCGAGTGGAGGGCGGGCGCCACACCCGCACGCCGTCGCCGCTGCTGCTGCGCCTCCTCCTGGTCAGCTGCCCGGCGCGGCGGCCGCCGCCGCCCGGGCCGCGTCGGCCGCAAGGAACGGCGGCAAATTCATGTATGGCACCAAGGCGGAGGCCAAGGCCGCCTTCTGCGAGCTGCTGGCCGCCGCGGGCGCCCGGTCCACGGACGCCTGGGATGCGGTGGCCCCCTCCATCAGCGCCGACCCCCGCTTTGCCGCCCTCAAATCCGCGGGCGAGCGGCGGGCCTGCTTCACCGAGTACCGGGCGGCCGCGGCCAAGAAAGAGGCGGCCGCCGCCCGGGCAGCGCGTGGGGCGGCCCGGGAGGCGTTCACGGACCTCCTCTCCACTTGTGGCCTCGACCCGGCGAGCGCGCGCTTCGCCGACGCGGAGGGCTTTCTGGGCCCCGACCCGCGCTGGTCCGGGCTGGACAGGGTCCTGGCCGCCGCGGCCGCGCCCGCTGGCCCGGGCGGCCCGCCCCCCGCCGCCGCCGCCGCGGCCGCCCGCCGGGAGAAGGAGGACCTGTTTGAGGACTGGCGCCGGGCGGCGGAGCGGGCGGCCCGGGAGGCCCTCAAAGCGGCGTGCGAGGCCGCGGTCGAGGGCGCCGCGGCCTGGGTGGCCCGGCGGGGGTGGGTGGGCGGGGAGACCCGGTGGCGGGAGGCGGAGGGCCGGCTGGAGGCGGAAGCGGGCGACGAGCCCGGGGGCAACCCGTTTGCCGCGGCCGACCGCCCGACCCGGCTGGCCGGCTTTGCCCGGGCCCTGCGCCGCGCGTGGGAGGCGTCGGACGGGGAGGCTGCCAAAGCCGCGGCCGCCCGCGCGCGGTCCGAGCGCCGGGCGCGCGACGCCTTCCGGGCGGCCCTGGCCTCCCACGCCGGTGCCGGCCTGGTGCCCCCCCGGTCCCGGTGGCGCGAGTACCGGGCCCGCCTGCGGGGCGGGGGCTTTGGGGGTGGGGCCGCGGGTGACGGGGCGGGCGCGGCCGCCCTGGAGGCCCTGGAAGCGCCATCCGCGGCCGGGCCCCGCCCGCGCAGCCTGTTCGAGGACGCGCTGGCAGACGTGGAGGCCCGCTTCCTGGTCCAGCGGGCGGCCCTGCTGAGCGCGGCCGTGCAGGGCGCGGGCATCACAGTGTCGAAAAGCGTGGCGGACGGGACCGCGCCCGGGGCGGCCGCCGACCTGGCCACCCTGCGCCTCGCGTTTGACGACGCGGCCGACGCAGGTGGCGGGGCGGCGGGGAGTGCGGGAGGGGGCGTCCGGGACCTGGTGTGGGCGGAACTTGTGGGCTGTGCGTCGGCCGGGCGCGCCCTCGCCTTCGGCGATGAGGCGGCCGCGGAGGAGGCGGCCCGCCGGTCCCGCACGCGCTCGCGCTCGCCCGCCCGGCGCGGGGACAGGGAGGACCGCCGCAGCCGGCGCGGCCGCTCGCCGGGGGGGGGCAGCTCCGACGATGGCCGCAACCGCCGCAGCCGCCGGGAGGAGCACCACCACCGCCATGCCCGCCACCGCCGGGAGGAGGAGGACCAGGAAGAGGGTGAGCTGTAGTCGATGATGTGTTTTGGGAGGGTGTGGTTGTGGATGGACGCTCTGAAGAGATAATTGCAGCCTGAACTTTAACCTTCCTCTCGCTCCTCTCTCTCGTCTACTGCTGCGTTGGCGTCGTCGCCGTCCATCCGCCCTGCACGCCCGCCGCCTCGCCATGGACATGCTTGGATCGCAAGGCGGGGACATGCCGCCTCCCCGGTACGCTCACGCTGGCCTTTCGCCCGGCGGCGTCCCTGAGCTCAGCCGCGGCCGCGGCGACGCCAGCGGCTGGCGTGTTGCGGACGGGCACGCTGCGCCTGGTCCCGTTCAGGTAGGCGCCATCTAAGGTGGGGTGCTTCCCCGGTTTGATCAGGGTCTCCACCGCCAGCTGCGGGTTGGCGGCCCGGAAGGTGGGGAGGTGGGCGGCAACGAAGTCGCTGGTGGAGGAAAACGGGAGGAGGGGGGGTGAGGGGTGGGGCGTGGGAGAGAAGACGCGAATCACCCGCCTGCTCGTCTCTCCATTCTATTCACATACCGTGCCCCCACCGAGCTGCCGCTGTGCTCGCAGTAGGAGACGGTCAGCTTCTGGAGCTGCCAGACGCCGCGGCGGGCCATTGAGAAAGAGTAAAAGGGCCGATTTGGCCAGCCGCCAAAAAGAAAGAATAGTGAGGCGACAGGCAGTGCTCTTGTGTCGCAGAACGCAGAATTGGCGCGCCACAAAATGGAGTGGCTTCGCGCCAAGCAGCGCCCAGCCCGGCCGGCGGATCCGGCGGCCAAGCTCCAGGGCTACTGGGAGCTGGCCAAGGTAGGATGAAATGAGGCGAGGCGGGCGCGTGCGCACTCTCTCAACCCCTCATTTCCTATTTCCCTCTCTCAACCCGCCCAGCGCGCCTTGATCGTCCTCATCCCCCCCTCTCACACGCCCCGCAGGACGCCATGAACCGAGCCGCCGCCCGGGCCGCCGCGGGCGATCATACGGGTGCGTCCCAGGTCTACGCCCTGGCCATTCGGGTCGCGGGTGAGGGGCTGGCCCTGCGCGTGCCCACCACTGGCCTCGGCCCGAGCGCCTGCACGTCGGCCGCGCGCCGGGCCGACCTGAGTGCGTGGGTGGACGCGGCGGCGGCGGCCGTGGCGGGGAGGGGGGGCGCGGTCGGGGCGGTGCCAGCGGCGCCAAGGCCACCACCGGCGCAGCAGCCTCGACCAGGCGTGGCCCGGGCGGCCTCCCCTCCCCGGCCGCGCCCGGCGACGACCACCACGACCTCCACGACCTCAGAGGCCGACCGCCTCGCGGCGGACGTCCTGGCCGACACCCTGGACACGCGCACCCCGCCGCCCTGGGACGCCGTCGTCGGCTTGACAGGGGCCAAGGCGGCGCTGCGTGAGGCGGTCCTCCTGCCCACCCTGCGGGCCGACCTTTTTACTGGGCTACGGGTGCCCGCGCGGGGCATTTTGCTGTATGGGCCGCCCGGCAATGGCAAGACCATGCTGGTCCGCGCCCTGGCGGGTGAGGCGCGGGCGGCCCTTTTCTCCGTGTCGTCCGCCGCCCTCACATCGCGCTGGCACGGCGAGGGCGAGAAGCTGATGCGGGCCCTGTTTGCCGCGGCGGCCGCCCGCATGCCCGCCATCATCTTTATTGACGAGGCCGACGCCCTGCTGTCCGCCCGCGGGGGTGGGGGTGGAAGCGCGGGTGGGGGCGGCGAGCATGAGGCCTCCCGCCGCATGAAGACGGAGTTCCTGACCTGCTTCGACCGCCTGGCGGACGCCGGGGCGGCGGCCACCGTGACGGTCGTGTGCGCGACCAACCGCCCTGGCGACCTGGACGACGCGGTCCGCCGCCGCCTGACCCGCCGGATCCTGGTGCCCTTGCCGGACGCGCCCACTAGGAGGGCCCTGCTAGCCCGCCTAATGGCGGATGGAGGCGGGCAGCCGTCCGCGGCCGACCTGGACACCCTGGCGGCTGTGACGGACGGATACAGCCACGCCGACCTTACGGCAGCAGTCTCGGAGGCCGCCATGGCCCCCCTGCGTGAGCTCGGGTCTGACGCCGCGCTGGCCCGCGTGCCCGCGGGGTCGCTGCGGGGGGTGACCGCATCCGATGTCGCGTCCGCGCTGAGCGTGGTGCGCGCGTCGGCTAGCACGGCGGACGCGGCCGCCCTGGACAAGTGGACAGACCAGTTTGGGGTGCGCGGGTAGGGGGGGATTGAGATGAGATAGATCGATACACGCAACGCACGCAGGCGCACGCGCGCGCGCGTGGGCGGGCTTGGCTTGGCTCGGAATGTAATTCTAACAAAGGTTTCACGCCCATGGCAAACGTATTCGTATCCTCATCTCTCACTTGGCCCCCCGCCGCCGTTTGGGCGCGGGTTGAGCGGCCGCCGCCGCCTCTCCACCTCCACCCGCCGCCGCCCGCGTGCGCCGCCCCGTGGTCGGGGCGGCAGCAGCAGGCACGGCAGCAAGCGCGGCCGCTGCTGCCTGACTCGTCGCCCCCCGCCGCTGACCCCCACCCCCAGGCGCCCGGGAGTCGCCGCCATCCTCCGGGCCGCCGCCGGGCAGGCCGCCCCCAGCCATGACGACCGTGAGGGCCGGGCGGGGGCCGACACGGGCGCGGGCGGCGGCAGGAATTGTGGCAGCGGCGGCGGGCGTCGCGGCGGCGGGTTCTCCTCCCCGAGCCACGCGCGGACGCAGGGTGCGGGTGGAGGTCGGCGTGGGCGCGGCGGCAGCAGCAGCGGCAGCCCGCGGCGCGCGGCGGACCGGCGCCGCCGCCCCGCCACCTCCACCCGTGACCGCGCTGGCCACGAAGGCGGCCGCCGTGCTGGCACCGCCGCCGCCACCGCCGGCAGCAGACGCCGCGCCCGACCCACGCCTCACCAGGCCGGCGCCAGACCCACGGCCACGAGTGGCCGTGACCGGCTGGCGGGGCCGGGTGGTGGGCAGAGGCAGGGAGGCGGGGGGCGCGCTGCCCCCCGCTTCGCCTTCCTCCTCCCCGCGCAACGGCGGTGGGGGGAGCTCTTGATGCTGCGGCGCGCCCGACACGGCGGGCGGGGCGGGCGTGGGAGTGCGGCCACCTCCACCCCCACCCCCATGAGCGGGCCCTGCCGCCAGCGTGGGCCCGCCTTCATCATCGTCTGCGTGGTCGTCGCCGCCATCGTCACCATCGTCCTCCTCCTCGCCCCGGGCCTCGCCCATCTCGGTCCCAGCCCCAGCCGCTGGTGGCTGCTGTTGGGGCGGCGGCGGCGGCTGGGCGGCGGCGGCGGCGGCAGGCGGCAGTTGGGGCGCCGTCCTGCCGGCGGTGCCGCCATCGTTATCGTCCACAGCCGCAACGGGGGCGGCGCCAGAGTGGGCGGCCGTGGCGGTAGGCGCCGCGGCAGCTGCGTTCGCAGCCTCGGCGACGGCCTCGGTCGCGGCCGCCGTGGCGCCAACCCCGGCCGGCCCCGGCGCTTCCGCGGTGCGGGACGGGTACCGCCGCTGTTCCATCAGGGGAGAGGTGACGACCGCCCCCGCCAGGACGGGCCCGGGCGCGACCGTCGACGCCGCCCGGGGCGTGTCGGCCCCGCCCGCGTGGTGGTCGCCAAACCGGTGGCGGCCGACGGCGGGGGGCGCGCCCGGGAAGGCCACGCCCCCCGCCGTCGGGAAGGCGGCCCAGAAAGCGGAGGCCGGGGCAGGCGCGGGGGGGGCGGTGACAGCGGGTGCGGGCACCGCCGGGCTGGCCGACGCGGTGCGCCCCGACGCGGCGTCGCCTGCCGTGGGCTCCAGGCCGCCAAAGGCGCCGCCTCCAGCCGCTGGCCCGGCCCCGGGCGCGCCGATGGCAGACAGGGCGGCCGCCGCGGACGCCGCGCCCGCCAGGGCTGGGGGCAGGGCGGCCGCTTGCTGCAGCACTGCCCCACCGCCACCACCACCCCCGCCCCGGGCGGAGGCGGCAGGGGTGGCGACGTTGTGCTCGAAAATAGCGTCCCCCGCTGCCGACTGGTTTTGAGCGGGCAGGGGAGGGGGTGGGGGATGAGGGTGAGGGGTGTGGGCGGCGGCCGCCATGGCTGGCGCCGCGCTGCCACCACCGCCCGCCCCGCCCGAGGGGGACGGGCAAAAGGTGTCGGACCGGGGTGGGCCCGGCGGGCCACCTCCCCCGCGCCCACGCCCTCTTCCACCGCCCACGCCACCCCCGCCCGCCGCATCATCGCCGCCCGCGGCAGCTGCGACCGCTAGCTCAGCATGCGCGGGCTCGGCCGGCGCGGGCGCGGCCACCACCTCCTCCACAGACCCGTCCGGCCCGGCCGTGCCGGCCGACCCAAGGCGGGCGACCGCGGGCGCGGGCGCGGCCCTCTCACCCCCTCCAGGCGCCGCCACAAAGACGGCTTCCTGGGGGACGGCGAGCTCGTGGTGGGCCGGGCGGCGGTGGCGGCGCACACCGTCCGACAGGGCGGCCGTGGGCTCGTGGGTCGCCGGAGGGCGTGGCGGGTTGGACCCACCGCCATGCGCTGAAGGCGCGGCGGCCGACGCGGCGCCGGCCGCCGGGCCGCCGCTGGTCGCCGCCGGGCCGCCGGGCACAGCCGCCGCCGCACTGGCAGCTGGCCCGCCCGTCAACGATTCCCGGAAGGCGGCGGGCAGGTCCAGGGCGGGGGGTGGTGGCGGGCCTGGAGGAGGGGGAGCGGGCGCCCTGGGCAGGCTGGCACCCACCAATCCACCCCCCTCGCCGCCGCCGCCCGCCCCCGACCCGGTCGACCCGCTGCCCGCGCCCCGCATGGAAGAAGAATCGGTTTCGGGCCCGCTTGACCCGCCATCATCCTCGCTCAGCACGGTTGCGTGCACAGACGCGGCGGCGTGCTGGGGCGGCGGGGCCGGCGGGGCCCCAGGCGGGGGTTGTTGGGGTGGGGGCTGGACGCAGGCTGGGGACGGGGCGGCGCCGCCAGCCGGTGGCGCGACGGGCGGGGGGCCACCACCGCCGCCGCGCGGGCCCGCGCCGGACGCGGCAGCAGCGGCTGGGGCGCTGAGCGGGTCGGGCGGGCGCCCACCAGAGACGGCCGGCTGCGGCTGGGGCGGCGGCGGGCTGGGGTGGCCGGCTGCACTCGCGTCGGCGGGCGGCGCGCCTTCTCCGCCTTGAATATCATCGTCACCATCCCCGTCATCCCCATTGACTGCGGCCACCGCGGCGGGGGTTAAAACGGGCATGGTGCCGGACCCGTCGATGCCGCCCACTGGGTCGCCGCCGGAGGCACGGGGCGGCAGGCGCCAGGGCGCGTCCTGGTAGGCACCAACCCCCCCGGCGACGGCAGAGGCAGCCGCGGCCGCCACGCCACCGCCACCACCGCCGCCCGTCGCGGCGGCGGTGGGAGGCGGGGCGTAATGGCGTAGAGGAGGGCCGCCAGCCACGCTGCCGTGGGCAGGCGTGCCAGCACCGCCGCCGCCACCGCCCGCCCAGGCAGCCCCCAAGGCAGGAGGCACGAGGGGCGGCACGACTGGTGGAGCCAGCGGCGGCAAGCCCGCGTCACTGTTGGCGGCGGATGGGCTGGCCGTGCCCCGGCGCACGTGTTGGGACCAGACGGGTGCGGCTGGCAGGGACCGGTGATGTGGCGCACCAGCCGCGGGCGGCTGTGGCGGAGCAGCAGTAGCACCAGCAGCAGAACGGACGGGCGAGGGTGCTGCCGCAGCAGCAGCAGCAGAGGGCACTCCACCACCCGCCGTCGCGACCGGGCTAGCCGTGGCCTGGTGATGCAGAGAGCCGGGCGCGACCAGGCGGCCTCCCAGTGGTGGTGGGCCGACCGCGGACAGGGCGGCCGCGGAGGCGGCGGCTGTGCCGGGGCCGGCAGTCCCGCCCCGCCCCGCCCCGGCAGCAGCACCAGCAGTAGGTGGGGGGCCACTGCCGCCGCCACCGCCACCGCCGCCGCCATCCGAGGGCGCGGGACCACCATCCCCGTCATCAATGCGGGCCTCCGCCGCCACCGCGGTGGCCAGGGCAGGCGGCGGCGGCGGCGGTTGCGCGGGTGATGGTACGGCAGGCCAGGCGCGCAGGATGGTGGACGCTGCAGGGGGTAGCACAGCCGCGGCCGTGGCCGGAGCAGTAGCAGCAGCCCCGGGCGTTCCGCCGCCGCCACCGCCGCCGCCGCCGCCGCCGCCGCCGCCGCCACCGCCGCCGTCACCGCCGCCGCCGCGTAAGAAATGGGTGGGCGGCAGCGGGCCCGCGGCGGCGGCGGCAGCGGCGGCGGCGGCGGCAGCGGCAAGGGACACTCCAGGCAGGCGGTTGAGAGGGGACGCGCCACCGCCGCCACCGCCAGCCAGCACCCCACTACCCGACCCGCGCCTGGAAATGTTGATGGCGGGGGGAAGGTGGTATGGTGGTGGGGCGGCCGCGCCACCCACAGCCCCGCTCCCTCCTCCCAGCAGTCGGTTGAGGTGGAGAGCAGGTGGGGGTGGGGCGGCCGCAGCCGCGGCGGCCAGTGCCGCACGGGCAGCAGACGCGCCACCCGCGCCCCGCGCCCGGGCGCCGGCCCGGGTGTGGGAGGCACCAGAGCCTGTAGCCCGGGCTGCAGAGGGAGAGGGCGGGTAGCGGGGCGGCGGGGGCGAGGCCGGCGGGCGCCAGGCCGAGGACAGGAGGGAGGCCGCCCGCAGCGGCGGCGGCGGTGGGGGCGGGTGAGGGAGGGCGGGCAGGCTGCCCGCGTGCGGGTCGCCCAGGGGCCCGCCCCGGGCTAGCGGCGGGTACCCACCACCAGGCGGCCCCAGGCCCGCCCGAGGAGGGGGTGGCGGTGGCGGCGGCGGCAGGGAGGCTGGCGGCGGCGGCGGCGGCGGGAGGCCCGAAGCCTGGACGACGGGCGTCGCCGTGGCAGCGCCGGCTGGAGGCGGCGGCAGCGCCGGCGCCGGCGCGTCGTTGGTGACGCCCGGCGTGCCTGCGGCAGTCGGGCTCGGGGCGCCGCCGTACGGACCACCTCCTCCACCTCCACCCCACGCCCCACTGGCGGCCAGGCTGTGCGCGCCAGGCGTGACGGCGGCCGGCAGCGGCACGAGCGCAGGCGCAGGGAGTTGAGGGGGAGGGGGCGCAGGTGGGGGAGCCGCCGGCGGTGGATCAGGCGCCGCAGCCGCGGGCGGCGCGCCCGCGTCAGCCTCCTGTAAGGACGAGAGCGTCCTCGGACCCGTGGCTGGACGGGCAGACGGGTCACCGCCATCGGCAGCCGCTGCAGCGGCCGCCGCCGCGACCGCGACCGCCACCAGGGCCGGGCTCCCAAACCCACCGCGCCCGCTTCCGCCGCCGCCGCCCGGTGTGGACCCCAGGCGCCCGCCCCGGCGTGACCGGGAGGGCTGGACGCGCGAGGAGGGGGGGGCTGCGGGCGCAGGGGTTGTGGCGGCGGCGGCGGCGGCGGGAGCAGGGGCGGTAGCAGGGGCGGCGGCAGCACCCACCGCTATGAGAGGCACCGCCGCCCCGGCCTCGCCGCCCTCCTCTCCATCCTCGTCCGCCGCGGACTGGGCGGACTCGCCGGCCGACCGGGACCCGATGGCGGCGGACCCAGCGGCGAGGGGGGCGGGCGGGTGGACTTCGCCAAAGGACAGGGCCGTCGAGATCTGGGACCGGGCGGCGCGCTGGAGAAGGGGAGGGAAGAGAAAAATAAGAAGGGGGGTGAGAGGGGCACCCCGGCGGATGTCGCGGCGGCTGTCCGCCCTCTAAAACGCGGCCGCCCAGGGCGTGTACCCGCTCCGCCACCTCGATTTCAATAGCAGGCAGGCATGCCAAGCCCCCTGGCTCACGCTGGACGGGAGTTGGCGGGTAGGAGTGGCTCGGGTCGCCGTGCGGGCGCCACACATCCAGAGAGCCGAGCGCCGGCGCCACTTTCTCTTTCTCTCACCGGGCTGGCCCCGTAACTAGCAGACCGCTCGCCCGCGCCCTCCGAGGCCACGGCCGGGACGGCCTCGGCCTCGCCCACGCCAGACATTGGAAGAGGTGTGGTGGAGGTGGAGATGTATAGGGCGCCCCGGCTGTGTCGGAGGGAGCAAGATTCCCCCGCGCCCCAGGCACGGGCGGCAACCTCTTTTTCACACAGCGAATACAGTTCTGAGAGGTGGGGATCTTGCCGCGGACGAAGGGTGCAAATTGCCATTCCTATTCAAACACGCACGAAACTGATCATGTGGACTATGCTATTGTCACCGCGCGCGCGCCCCCCACCTACAAAGCTATCTCCAAAACTCAAATCAATCATCCTCCGCCTCGAGCGCCGCAGCCAGGCGCGCGCCCGGGGCGGCCGCGACAGGAGGCCGAACCAGGTCAGGGCGGCGGGGCTGGTGCTGGCGCTGGCGCTGGCGCCGGCGCTGCGCCAGAGCCCCCAGGAAAGGAGGACGCTCCGCCACCACGCCCCGGGAAGGAGGTCGCCCGTGGCGGGGCGGGTGGAGGAGGGACGGCAGCAGCAGCAGCAGCAACAGCAGCAGGCAGGCCACCACCCGCCCCGCCACTGTAGGCCGCAAAGAGTGGGCGGCCGGTGGGTTGGGGCGGCGGGGCGACAGGCCGCGGGGGCGCCGCCGCCGCCACTCCACGTCCACCCCCTCCATTCTCGGCGGCCGCCTTTTTAACAGCCGCCGCCTCCCGGGCCAGCCTGTCGTCAGCCACCAGGCCGGCCGCGGCCGCCCCGACAGACGCCGCGCGCGCGAGGGGGAGCACCAACAGCGGCCCGTGCGGGCCGCCCGTGATCGGGGCGGCCGCGGCCGCGGCCGCCCCCGCCTGGGACGCCATCACGATGACAGCCGAGGACGTGGCCTTCTTGGAGCGTTTTGCAGGCGCAGCATCCGCCCCTCCGCCACCCGGACGCATGACGACCTCCACGACGGGCGCGACTGCCCCGACCGCCGCCCTCAGCTCGGCCGGGCTGTACTCGCCGTCCGCCCGGGACCAGGTCACCTTCAGGCTGCGGGCGAGCTCTTCCCGGTCGGAAGTGGACGGAGGAGCGGGCGGTGGCTTGGGCGGCGCCGCGGCTGCCCGGGCCGCCTTGGCCGCCGCCTGGACCCGGGCCAGTTCTGCCTTGAGGCGGGCCGCGGCGGCCACCTCGGCGGACGGCCGGGCGGCGGCCGGGCCGCCTGCTCCACCGCCCTCACGAGATGCCAGGTCGGCCAGCATGGCGGCCCGGGCGGCGCCCCGGGCGGCGTCTCTGGCGGTGCGGGCGGCGCGCGCACTGTGAATGGAGAAGGTCAGGTGTTGCGTTTTCGCTCGCGCCGTCGGTCGGCCGCCGCTGAATTGGAGGGCCTGCTTGCACGCTCTCGCGCTCTCTCTCTCTCCCTTACACTCACCGCAAGACTTCGTCCCACGCCGCCCGGGCCGCCTCATCGCACAGCGCATCATACGCTTTCTGGAGGGTGTCAAACTCGGCCGCCGCGGTCGCCGCGTTTTTGCCGCGCTGCTTGTCCGGGTGTTTCACCAGGGCCAGCCTACGGAAGGCCCGCCGGATGTCCGCATCGGAGGGGGGCGGGGCGGATGGGTATGTGGCGGGAGAGGGGAGGCCCAGGACGGCGTAGGGGTCGGGGAGGGACTCGTCAATGTCGGTGGCCATTTTATAGAGTGGACCATAGAAACGCTCGCGCTTCGGACCTCGACCTCTCTTTTGCTACGACGCGCGGCGGCGGCCCGGCGCGGAAGTGGCCGGAGGCGGCACGGCGCCGGTGACGGTGCCCTTCAGGGATGCCGCCGAGCTGTCGGTGTGTGAGCGCGCGTGCGGACGCGAGGACGACGATGCAAGGTCTACCACATAAGGGGACGTGAATTTACCAAACTGTAGAAAAATGTATGAGTGGTCTTTCGCCTATTTACTCTGTCGCAAGTCGGACACACCGCACTGCCACGCCACGCACTCACACCACCACGCAGCCGCTCCAGAAGACTCCTCATTTTTCCCTGGTGCCCGCGGGAGGAATGGGGATGGGGCCAGGAGCACGCGGGGAGAGAGACACGCACTCGCTCCAAAATGAGCCGGTCAAAAAGGGTTGGGTCACAGGTCACAAAACGGCCCCCGGTCGCCCCCACCCGTGCGCCATCCGCACCATTCACGCCTACAGCCACACCGGATTGAGGCGGCGCAGGCGGCCGCCCACCCTGCCGGATAGGCGAGGGCGCGTCTGGTCGCGCGTGGTCCCACCAGCGCCAGTGGCACCAGTGGTGCCCGTCCCGCCGGTGGTGCCCGTCGTCCCAGTTCCACCGGTGGAGCCAGTCTCGCCAGTCGTGCCGGTGGTACCGGTTCCACCCGTGGCGCCAGTTCCGCCAGTCGTCCCGGTGGTACCGGTTCCACCGGTGGCGCCCGTTCCGCCAGTCGTGCCGGTGGTACCGGTTCCACCGGTGGCGCCCGTTCCGCCAGTCGTCCCGGTGGTGCCAGTTCCACCGGTGGCGCCAGTTCCGCCAGTCGTCCCGGTGGTACCGGTTCCACCAGTCGTCCCGGTGGTGCCAGTTCCACCGGTGGCGCCAGTTCCGCCAGTCGTGCCGGTGGTGCCGGTTCCGCCAGTCGTCCCGGTGGTGCCGGTTCCACCGGTGGCGCCCGTTCCGCCAGTCGTGCCGGTGGTACCGGTTCCACCGGTGGCGCCGGTTCCGCCAGTCGTCCCGGTGG
>Ga0315289_10008629_pt1 | contig 14712 bp, 11 predicted proteins | sample YL17G11_40_MG_FD_203452 | JGI IMG/M metagenome (GOLD analysis project Ga0315289, IMG submission 203452) | Sediment microbial communities from Yellowstone Lake, YNP, Wyoming, USA - YL17G11_40 | ecosystem: Environmental > Aquatic > Freshwater > Lake > Sediment | place: USA: Wyoming | collected...
AACAGAAACCCGCCAGTCAATCCGACGCTCCCCGCGGCGACCACGAACAGCCCTCCAACTTTCTCCCCTAGAAGGCTCATGGGAAGCTGGAAAAGGCTCATCGCCCCAGAGAAAACCCCTTTGAGAAGTCCTACCTCGCTGAAAGAAAGATGCAGCTCTGTGGCCATGAAAGGAAGGAGCAGATAAATGCAATCAGCAAAGCCGTCGTCCAGGAAATGGAAGGCAGAAAAAGAAAAGAGGGAACGGGCGCGCTGACCATTTTCTGCTGAGTCCAAATTCCTCTCCTCTTGGCTGGGAACAGAGTTTCCGCTTTTGGCAATGGAACTCACTGAGATGCTTACACCACAGAAAACAGATCTATCCCCTCTTTTTTCCTACCGTCGAAAGTTAGGGGCACAGCATTTAACTTCGGTGGCTAGGCAGAGCCAGAGCTGCGTGAAGTATCATCCCGCCGGCATAATAGATGATCTGCGCTCCATGAGCCTCCTCCCACGACGGCAAAGTAAAGAAATACAAAACAATACATCACCGCCAACTCCCCTCTGTTCAACAACTGTCAAAATCCCTGCGGCGCATGCGCCATGAAGTAGGCTACTGCCATTTGCCCTGACAGCAGGAAGGCTACTGGCCGACTGAAAAGACCTATAAGCAGGAGCAGCCCACCGAAGAATTCCAGTATCCCGGCCACCCCAATCAGCGAGAGCAGAGGATGAGCGGCCTGCGAAGAGGCAGGGAAACCGAACAGCTTCTGTCCTCTGTGCTGCATGAAGAGAAACGCCGTGACGATTCGTAAGACGCTCAGAATGCGCGGCGACCACTGGGAGTAGAACGAATTTAGATCGGTCATATCATCCCTATTAATATCAGGAAGACTCATGGGGTATCGCACCCAAAGCGCAGCCAAACTCCACCCTCTCTTATGGATTAATGGTTGGAATATACAAATAGAAAGAATAGTGGTCAAGCCAAACTTTCTGGAAGTAGCCGGTAAGCAAACACCACAACATCTTGTGGGCGCTTTCGGGTTTTTAAAAGTGCGGCTAACGTGCCAATCTCCGCACTTCGTCAAAATTTTCGAGATAAAAAGTATATCCAAACCCTTGATGATTATGGGTAGAAACTTACATCCTTTGACAGAATATGTCAACAGAAGAGTTCAGAAGAGTTCAGGATGTTCAGGAAGAAGTTAATACATCATTCGACACCGTCTGTCCGGTTTCGATTTTGGCTCATCACAATGAAATTGATCTACAGACCCGCTGGATTCCCCTCACCGCATCCCTCCCCCCCATACAAGACTGTGTCATAATTCGTCATGCCCGCGGAGGCGGGCATCCAGGAAGATTGAATTATTCAATAAAACTGCAACTGGATTCCGGCTTTCGCCGGAATGACGGCTCTTTTCCCCAATTACGACACAGTCTCTAGGTGGGAGAGGGAAGGGGGGAACTCTTTCGGGGCTACCCTGCAAATTTCTTTCTGATGAAATCCGCAATCGTCTTGATGGGCGTCCCAGGAATGAAAACTTCGGCCACACCCATTTCTTTCAACTTGCCCGCATCCGTCGGGGAGATGACCCCTCCTGCTAACACCATCTTGTCCCCGGCACCCTTCGCTTTCAGGTTCTCAAGCACCCGCTGGGTCAGGCTCAAATGCGCTCCGGAGAGGATGCTCAACCCGACGACATCCACATCCTCCTGAATTGCCGCAGTGGTAATCATCTCCGGGGTCTGCCGGAGGCCTGTGTAAACCACCTCAAAGCCGGCATCTCTTAGCCCGTAGGCCACCACTTTTGCCCCCCGATCGTGCCCGTCCAAGCCGGGCTTAGCCACGAGGACCCTGATTTTCTTATCCTGAGCCATAAATGAACCTCCTTTGGTGGTATTGTCAAAAATTACCTCCCCTCTCCCCTTGGGGGAGAGGGTTAGGGTGAGGGGTAAGAACGGCATCTCAAGTAGCCTTTCACCCCCACCCTTTCCCTCCCCCCTCAAGGGGGAGGGTTTCCCTTGTCCTTCCGTTTTCTCCAGAGCCATTTTTCATAACTTTTTTGACATTATCAACAGCGGTTTATATTCTTTGGTGATTTGCCAATGATGGACCCTGAAAATTTTTAAATCCGAAATGCGAATATCGAGATTTGTAAATGTTTAGCCATATGAAAAATAAAGTTCAAAAATTACAAAGAACCCCCAGAAATCCCCCTTTATCCCCCTTTTCCAAAGGGGGATATTTTAATCTCCTCCCTTTTAAAGGGAGGGTGGGAGGGATTTTAGATGGGTAAACAGTTACCGAGATTCGAGTTTGGCTTATATCGTCGCGGGTCGATACTCTCCGAAAACCTCCCTCAAAACATCGCACATCTCTTGCAGCGTAGCATAGGCCTTGACACATCCGAGGAAGTGCGGGATCAGGTTCGTCTCCTCTTCCTGGGCTGCGGCTTTGAGCGCCTTGAGCAGACGGGCGACCTCTTGGTTATCCCGTTTTTCCTTCACTTCTTTAAGGTGGGTGAGTTGCAGGCGTTCTGCTTCGTCGCGTCGCTTGGGATCATAGGGATGGGGAACCAACCGGGTGGTGGTGACCTCCAGTTCGCTCTCTCCCAGGAAACAATTCACCCCGACGATCCATTCCTTTCCCTCTTCAAGTTTCTTCTGTCTCTCGTAGGCGCTACGGGCGACTTCCCGCTGCATATACCCGTTTTCGATTGCGGCCACTGCCCCGCCCATGGACTGGATTTTATCGAATTCTGCCCAGGCTGCACCTTCGATTTGATCGGTCAAGGATTCTACATAGTAAGACCCTGCCAGAGGGTCCATCACCTCCACGAGGCGGGCTTCATGCTGCAGGATGCGGGCCGCATCCTCGCTGAGCTGTATGGCTTCCAGACTCCACCCCAGGCCCAGAGGCTCGTCATAGGGCGGAAAGCAGTTGGGGGCGCCACTGGCCAGGGCTGCGGCAATACCGCCGACAACCGAACGAACCAAATTGTTCAGGGGTCTCTGGACGGTACAATTGAAGTTTCCGGGATAAACGGTAAGAGGGACGCGCAGAGTCATGGACCTTTCATTCTGGGCTCCGAACTTTTCCTTAAGAAGCTTCGCCCACATCCTTCGGGCTGCCCGGTGAAAGGCGACTTCCTTAAAAAATTCCATGCTCCCCCCAAAAGCATTGAAACTAAAACGGGGGGCAAAGGCATCCACCGCAAGCCCCGCGTTCACCCCTTCCTGCAGATAAGCCGCCCCGATCGCCATGCTAAAGGCCAGGTCTTGCTCTCGCGTAGCGCCGGCTTCCCGGATATGATAGCCACCAATGCTGGTGATGTTCACGTTGGGAAGATGTTTGGAAAAGAATACCAGGCTGTCCCGGAACATCCTCATGGAAGGGCGGGGGGGGAAAATGTAGGTTCCCCGGGCGACAAACTCTTTCAGGATGTCATTCTGGGGGGTGGCCCGGAGCTTGTCCCAGGAGATTCCCCGCTTGTCAGCCAGGGCCATATACATCGCCATCAAGATATTCGCCGGGGCATTGATGGTAAAATTAGACGCCGTCCGGTCGAGGTCATTCTCTCCGGAGAAGGCCTCAAAAATAACCTCCATATCCCGCAGAGTATCTACGGCTACCCCGACCCTTCCCACTTCTCCGCTGGCCTTCGGACTGTCCGAATCGTAGCCGCACTGGGTGGGCAGGTCAAAAGCGATGTTGGGGCCGGTCCGGGCACCGAGTTTCTTCATATGCAGGTAGTAATCCCGCGTGTCCTCCGGAGCTCCATACCCAGAGTAGCGGCCAGCCCTAACGAGTCCTGCCGCTTGGGCGATTCCTCCTGACCCTCTCTCGCCCGTGCGATAGGGAAAGGTGGGATACGTTCCGGCCGTGAAGGGATACTGCCCCGGGAACCCCACCTGCTCCAGAAAGTTGAAACCGTCGTCCAGATCCGAAGGAGCATAGAATTGGGTGGGCGACTCTTTGAGCTTAAACCTATCCAAAGCCGGTTTAAGAGTCTTTTCCTCCCAGCGGCGCTTCTCCTGTTTAATCTTTTCCGGGTCTTCTTTCATTTTGGACCTCCTTCGCCCCTCGCCCGTATTGTCAAAAAATAACCACAGAGAACCCAGAGAAATTATGCAATTTCAAGAAATGAAGAGAATTATCATTCCCTCCCCTCTGTGCCCTCGTAGTGATTAATCCCTCTATCCCCCCAAAACAGCCTCTCCCTCTACCAACGAGTCTATTTCCCACCCCGCGATGTCTCTGCCTTTTGATCTTCTTTCTTGAGGACACAGAGTCTTTCTCTGTGTACTCTGTGGTTCCATATGCTGTCCCGTTTTTCATAAAACTTTTGACAGTTCCCCCTCGCCCCATCTTCCGCTTCGCTTTGGAGGGAGGGGAAAAACCTTAAGAATGTGGGGTTTTGAGGCCTCGCATCCATCAGAGAACGCACTGAACTTCACCCCGGACTCATCGGGCCCCCATGACGAGGTTCGGCAGAAACAGGGTGTAAGCCGGCCAATAGGTGATCAGGGCCAACTGAGCGATGGTTATGAAGATATAAGGGGTCACCCCCCGGATGGTTTCGGCCAGGGAGGCCTTGCCCACGCCGGCGATCACATAGAGGTTGAGCCCCACCGGAGGAGTGATCAGCGCGATTTCCATGTTCAAAGTCATCACGATTCCAAAATGGATCAAGTTGATGTCCAAGCTCCTCAAAACCGGAAGGATGATGGGCAGGGTGATCAGCATGATGGACACGACTTCCAGGAGACAGCCCAGAATCAGGAGGGCGATATTGACCGACAGGAGGAACCAAAAAGCCGTCAGGTTCATGTCTTTGGCGATCTGCACGAGGCTGGCCGGAAGGCCGGCTTCGGTCAGCCAGTTCCCGATGGTAATGGCTGTGCATATGATGAACATGATCATTCCCGCGGACTTCATCGCGTCCCCGGCGAGGGGGATGACCTGGCTGACCTTCACCTCCCGGTAGATAAACAGGCTGATGAAAATGGCGGCCACCGCCCCCAGGGCTGCCGCTTCTGTCACGGTGACAAACCCGGAATAGATGCCTCCCAGGATAATCACCGGCATGCAAAAAGCAGGGATGGCCTTATAGGTGGTGCGAATAGTTTCCGGCCAACCGGCCTTGGGCGCCCCTCCGATGTTCTTCCGCTTGGCATCGAAGCGGATCCAGATCATGTAGAAGACTCCCTGCATGATTCCCGGCAGGAACCCGGCCATGAACAGCCGGGGAATGGATTCATCGGCCATAATCCCGTAGATGATCATGGCAATGCTGGGGGGAATCATGATGGCGATGGTGCCGGCTGCGGATATGACCCCGAGAGCGAACGACCGGGGATAGCCATGCTCCATCATGGCCGGGACGACGATGACCCCGATGGCCAGGGCCGTGGCCACGCTGGACCCGCAGAGGGCCCCGAAGATCATGCACGAGATGACCGTGACCATGGCCAGCCCGCCCCACCAGTGGCGGACCCAGCAGTTGGCGGCGTTGATGAGATACCGGGAAGTGCCCCCCTGGACCATGAACTGGGCGGCGATGACGAAAAAGGGTATGGCCATCAGGGGAAAGGTATCCAAAGAGTTGTACATGACCTCGGGAACCATCTGCAGGGGGGCCGGGGAAAAAAAGGCGATCATGATGAAAGCCGTCACCCCCAGGACAAAGGCGATGGGGAGACCCAGGCAGAGCAAACCCAGAAAGACCAGAAAAAGGAAAACGACCGTCATTCGTGCTTTTCCTCTCGACTCAGTTCATGCGTCTCCATGATTTCAGAGGGATGGAAGGAAAAGACCAGCCGGAAAACTCGGAGCACATACCGCAGGGCCACCAGGGTGCACCCGGTGGCCACAGAAAGGTAGGGGATCCAGACCGGAAAGCGCAGGGCGGTAATGGACCGCTCATCATTGATGTAGGCGGCCGAAACGATCTTGAAGCCCAGGATGCTAACCGCCACACAGAAACCGAGGGCCACCAACCCGTTGAAGACCGCCAGGTACCGGCGAGTCTTCAAAGAAAACCGCTCCACCATGAGGGTGGCCGCCACATGGCCCTTTTCCGCCGCCAGGGTGCTGGCGGTGATAAAGACGGCCCAGATGATGAGATAGATGACGACCTCCTCCGCCCAATCCGGGGGCCTTCTGAAAATATAGCGCGTGATCACGCCATAGAAGGCGATCATGGTGGCGGAAAAGGCCAGAACCCCCACGATGAATTTCTCCACCCGGGTCCATCCTTTCTCCCAATTTTTCATCCGTCGTCCTCGGTGCTTTTGAGGAAGGAAAGAGGGGGAAAATTTCTCCCGCCCCCCGCTCGTTCCTTTCTTTGGGTTTACATGCCCAGGGCCTTCCTGGCCAGTTCAACCAGCGCCGGGTCGTGCTTGAGGTCCTTGACGATTTTGTCCTGGATCGGCATGAGGTGCTTGCGCCACTTGGCCAGCTCTTCGTCGCTCGGCTCATAGAATTCCACCCCTTTGCCTTCCATGATCTTCCTGGCTTCCGCCTGTTCCTTCCGGGCGATCTCTCGCTGCCTGGGTGCCACCTCGTTCCAAACATCCGTGAAGATCTTCTGCAGGTCCGGGGGCAGGCTGTTCCAGAACTTCAGGTTGACCAGGGGAACGTAGTAACCGTTGAAGTTGCGGCACAAGATTGCATACTTGATGCCTGCCTCGTAGAGCTTGGCGCTCTCCACGCTCTTAGCGGTGGAGCAGATGCCATCCACTGTCCCCTGAACCAGAGCCATGGGTACGTCCGGCCAGGCAATGAATACTGCGCTGGCCCCGAAGGCGTTGAGCCGGTCTTCCGGGATGGAGCCGCCGGAGTGGCGTATCTTCAAGCCTTTAAAGTCCTCCATCTTAGTGATCTTTTTGTTCCGGGTCCAGGTTTGGTCGCAGCCTAATTCAAACCACCGGCCTGGAGATTTGACCCCCACTTTTTTTTCCAAAGACAGATTCACGGCTTTCCCTACTTCCCCGTCGATCAGGTCTTCGGTGACTTTTCCGGGTTGTCCGAAGAACATGGGTAGCATGGTTATGCTGGTGCTGGTATCGAACCCCTCCAGCACCCAGTTGCCGGGGACCGCCATTTCCACTGTCCCGGTCCTCAGGGCCTTGGTTACGTGAGCATCTTTATAGAGCTGGGCGCTGTGGTAGTATTTGGGCGCCAGCCTTCCCCCCGACCTTTTCTGCAGTTCCTCGATGAAAATCACCAGCCCCATGTTCCGGGGATGGTTGGGAACGGTGTCCACGGAGATCTTGAATTCATAAACCTTCTCCCCCGCGAGCGTCGGTCCGGGGCTCATCCACCCGGCCAGGGCGACGGCCATTGCCGCAACGAGGAAAGCTTTCCATGCTCCTCTCATCTCTTTACCCTCCTTACCGCAAGAATTTTCTGGGCAGGGATCTCCGGTGCCAGGAAAGCCCCTGAAGGAACCGGTTCATCTCGATCCCTCAAATTCCCTCCTTTAGGGTTTGGGGAAGCCCTGCGGGGCTTCCGGGTTCATGGTTCTTGATAGGGTAATGGCGTTCGGGTCCGATCCCTTTTCGGCCGATCTATGGCCTAGAGAACGATACGATTCGTTGGTTGCGACCATCCTGAATCTGGAACCTTCAGGAAATCGTGACTAGCGTGGCTATTCTTCCAATTCGAGAAAGGGTTGTCAAGACAATTTTATCCGCGGGGGGTGAACCGCTATTTAAGCAGCGTAGCCACCAGGTCCCCGACGGATTTTAGCTTGTCCAGCCGGAAGACCGTTTCGATGATCCGGTCGATCTGGGTCCCGCCCAGGGTATTCAAAGCCAGGCGGCGAAATTTTTCTTTGATCTCCTCATCCGTCATGGGGTTGTCTGGATGGCCCTTGGGATAGACCGATTCATCCTGGAACTGCCGTCCGTCCTTGGTCTTGATTTCCACCTGGGCCGCCAGCGTTCCCGGATATTTCGCGGTGAAAGCGGAGACCGATTCCAAGGTCACCCTCTTCATAAAGGCCTGGATGCGGGGCTCTTTGATCTTCTCTTCCTGAAACTGATCCATGGCGATGTAGCCGTCGGCCGCAGCCCGGCTGACGCAGTAGGGGATGGACAGTCGAGCGGCCAGGGGCGTATCCGGAGAATAGTTCATCCCCTGCCCGGGTGCGGTGGGGGTCACCCGAAAGTGAACGGACTCCACATCCTCCAGGCGCAGATTTCTGGCTTTCATGAGTTGGATCGTTCCCTGGATGGGGGTATGGCTGCAAAGGATGGTGGGGAATGCTTTCAGGCTGTCGGTCAGGATCTCGAAAAAGGTGCCCAGGTTTTCGGTCAGGCATTTCATGTTGGGCTCATCGGAGTACGCTTCGCAGAAACCGGATTTGTACTCCAGGAGCCCTTTGGGCCCCACAGCGCCCCGGGCAATGACCTGGGCCGCCATGATCCCGTTCCAGGCGGCCAAACCGGGATGGAGGCTCTTGGAGAAATCTCCAAAGTCAATACAGTAGCGCATACCAGAGGCCCCGTCAGCCGCCAGGCTTATGGCCTGTTCCACACGATCCCCCTTGAGGCCCAGTAACTTGGAGGCCACAACCGCGGCCGCGATGGTTCCCAGCGTTCCGGTGGGGTGCCAGTATTTATAGTGGGAGGGCATGATGGCCCTGCCGATGCGCCCGGCAACTTCGTAGGCCAAGACCACGGCCGTGATCAGCGAAGGCCCGTCGGCGGCGATCTTTTCTCCCATGGCCAGGGAGGAAGAGACCACCGAAGCACCCAGATGGGCGATCGATCCCAGGTGGGTGTCGTCGAAATCAACAGTGTGAATCAGGGCTCCATTGGCCAGGGCCGCCTGAGCAGAAGAAGTTTTCATCCCCTCGAGGAAAACCGTGGCTTCAGGATTTCCCCCCATTTCTTTGACCAAGTCAAAGATCCAGTGAAATTCCTCTTGGGCCAGGGTATATCCCGCAATCCCGCAGCCCAAAGTGTCCAGGATGATCCCTTTCGTCTTCTGGACAACTTCTTCGGGCAATTCAGAATAGGAGGTATGGCTAACAAATTCGGCCAAAATTTGGGTCGCGCCCATTTTGCCTCCTTCCCATCCTCGATTTCAAATTGGACACGGATGAACACAGCGCGGCAAAGCCGCAACCAAAGGAAAGACCAATTATATCCCCCCCACCCTCTCCCTCCCCCTCGGAGGGGGGAGGGTTGGGAGGGGGTGGAATTGTTGCCTGATTTTCTTAATAAAATTTCAAGATTTTACACGTTATACACAACGTCATTATTTCTTGCCCATGATGGTCGAAAATAGTTCCTGTAGGGGCGGGCTTTATGCCCGCCTGAAATCCGGCCCATCGGGGTCATTGGGCGGGGTTAAACCCCGCCCCTACGAAATGAATATTTACACGCATGCGCAATTAATTATGTCGTCATGTATAGTAGTACAGATAAACACAGATAAGGATTAAATTGAACCTAAAATAAATCTGCGCTCATCTGCGTAAATCTGTGTCCAATTGAAAAAGAAGTTCATTTTCGAATTCATTCCGAATTCCAATCCATAACTCGATTGTATAGGAATTTCCTTTTTTATCATTCCCCCTCACCCCCGCCCTCTCCCCCGTTTCCGGGGGAGAGGGGAAGGGTGAGGGGGCTTAACTTGAAACCCGAAGCCCGGAACTGGGTTATGCCAACTCTTTCAGGCGTTTTTCTATGGCTTCAAATGTGGACCGGGCAAAACGTCGGGCCTGTCCGAGTAAAAAAAGCCGGGGCAAAAAAGCCAAGTTTTCGACAGTTGCCTTGCAGGACACGGATGTTTTCCCCTTTTCCATCAGGGTCATGATGAAGGTCACTTTCTGATTCGCTTTGAATAATCCCCCCAGGCCTTCCAGGAAAAGCTTTACGGAAAAGGAGTTGGGCGGCTCCATCTCTACCATCTCGCCTTTCAATTTCAAGGTAACATGGAATCCAAGAATCTGGGTCCTCAAGAGAGCCCGAAAGGTATTCTCATCCAGAATTTCCATGTTCTCCATGCCCGGCAGGCTGCTGAAGATGACCTTGCCGATCAGCCGCCAGACCCTTTCCTGGGAGGCCTTCACCTCAAAAATCCGTTCGGAGATTAAGAAACTTGGCATGGCAGGTCCTAAGCCCAGGGCTTCTCTGCGGCGGCATTTTTCCCGGCGATCCGGCCAAAAACCAGAGCTTCTCCGATGTTGCAAGCCCCTTGGTACAGGTAGCCCCAGATGGAGCCGAGCTCGCCCGCGGCATAAAGGCGGGGGATCGGCTTTCCCTCGGGGTCGAGCACCCTGGACTCTTTATCCCGACGGGGGCCTCCCTGGGTGTTGATCAGTGCCGGCCAGAGCTGAATGGCATGAAGGGGAGGCTCCAGAGGCCGGAGGTCTTCCTTCGCCCGGCCGAAATCTTCGTCTCTACCGGCCCTGCAATTCCGGTTGTATCGGGAGATGGTTTCTTCCAGGGCTTTCGGTTCCACGGAAATCCTGGACGCTAACTCAGCTATCGTTTTCCCCTGGAGGATCCATCCCTTGGTTATTTCCGCCGAGTTGTCGAGACTCCAGGAATAAAGGTCCCGGTTGTAGCCGGCTGTTCCCCGGCTCAAGGCGCCCCGGCGCCGGGTCTGCTCGTCGAAGATGGCCCAGAGGGGTATCCGAGGGAACTCCATCTTCTCCGTGTCAAAGTGGGAGAGCTCCTGGTAGTACTCGTGGATTTCGATCCCGGCCTCGTTCACGAACCTTCGGCCATATTTGTCTACGAAGATGAACCCTTCGCTGAGGAAAGAAACCCAGAAAGCCGCTTCAAACTCCGGAGACTTAAAACCGATCAAACAGGACAGCCGGGTCATGTGCCAGAGGTCTCCGCCCACCTTCTGGGCCATCCGGATCCCGTCTCCGGTGTTACCCGGAGTTCCCAGGAACAGGAGGGGTTTGACGGGCATATAATCCCATTTCAGCCTCGGGTCGTTCTCATAGCCACCGCAGGTCAGGATCACCGCTTGGCGCGCCTTTATGGAAAACGCCTTTCCTTCTTTTTCCGCCGTCACCCCGATAACTTCGCCCTGGGCGTTGGGAATCAGTTCCCTGGCTGGCGTTCGGGTCAGCACCTGAATTCCCCGTTTGGTCACCAGGCCGGAGAGGAACTTCCAGAGGCGCTGAGAAGGCTTCCCTTCTTCCGGGGTTCCTTTGATGTTGAACTTGACTGCCGTCTCCGCACCGCGAACATGGGGAAACCCCGCGCCGGCAATCATGGTGGGATAGGCCACTTCCAGAGGCCTGAAGACCTGGACATCCGCCCCCATCTCCCGGATCCAATCGCCGTTTTTCAGAGCGTATTCAACAAAGGTTTCGATGATCTCCCGTTCGGTGGTTTTGAAGGAGAGGGTATCCAGGTATTCGATAAATTCCTTTCCCTTGGGGATGATGATATTGCCGCCGCAGATGCTGGTATTCCCGCCTCCATTGGGCATTTTTTCCAGAATCAGAACTTTAGCCCCTTGGTCATGGGCCGTGACGGCAGCGGCGGTTCCCGCCGATCCCCAGCCCACAACCACCACGTCATATTCCAGATCCCATTTCTCAGGTACCGTGACTATCACCGTTCCTCCTTTCCCTATCCGGATCCCTATCCCGATCGATTTGAGGCCAAAAATAGACCTGCGCAGGATAAAGAAATTCTAAATCCGAAGCACTAAATTCGAAACAATTCCCAATGTCCAAAACCATTCGATCCCTTTGTATTAATCCAGCCCCAACAGCTTGGCGGGATTCTTGCGCACCATGATGTGGATTTCTTCGCTGCTAATTCCCTGGTTCATTAACGAAAGGATGAACATGCGCAGCCCTTCAACCGGAGAGGGGTTGAAGACCTGGCCGAAGTCTGTGGCCATCACGCAGCGCTCCGGCCCTGCCCGGCGAATGACGTCGATGACATCTTTTATGCGGGCATTGAAAAACATGGGTGTCGTTGGCAGAAAGCAGTGCTCCAGGTAAGCCCCCTTTTTGGCAAACTCCAACTGAACCTCCAGGGAAAGATCTGGAACCTCGTTATGGGGGTGAGTCACCAGGATCTTCTTTACCCCCCGGCGGAAGGCTTCGTCGATCAATATCCGACTTTCTTCCGCCGAACAATGAGAGGTTCCCAGAATGATATTGGCCTCTGCGATCATATCCAGAATTTCTTTAACGGCGGGGACCAACTTTCCTTCCCGGTCGAGAATGGAGATTCCCTTCTCCGGCCACTTTACTCTGCCCGGCATTGTGCCATAAGTTCCCTTGAAATGCTTGATATGGGCATCGGAAAAGATCGAAGGCATCCACACCTCTTTGGCTCCGAACGCTATAGCCGCCTCCACGGCGCTGGGATTAAGCCCACCCACAGCCGGGTTGAGAACCACCCCCCCGAAAGCATGGATCCCGGGGACTGCTTTGCTCACGTAGTGCATGCGCGTGGCGTTAATCCCATAGTGGGCTTTGGAGAGTACAGCCTTCATGCCAGCCTCCCGCGCTTCCCTGGCGATCTCCACCTCGTCCAGCAGCCGATCGTGAAGGTCGGGTGTAGCATGAAAATGAAGATCTATCGCCCCTTCTAAAACCTCCATCCGTTTATCCATGGTCTTTTTACCTCCTTTTCCTGCCGCTGAGCATCTCGGCGGCGGTTTGCACCACCGCTTCGTTCTGGGGCATCGTTCCAATGCTGATGCGCACGTATTCCGGATGGAAATCTCCCCGGATCATGATGCCGCCGCGACGGCAAAGCTCTTCGGTGAAGGCTTCGGCAGTGAAGCCGAAATCGGATACTTTGGCAGTGACGTAATTCCCCTGGGGTGCGTCTACCATTTCTAGGCCTAAAGAACCCAGCTCCCGGTGCAGGTATTCCCTCCCCTTGCGCACCACTTCCAAAGTACGCTGCAGGTGTTCTTTGTCTTTCAGAGCCGCGACTCCGGCGGATTGAGCTAACATCCCAGTCCCCCACTTCGGTTTTGCCTTGGAAAGGAAAGCAATGGCTTTGGCTGGGCCCACGCAGTAACCCAGACGAACATCGGCCAGGCCAAAGGCCTTGGAGAAGGTCCGAGTTACCAGCAAATTGATTCCTTCCCCCATCTCATAAAAGAACTCCAGAGCAGAGGTATGGGAATCAGCAAATTCAATGTAGGCCTCATCGGAAACCACGATGCCTTTCACCGCCTCGGCCGCCTGCAAGATTACTCGTAGATCCTTCAAGGGAACGAGCTTACTGGTGGGGTTATTGGGGCGGGTGATGAAAATCACCCGGCTCCTCGGGGTAAGCGCTTTTTTCAGTTTGGCGACATCCAAAGCAAAGTTCTTTTCCAGGAGCACTTTGACTGGCTTGCGCCCCCGCGCCAAGGTAATCTCCTCGTAGAAGCTCCCAAAGGCAGGGGAGGTAAAGACGACTTCGTCTTCGGGGGCTGAAAAAACCTCGATGATATGCATCATCAAGGATGACGACCCCGGGCCAACCACAATGTTCTCTGGCCGCATGTTGACATATTGAGCCAGGGCGGCCCGCAATTCCCGCGCTTCTGCATCTGGATAAAGGCTGGCTTCGCCGGCCATCTCGATGATCTTGGCTTTAGCCAAAGGGGGGACTCCCAAAGGGTTTTCATTGGAAGACAGCTTGATTACCCTGGCAGGGTCCATTTCGTACTTGGCAGCGATATCCTGGGTCATCGGGCCGGGAAGGTAGGGAACAATTTTTCCCAATTGCGGATTGACGATCTCTTCGAAGATAGATTTTTTAGCCATCCATTTACCCCCTCAGGAAAAAATTAAAGTAGGCATTCAGTCAGGGGAATCGGGTAATTTGAACCTCTTCAACCTTAAAAACCGGCATCTTTCCCCCGCTTATTTAAGAAACCATCGAAAATGGTGCTCATATCCAGCAGTTTTTCCAAGTTCATGACCCGGTCTAGGATAAGCTTGGCGGAGAAATCATCTGCCGCTTTCGAGGCAAGGTCCTGATACTTCTCTACCATCTCCGTCAGGGACATGGGGTTTTCGGGGTCTCCCTTGGGGTGATCGACTCGCTCCCTCAACCTTATACTTTGCTTAGTTACGATCTCTATCTCGGCCGGCCATTTTTCCGGATACACATTTTCCATAGTTGGGTCCACTTCCACAGAAATCCTCTCCATCAGCTGGCGCACCTCCTTGTTCCATAGGAGGGAAGGAGAGAACGAATCAACCCCTACCTTTTTCTCCTTAACTGCCAAGGCTATGCAGAAGGGAAGGCTGAACTTAGCACTAAAAGCATCTCGCACCGTCGGGTCCTTGAGCAGCCGGGTCGCGGCCGAGTACGTGCGGCAGCGGATCGAATCCACTTCCTCAGGGCGTAAGGGATTGGTCTTCACGATTTTCAACACGGCATCGATGGCCGGATGAGTGTGGCGACAGGAAGCGTGGGGTTTAAAGGAGTTCTCCGGGCATCGGAAATTCCCGGGGATCAACGGAAGGGCGGCGGTAAGCTTCTCTAAATTCCAATCTCTAGCCATCGCCTTGCAGAAACCAGTCTCTCCCTCAAAAATTTGTTCATCTCCTGTAAATCCCTTTTGAGCAAGAAGGGCGGCCAATAGGCCGTTCATTGCCGCCTTACCCGGGTGGAGGTGTTTGTTCATCCCTTCATAAAAACGGAAACCAGCCGCCTGGGTGCCGGCAAGGCCGAAACCAAAACCCATTTCTTGTGGGGTCAGCCTGAGGAGCCGGCCGCAGCC
>Ga0315289_10008631_pt1 | contig 14709 bp, 13 predicted proteins | sample YL17G11_40_MG_FD_203452 | JGI IMG/M metagenome (GOLD analysis project Ga0315289, IMG submission 203452) | Sediment microbial communities from Yellowstone Lake, YNP, Wyoming, USA - YL17G11_40 | ecosystem: Environmental > Aquatic > Freshwater > Lake > Sediment | place: USA: Wyoming | collected...
CGCTGGGAGTCCATGAAATTAAGGTACTGGAGTTCCACCAGATTCCTGATCTCATCGATGATGGTGTAGTGACCTCCGTTGGCCATGAAGTATTTCTGGCGTATCTCAGGCGGTACGGACCGCAAGGCATATTCGTTGTAGGTGGCCTGTTTTGCGCTCTTCAGCGCCTTCTCGCTGATGTCGCTGGCGGAGATCTTCACATCCCATTCGATGAGCTTGTCCTTGAGCACCTCCTTGGCTACGATCCCCAGGGTATACGGTTCCTCGCCCGTGGAGCAGCCTGCTGACCACAGGCGCAAAAGCTGCTCGCCGGTTTTCTGCCTGTGGGCCACGATATCGGGCAGGGCCTTTTCCTGAAAAGCCAGGATCTGGGGCGGGCTCCGGAAGAAGCTCGTCTCGTTGGTCGTGATGCTGTCGTACAGGGCCGAGAGCTCCTTAGTGGCTTGGGGGTCGTATTTGAGCATGTAGTAGTACTTGTCATAGTCGGACAGATTATGGGCCTTGAGCCTGAACGTCAGCCTGTTTTCGAGCAGGCTCTTCTTGTTGTCAGCAAAGTATATCCCGGACTTCTCATAGATGAAGTCCCTGAGCTGGCGGAAATGCTCTTCGGTCATCAGGATTCCGCTCGGTACGCTCGCTGGTTCCATCGAGGTTGCCCTTCCCTCCTCAATCTGTAACCGTGGTGATATACTCCCGCACCTTATCAGAGAGATCATCCATTTCAAAGGTGATACGTTCGAGATCGAGATCGTCCATGGGGTAGCCTTTGTCGTTCAGGATTTTCCACCCCTCCTGGTCGGAGAGGATGAAGGACATCCGGTCTCCGCCATAGGAGAGTTCCTTGGCCTTGGCGAGGAGGTCGGCGATGGAAATAAGCGCGGTAATGACCTGATGCTGCGCATGCTGTGGCGCATGGTGCCAGCGAATGATATCGATCAGGTAGTCGGGAAGGTTCCATTTCTGGGCTACGTAGTGGCCAACCTCCATATGGGTGGTGCCCAGAATGCGCTGCTCCGCCTCGTGGAGGGGGCAATCCTTTTCGATGGACTGGTCGAGGGCCTTCGAGAAGTCCGCGCGGAAATAATAATCCAGGACGAGCTTGCCGAGGTCATGGAGCAGCCCGCCCACGAACTCTCTCCCGCTGGTATCCATCCTGAGCTTGTGCGCCATGGAGCGTGCGACGATGGCGGTGGCCACGCAGTGGTACCAGAACGTCTCCCAGATGTAGCCCTTCTCGCTCGTAAAACTCGTGAGTACGGAGATCGACGAAGTGATGTTGACGATCTCATTGAGACCGAGGACGGTGATCGCCCACTGGACGGTCTCGATGGCCTTTTCTCCCCGCCGGTAGAAGGCCGAATTCGCCATCTTGAGGACCTTCGCGGCGAGCGGCGGGTCGCGGTGGATGACCTCCGAGAGTTTGTTGATGGTCACATTCGGGGAATGGGCCAGGTTGAGCGCCTCCATGGCGACCACGGGCAGGGTCGGGAGGTCCTCTGTGCCTTTTATCTTTTCGAAGATGGCGTCCATATCAGAACCCACGCCCTCGTAACTTGTCTATCGCTTGCGACACGGCCCGACCAACATCCGGATTCTGGTCGTCGCTGTAGATCTCCAGTTCCTCGGCCAGGCCTTCGTCCCCCCATTCCCCCAGGGCCTTGACCGCAGCGATGCGGAGGAAATCATCCTCGCCGGAAAGGATATCGAGCAGCTTCGTCCTGGCGTCATCATCCTGGAACCGGCCGAGGGCCTCTATGGCATGGAAGGCCATCCACTGGTCATCGCTCCGTATGGCAGCATCCAGGACATGCCGCAAGGCTTTCATCCTCTGCCTTCCCACGATGTCGATGGCCATGAAGCGGACCTCGTGATGATCATCGGCCAGGAGGGTTTGCAAGGTTTCGTTGTCCAAGGCGAGACCTGTATCTTTGGCGATCTGTGCCGCTGAGAGCCGGACCTCGCTCTGACTATTCTTTACCATCCTGAGTGCGGACTCGGTAAGGCGCGGGCTGTCCAGTCTGGCAAGGCCTCTCAACCCTGCTATCCGCATCTGGGCGTCATCGCTTCCGAGAAGGGCAAGGAAGGTCTCCTCCGCCATCATTGAGCCGATGCGGGCGATCGCATCGAGGGCCATCTCCCGCACATCGGCGTAAGGATGGGAGAGAAAGGGCTTGAGCTCGTCGATGTCCTCCGGGTATCCGAGATTGCCCAGTGCCCGTATGGCATATGCTGCTACATGTCCGTCGTCATCATGTACGAGCTGCCTGAAGGTGTCCCGTACCGAGGCGGGAGCGATCTGGGCCAAGGCCTGGACAAAGGCTCTCTTCACATATCCTCGCGTGGTAGGTATGCGTTGCGAGATCTTCTCGGCCTCTGCCTCTCCGCCGATCCGAGAGAGTATCTCCGTTCCGAGGATCTTGAGCTTTTCCTCATCGGCATCGAGGAGTCCGAGCGTAGTGGTGATCTCACCGATATCGATCAGGGCATTCCGGATATCCTCCCACTTCTCCCCAGAGGTATCCGGGTCGACGTCTGTGGTACACGCAATGATCCGTTCGGCACTCCGCCTGTCGCCGATCCTTGCAAGCGCCGTGAGCATGTGCTTGAGCAGCTCGTCATCAGCTTCCGCAAGGTTTTCCTCGATGATGTATTTGATCGTCTCCCTTTGACTCTTTTCGAGGGAGGCGATATCTGGTGTGATTTTCAGGAGGGTATTTACCATGGCGGTCTGGATGTAACTCCCGGCGCTGTCGATCATTTCCAACAGGGGTCTGATCGCCTTTTCGGATGGGATGTTACCGAGGGTCTCAAGGATCGCGGACAGGGTGATCTCGTCATACGACCAGCGTTCGAGTTCGTGCAGGAGGAAATCCACCACCCCCGCATGGGGTATCTTTGCCAGGGCCTCGATCACGGAGAAGCGGATCCACTCTTCATCGTTGATCATCGCCCGCAGGTGTATAAACGCCCGCGGATCGCCTATGTTTCCCAGGGAGATCACAGTCTGATTCCGCACATTGGGATTTTCATCGAAGAGGCATTGGATGAGGGTGTTCACGCTCTCGTGGCTCCCGATGCTCCCGAGGATATCCACGATGAACAATCGCAGGCGGTCATCCGGGCTTTGCGTGAGCCCGTGAAGGATGTCGAGGCCGTCCTCCCCGATTCTCCTCAGGATCTCGATGGCTGTGTTCCTTATCCCGGCGTCTGCTGAACCGACAAGTGGCGCAATCCTCCTGACTGCATCCCGGTCGCCGATGAAGATGAGGGAGTCCTGGGCGACCTCCCGCACGCCCTGATGCGGATCGACGACCAACTTCTCGAGCCGGTTTAAGGCTTCTCCTCCACCTACCTCGGCCAGCAGGCCAGCTGCCTGGCGCCTATCGGCGGGATCATCCGAGCTCACCAGCCTGTCGATAGTAGATAATTCCATATAACCCGACATCTTCCCTTATCCAGTATAGGGATATGGAGGATCATGCCTACTTCAAATCATACCGCGTAAAGGCCACATCGGTCACATCGAACGGTCGGAGAGCCTCGCGTATCATTTCAGTGATTTCGTACTCGGTATAGATCTGCACATTCTTGGTGAGGTAATCGGCGATGATTGTGCGTATTTCAAACAGCTTATCCTGCACATTGGCGGAGGTCTTGGGATTCACCTGCAAGGTGACCTGGGCGATGAGCAGGCCCGCCTTGTCCTGTTTCTGCGGGGTGCAGAGGATCATGAATGGGTCGAGAACGATCTCTCCCTGATTCAGTACCGAGGACGGCTTCACGGTCTGTACCTGGGCAACAGGCTTGGTTTCCTCGACCTTATGCGATGCCCTGTACCAGAGACCCCCCCCTATGCCGGCCATGAGCAGGACGACCACCGAGGCTGCGGCAATGATGAGGACGGTGCGCCTGGGAAGTCTCTCTCGGCCTTGGGGTGTATCTCCAACCTCTCCCTCCCCTTCCTCTTTGCCTTCCTGCTTGGCGTGAGAGAGGGATATACCTTCTTGGTCGAGCGCGACCTTATCCCGGTCAGGCAGGGCTAAGCCATCTTGGTCGAGATCGGCCTTGTCCAGCTTTCCCTTTTTGTCCTGTGCGGATAGGCGTATGCCTTCTTTATCGAGCTCTGCCTTTTTTTCGGGCTTGGCCATAACTCCCTCTACTTGTTGAATATCTGCTCGATCTTCTTCCCCAGGGTTTCAGCGGTAAACGGTTTGACGATGTAATTGTTCACGCCGGATTTGACTGCCTCGATGATATTCTCCTGCTGGGACTCGGCGGTAACCATCAGGAAGGGTATGTCCTGGAGCGCATTGTCCGCCCTGACCGCCTTTAGAAGTTCGAGCCCGGTCATCTTGGGCATGTTCCAGTCCGAGATAATGAGGCCAATCTTCTCATTCTGGAGGGTATCGAGACCGGTCGACCCGTCATCCGCCTCGAGGATATTGTTGAAACCGAGCTGCCGCAAAATATTTTTGACTATCCTGCGCATCGTCGAGAAGTCATCTACGACGAGTATCTTCATGTTCTTGTCGATAGCCATCGCATCCTCCCAGGGTCTTTTTTATCTCTTCGAAACTTGGTCAAGAAATCTTTAGCCCCTGATCTCTCTGAGGATCTTATGCATCTTTGAGCGGAGGCGGAGGATGGATTTGGTATGTATCTGGGAGACCCGTGACTCGGTGAACTTGAGTACATGGCCGACCTCTTTCATGGTAAGCTCGTCGTAGTAGTACAGGGATATCACCATGCGCTCCTTTTCCGGCAGCGACTGGATCGCCCTGGCCACCATGTCCCTGACCTCGCTGCGCCCCATCTTGTGGGTAGGCCAGTCCTTTTCGTCCTGCATGATATATTCAAGCAGGTTCCGCTTGGAGGCGTCCTGGTTGTCCTCGCCGAGGTCATCGAGGCTCAAGAGCGATACGGAGGCCGTCTCGGACAGGAGTCGGTAGAAGCTGTCCATGTCGATTTCGAGCTCGAGCGTGACCTCTTCATCGGTGGCCGGTCTGCCGAGGATGGCCTCGAGTTTGATGTATGCATCCTCGATCTTACGTGCCTTCTGGCGGATCGAGCGCGGAACCCAATCCATGGAACGGAGCTCGTCGAGCATGGCGCCCCTGATTCTGAACTCGGCATAGGTCTTGAACTTAATGTTCTTCGAGGCATCAAACTTCTCCATGGCATCGATGAGACCGATGACACCGGCATTGATGAGATCGTGGATGTCGATGTGGGGCGGCAGCCGCATGGCGATCCGGCTGGCGATATACTTGATCAACGGGGCAAACTCGTTGATGACCTTTGCCCTGATCTTGGGGTTGGTTTTTTCTTCTTCAGTAAGGTCTGGAAACGCTATGTCCTGCATGGTTCGTCCCCTTAGCCTGATGGAGGAGCAGCCGTTTGAAGAAGAATTGGATATTCCCGCTTCCATGCGCGAGAACTGTTTGTTCCAGCCGTTTCACGACCCCCATGAGTCTCTGTGCCGCCTCTCCCGCAGGATTGACCCCTACAAACGCCTTCTGCACCCGGATACACTCCGGTATGGTAGCATCATGCGGCAGAGACCCCAGCATGTCAAGAGCTACATCTCCAAAGAATCGATCACATACCAACATCAATTTCTTCGCCACCGCGTTTCCTTCCGCCATAGATAGCACATTATTGATGATCAGGTCGAATCTTTTTATGCCATACGTAGTCCTCAAGACCTTGATGAGCGCATAGGCATCGGTGATGGACGTGGGCTCCGGCGTCACCACGACGATGATTCGTTGCGAGGCCGTATTGAAATACATCACGTTCTGTGAAATCCCCGCTCCGGTATCGACGAGCATGTAGTCCAGATCTTCGTCAAAGTAATCCAGGGCGTTCACGATGGAGAGTTGCTGCTCATGGGAAAGGTCGACGAGTTCCTGGACACCGGAGGAGGCAGGGATGATCTTGATCCCGTTGGGACCTTCGAGGAGAATTTCCGCGAGTTTGCACTGGCCTTCGAGGAAATGCTTGATGTTGTACCGCGCGGTAAGCCCAAGCATCACATCGATGTTGGCCAAGCCCAGATCGGCATCGAAGACAAGGACCTTCCTTCCCAGGGATGCCATGATGATGGCCATATTGACAACGATACTCGTCTTTCCCACCCCCCCCTTGCCCGAAGTAACGGATATGACCTGGGGTGCGTTGTCGGGGCCTCTGATCATCCGGCGTAAGGTATGCGCCTGATCGTTCATGCCATATCTCCGAGACACATAGTGATGATCTTTTCTGGGGTCGCCACCTCGATATCTTCGGGCACCCGCTGGCCGTTCGTGATGTAGGCGATGGGCGTCCGGAAGAGGAGATTATGCGTCAGGACCGTCCCCGCAATCACAGCCTCATCCGCCTTGGTGAATATCATACGGTCGATGGAAAGCGGCGCGAAGGTCCGCGTCGTACTCTCCATCTCCCGATCACGCGTCGCCACCGGGATGAGGAGGAACTTGCACATGCTTTTGCCGTCACAATACTCCCTGAGCTGCGCAATGTGCTCATCACTGGAGAGCGACCTGCCGATCGTATCCACGAGGACCAGATCCATAGCACGGAATCTTCCCTCTGCCTGCCTGAATTCATCCGGGGTCGTCACGGAAACGAAGGGGATGCCGAGGATCTTGGCATAGATGCGTCCCTGCTCGATCGCCCCGATCCGATATGTGTCCAGGGTGATGAGGGCGACTTTTTTCCCTTCCTGAAAGACTGCCCTGGCCGCTATCTTGGCGATCGTGGTGGTCTTGCCCACCCCGGTTGTGCCCAGGAAAATCCAGAACTTGTCCGAGATTATCTGCGATGTCCGAATGACCTTAGCTAGGAGCCCCATGACAGAACTCATCGAAGCCTTATCCCCGAGTTTCGAGAACATGAGGTCTACGAGCGAAGGCTTCAGGCCGCGGTCAATGAATGCGTCCCGCAAGGGGTTTTCCCGGTTGTGCTCGACCCCGGTGTGGGTAAGCAGCGTCTTCATCATCCCCTTGAGTTCGGTGATCTCGGCGCTCAAGTGCGTGACATCGTCGTGCACTTTGATCTGCGGGGGAAGCGTGATCACCTTCGGGGTCTGCGGGGTACCCCCACGCATGGCGTCATAGTCCACCGCGGCCGTGACCTCCACCACGGGCTTGGTCATGAGCCCGTAGGTATCGTCCTTGAACTGCCGGGTGGAGACGATCACGGCGTTCGGACCCATCTCGGTCTTGATCTGAGCCAGCACCTCCTTCATCGAGGCGGCCTTGTAAGTCTTAATCTGCATCTATCCGTACCATCCCCTGGTTTTTTAGCGTGACATCAGGAGGGATCTCGTTGTGCGAGAGGACCACGAGCTCCGGCATGTACCGTTCAGTCAGGCGCTTGATATACGCCCGTGTCATTGGCGAGCTTAGCAAGACCGGAACGATGCCTTGTTTGCTCACCTTATTTACCTCCTTGGTCAGAGCCAGCAGGATTTTCTGCGTCCTGTCGGGGTCTAATGCAAGATACGAACCATGTTCGGAGCGGTGGATGGAGTTGGCGACCAGGGCGTCGATGGCAGGATCCAACGCCAAGACATTCATGGCATTGTTCTGCACGTAGGGCCGGGCGATGATGCGCATGAGGGCTTGTCTGACATACTCCGTCAAAAAATCCGGATCCTTCGTGATGGCCCCGTAATCGGCGAGGGTCTCCAGGATGGTGAGCATATTCTTGATGGAAACCCGCTCCTTGAGGAGATTCTTGAGCACCCGCAGGATGACACCCGGAGGCAGTGTCCCCGGGACGAGCTCATCCACGACCTTGGGGTGCGACTTCGTCACAGTATCCAGGATGGACTGGAGCTCCTGGCGACCCAGGAGCTCATGAGCGTTGGCCTTGATGGCCTCCGTCAGATGGGTCGCAATGACCGTAGAGGGATCCACGACAGTGAGCCCCGCCAGCTGCGCCCGCTCGTTGTCCGCCTTCTTGATCCAGAGGGCAGGTAAGCCAAAGGCCGGCTCCTTTACGGGTATGCCGGGGATGTCGGTGGCGATCTCCTCGGGATTGAGGACCAGCAGCCTGTCTACCATGGCATCTCCGCGGGAGATCTCCGCGCCTTTCAGGAGGAGCCGGTATTCGTTCGGCTTCAGCTCGAGGTTGTCGCGTACATGGATGGGCGGTACGATGATGCCGAATTCGCCCGCGACCTGCCTCCGCATCCCCTTGATGCGGGAGAGGAGCTCGCCCCCCTGTGCGGTATCGACCATGGGAATGAGGCCGTAACCAACCTCGAATTCGAGAACATCCATGGGGAGCAGGACCTCGGGAGTAACCTCCTCCTCAGGGGGAGGGAGCTCTTCCAGCTTTTCATTGACCTTTGCCCGCATGCTGACCCAGCCCAGGGCGGCAATCCCCGATGAAGTGAGCATGAAGGCGATGTGCGGCATGCCGGGCATGAGCCCGAAGAAGAAGACGATCGCCGCCGAACTCATGATCGCCATGGGCTGGAAGGAGAGCTGTTGCTGGAGGAGTTTCCCGAGCGACTTATCTGTGGCCGACTGCGTGATCACGATACCCGCCGCGGTGGATATGATGAGCGCTGGGACCTGGGCGATCAGACCGTCACCGATGGTCAGGAGGGTGTAGGTCCTGAGCGCCTCGGCAAAGGGCATCCCCATTTGCAGAACGCCGATGATGATGCCGCCGATGATGTTGATGAGGACGATCAGGATGCCCGCTATGGCATCGCCCCGTACGAACTTGGTGGCACCGTCCATTGCGCCGTAGAACTCCGCCTCGCGGGCGATCTGCCCCCTGCGCTGGCGCGCCTCGTCCTCAGTGATCATCCCAGCATTGAGGTCGGCGTCGATGGCCATCTGCTTACCCGGCATGGCATCCAGGGTAAATCGCGCCGTGACCTCGCCGATGCGCGTGGCGCCCTTGGTGATGACGACAAAATTGATGATGACGAAGATGACGAAGACCACCATGCCCACCACATAGCTGCCGCCGACGACAAATTGGCCGAAAGCCCTGATCACCCGCCCGGCGGCGAGATCGCCCTCGGATCCATGCAAGAGGATCAAGCGCGTGGAGGCGATGTTGAGGGCCAGCCGATACAAGGTGACGACGAGGAGCAAGGAGGGAAATACCGAGAAATTTAAGGGGTTGGTGGTATACATGCCGACCATGAGGATGGTGATGCCGATGGTGAGGCTGAAGGTCAGGAGGATATCCAGGGCGAAGGTGGGCAGGGGAATGAGGACGATAACCAACACCACAAGCACGCCGAAGCTCATGAACATGTCGCTGGCAATGTTCTCTGGCCATCTAAACGGTAAAGCAGCTGCTCTCGCCATATGTCAAACTCCCGTCGTTCTCAGCGCTCCCTAGAGATTGATCCCGGGCCTTAGCCGGTACACGTAGGCCAGGATCTCGGCCGTGGCCCGGTAGAGATCTTCCGGTATGTATTCGCCGATCTCGACCGATTTATACAATGCCTGCGCCAGGGGCTTGTTCTCCACAATGGGCACGGATGCATGACGCGCGGTCTCCTTGATCTTCTCGGCAATCAAACCGGCGCCTTTCGCTACAACCATGGGTGCAATCATCCTCCCGCGTTCATATTGCAAAGCTATTGCCAAGTGCGTCGGGTTGGTGATGACCACAGACGCCTTCGGCACCGCCTTGAGCATTCTCCTCCGTGCCATCTGGAACTGTATCGATCGGATCCGGCTCTTGATCTGCGGATCGCCTTCGGTCTGCCGCATCTCCTCCTTGACCTCCTGTTTGGTCATCATGAGGTCCTGTATATGCTGCCAGCGCTGAAAAGTAAAATCCACGACGGCAATGATGATGAAGACCCACAGGGCGTCCCAGAGGAGGTGCATCGTCGCCCGGAAAAATGTCAAAGCTATGACGCTTACATCAGAATTGATGAGCGGGGGGAAGACGGGGAGTTCGCGTTTGATTGCCCGGTAGGCGACCCAGGCTATGACCGTGAGGATGAGGAGGGATTTGATGAGTTGCTCCAGGCTCCTTACGGAAAAGAACTTGTTCTTTATCCCGGTCAGTGGGTTGAGCTTGGAGAGCTTCGGGACGAGGGGCTCGACGCTTATGGTGAACCCGACCTGCACGATATTCGACACCAACCCGATGACGAGAAAGATCAAGAAAATGGGGAGAAGCATCATGGCGGTCTGCACCACCATGAAATGGAAGATGCCGATCAGGGACTCCGTGCTCCCGTTCCATGCCATGAGATTGCCAAGATAATACTTGGTGACAGATGCAAGTTTTGACGCTACCGATGGGATATAGAAGTAGAAAGCGAGGACCGTGGTTAGAAAGAGGATGGCCGTGATCAGCTCCAGACTCTTGGCGACCTGCCCCTTCTCGCGGGCATCCCGTAGACGCTTACTGGTAGGCTGTTCAGTTCGTTCCTGTCCCTCTTCGCTCTCGCGCGCCATGGCAAGCTTCATGCGAAAACCGTACCATGCAGGGAAGGGCTCCCGTTCGTTGGCTCCTCACTCTGGATATGTCCGGGAGAATTCGTGCTCCTTTTGCATGCATTCTGGGGAGCTATGAACCTCCTGAACCTTGTCCCAGAACTCTTGTACAAACTCCGGATACTTTTTCCCACGTGCCGGGGAGAGCATGGCAAAATACAGTTTTTAACGGAGAAGTGCATGTCTCGCCATATATTTCACAATCTTGGCTTTCAGGTATGGCTTGTCTCCCGGATGGAATCAATTCGCTATGATGAAGAGAAACCCTAGCTGATGATATAAGCGGATAGTGCATCTACGGGAGCCTTCGGCCGGATTCTCCCCCCCCGACAACGGGAGCGTTCCATCTCTTCCTGGCAAATCTTGGGCATTACGAAATCCTATTGATTTTTTTTACAATATAACATCATTATGGAAAATATAGCAAAAATGGGAGGTTCATGGTGAAGTGCATTAAGGAGATCCGGAAGGCCAAAGGATTCACCTTGGAAACGCTTTCCAAACTGTGTGGGGTTTCAGCGAAGACCATATTGCAGTATGAACATGAACCGCCGCAGAGGCCCAGCCAAAAGGTGGTCGAAAAGCTTTCCAAGGCGCTCGATCTTTCGCCCGATGAGCTCTTGCGGATGATAAAATCGCCCGGTAAAGCAAGGGGAAAGGCCGGGGTGGATGCAATGGTTGAGCTGAGCGATGAACATATTTCAAGTATCCGCATACTCATCGAGAAGGAGATCCGGGAACTCCAGCTCCTGCTGCTGGATTATGCCGAGCTTCAGGAGCAGCATCCAGCGCTCAATAAGGCCATGGATTACCTCTCGAACGACATCAATCTCCTGACAGAGATAAAGGGCTTCTTCGCGTGATGTCTCCGCGAGGGTACGCTCCATAGCGCTCTTCTGAAGATGATCACCATCGAACATGCCACCAAGGTTTATGATGATTCTCTCTATGCCCTGCGGGATGTGAGCATCTCCATAGGAAAGGAGGAGTGTTGCTTCATCTTGGGGCCCACCGGAGCGGGGAAGACCACCCTCCTCAACCTTATCTTCGGGCTAGACAAGCCATCCAGCGGGAAGGTGGATGTGCTGGGACTCGATCCGGCCGGCGCCGATCGTTCCCTGCTCCAGAGCCTCAGGCGGCACATGGGTTTTGTCTTTCAGGATTTTAGGCTCATCGACGACTGGAGCGCTTATGATAATATGGCTGTTGTCCTGGAAATGGCCCGCAAACCGTGGGGGTATGTCCGTTCGCGGGTATGGAACGTGTTGGCATGGGTCGGTTTGCAGCACAAGGTGTACGAAATGGCAGGCGACCTTTCCGGCGGCGAGAGACAGCGCCTGGCCCTTGCACGGGCCATTGTACATGCCCCGGAGATCCTTCTGGCGGATGAGCCGGTTGGCAGCGTGGACCCAGATACAGCCCAGTTCATGATGAACCTCATCTTCCGGATGAACAAGCGGGGGATGACGGTCGTCATAGCCAGCCACGGGAGCGACTATCTCCTGGAAGGAGCACGGGTCATTCGTTTGGAGAAGGGCAGGATAAGGGAAGTCCCATGATTCATCCGCGCTATCTCTGCAAACATCTCGCTCGATCTTTCCTGGCAAGGCCATACGGCAGCCTTTTTGCCCTCCTGGCCTGCACGTTGGCCATTGCCCAGCTTGCTATCACCGTCTATATCGTGGATCTCGCCCGTCAGGCAACCCTGCTCCCGGTTTCAGCAAGCTCTATGATCGCCTACCTCAAGGATAAACCACCACCATCGGTGCTTGCAGGGCTTAAGGACTCCATGGGGAGGATGGAAGGGGTTTCACGAGTGGAGTTCATCCCCAGGCGCGCGGGACTTGAACGCATGAAGCAGTGGCTTGGCCCCGATAACCCCCTGGTCGAGGATCTGGATCCCGAAGTATTGCCGGATGCCTTTGAGATCCTTCTCAAACAGGAATACCTGATTATGGCACCGGTGATAGCAGGTAAGATCAAAGGTTTCCCGGAGATAGAAGACGTCCGCTACAACAAGGGTCTCATGGGACGTATCGCCAGCTCCTATAAGGGAATCCGCAGCGGGGGCATCCTCATCGCCGCTCTCATCACCCTAAGCTTGGGCCTCATTGTCTTTCTCTCCATCCGGATAACGCTTCTTTCGCGGGGGCAAGAAATAGAGATCCTTGGCATCCTCGGTGCAGACGCAGCATTCCTTTATGCACCCTATGTCGTGGAGGCCCTGCTATTGGGTATTACCGGTGGAATCCTGGGCAGCCTTGCTGCCAGAGCCGCAATCAACGCCGTGTTGACCCACATGACCCTCCTTGAGGGGGTGATAGGCGCCCCGAACATGAGAGAGATGGTGGTGGTCATAGGTTTTGCTGCCCTCTGCAGCCTTGCCGGGGCACTCATTGCCATTAAGAGGTAATCATGCACAGGTTCATAGCTGCCATGCTCCTCTTCTTCCTACCCGGTACGGTCTTGGCTTTGACCGAGGAGCAGAAACTCAAGGAACTGGGGGAAAAGGTCAAGGCGGTGGAAGCCAAGCAGCAGTCCGTGGAGCGAGGTATGCGTTCCATTGACGAGCGGACATATGCCATCCGCCAGGATATGGACAGGATGGAGGCGAATATTGAAAAGCGGAAGAAGCTCTTGCGACAATATGGTACGCTCATTAACCAGTACCAGGCATCGCTTGCGGAAACGAAAAAGCTCCTGCAGAACAAGACAGTTGGTTTTTACAAAGGCGCCTACCTCGACATGGTGGATTTCTCCTTTTCCCATGCAGAACTTGGCGGTTATCTGGAGGCATCCGTCGCCAGAGACAAACAGGCCCTGGTGTATTACATGCAGGTGAGCAGGATGAAACAGGCCGCCAAAAAGGGGTTGGAAGAGCAGACCAAAGCATTGAACCAGGAGCTCAGCCAGATCGAGGGAAGGATGAAGGAGCTCAATGCCGAGCGTGTGAAGAAGCGGGTCCTCCTGGCGTCGCTGCAGCAGGAGTCTTTCTCGTATCAGAACCAGATCGAGCGGCTCATGGAGCGTATCAGGGCACGGGAAAAAGAGCAAAAGATCGAATACACCGGTATAGCCAAATACAAGGGCGATCTTCCCTGGCCGGTCAAGGGTGAAGTGGTGCGCCGGTTCGGCAAGTATGCGATGGACGGAGTCGTGCAGATATCCCAGGGGCTCGATATCCAAACCGAGGACGGTGCCGAGGTCAAGAGCATATTTAAGGGCAAGGTCGTCTACATGGGATGGATCGACCGCTACGGGTATACCCTCATTGTGGATCATGGCGGGGGGTATTATTCCATCTATGGTCATGTCCGCAGGGCCCTGAAGAACGAGGGCGAGAAGATTGCCGCCCAGGATGCGATTGCTCTGGCTGGCCAGAGCGGGAACGTCCTGAATCCCACCCTGCATTTCGAGATCCGCTACCACGGCAAAGCCCAGGATCCAAAGGACTGGCTTAAAAAGTAATCACCCTTTAACACTCAGGGGCCTTCGGCATCTTCTATCCAGGCTGTTCGCCCTGGCATCGCTTGAGGAGGTGGCCTGGACGGTGGACCTTGTCTGCCCTTTAGATGCAAGGAGGTCAGGGGGGAAGCAAAGAGAATCTTTAATATTCTCAAATGATGTGCTATATAGACCGATAATTCAATCCAGGAGCTCATATGAAGAAAGGCAAGGTATTCTGGCCCGTTGTTTTCGTGTTGATCAGTGTGTTGTGCATCTTCTGCCTGAACAAGAGCATGGTGCTCAATGCGGACACCATGAAGATCTACCCCCAGCTCGAAAAATTCACCGATTGTCTCGAAAAGATCCAAAAATATTATGTGGAGGAGGTTCCACCCGAGAAGCTCATCGAGGGGGCGATCAAGGGCATGACTTCCGTGCTCGATCCGCATTCCGCCTATCTCACCAAGGAAGGATACAAGGAGATGCAGATCTCGACCACCGGGAGCTTCGGAGGCCTGGGCATCGAGATCGGCATCCGCGACAGCGTCCTCACTGTCATCACCCCCATTGAGGGTACACCGGCCTTTGAAGCGAAGATCCTGCCCGGCGACATGATCCTCAAGATCGACGACAAATCCACCGCCGAAATGACCCTGGAGGATGCGGTGAAACTGCTCAGGGGGCCGAAGGGGACCAAGGTTACCCTCACCATTTTACGGAACCCCAAGGAAAAGCCCTTTGATGTCACCATCACGAGGGCCATCATTCATATAGA
>Ga0315289_10008632_pt1 | contig 14709 bp, 11 predicted proteins | sample YL17G11_40_MG_FD_203452 | JGI IMG/M metagenome (GOLD analysis project Ga0315289, IMG submission 203452) | Sediment microbial communities from Yellowstone Lake, YNP, Wyoming, USA - YL17G11_40 | ecosystem: Environmental > Aquatic > Freshwater > Lake > Sediment | place: USA: Wyoming | collected...
GCCTTTGGGGCGGTTATTCCTGTTTCTTGGGTTTGAGCAGACCTTTGAGACCTTCAGTAAGTCCTTTGCCGAGGTCTTCGGCTGTCTTTATGGCCTCCTTGCCAAGCTCTGCGGTTTTAGCCAGCGTTGATTTCATCGCACCGACCATATCATCAGGCAGAATGCCGGCGCCCTGCTCGGCAACTCCTTCTGCGATAGCCACTAAGATTTTGCCTGCCAGCGCCGCCGTATCAAGCTTATTGTCGCCGCCCAAGTTTGTCATCTTTATCGGCGCAAGTTTGAGTGTGACGGTATCTGCCTTGCCCGGCACAGGCAGCAGCTTGACCATAACCCTTACATCCGACAGTTCGAGAGTATCTATATGGAGCTTCTTGCCGGATGGCTGCGCCGGCTCCTGCGATTTGGGGCTGGTAGGTATCGACTTTAGCACATCCTGCAGGTTATTGCCTGAAACGCCTCTTTGTTCGAGGACGACTTCCGCCCCATCCAGCTTGATTTCCTTTATGTTGACGACATCGCCCAAAAGAGACCTAATATCGACTACCACACTGGCGTTTCTTAGCTGAAGGAGATTATCGTGCTGATAGCCGGGAGGATTTTTAATCAGAAGATTGTCTAAGGCCACTTTGCCTCCCAGAATCGACAGGTCCAAGCTGTCTATTGTGACACCGACATTTAATGTCTTGCTGGCTGCCGCTTCGATGGCTGTCTTGACGACACGGTCTGCAAACAGATTCACAAGCACCGCGGCAACGACGGCCAGAATCACAATTGCGGCGATAATTACAAGTAGAATCTTACGCAGTTTTTTCATTTATTTACCCGTTCAAATACGCAGCTACTAAATTTAGGCACTCCTCAAAATGAAAACAAAGATCACCACGGCTCTGAAAACGCCTCCTGACGTCGCCACTCTCCGACACACTGACCGAAGGACAGCACATTCACGCCGGCTTCTTTGAGACCTGGCGGATGTTCGTAAGCCGATTCATCAGCTTTATAACCACGAAAATGGTAAAAGCCACAATTACAAAGTCGATAACAGCATTGATGAATAGCCCATATCGCAAGGTCACCGCCGGCAAGGGCCCGCCGGTCGCCGAGACAGTGGCTTTCTTAAGGACCAGTTCCAGATTCTTAAAATCCACGCCGCCAAGGAGAAGTCCTATCGGAGGCATTATCACATCGTTAACCAATGAGCTTATGATTTTGTTGAATGCGGCTCCAACGACAATGCCTACGGCCATATCCACAGCATTGCCCTTTACAGCAAATTCCTTAAACTCCTGCAAAAGTCCCATAGGTTCTCCTATGAATAAAGTGTCAGAACCAGTTCTTGTTTTCGCATTCTCGTGCTCGTTTCGACCCTATTCTAAAATCCTAACCGTTCACAGGGTAACATGTCGAATTTTGGCCATTTTTCGTCATTGCGAGCGAGGCAGAGCCGAGCGCGGCAATCTCAGCACTACGAGAGGTTAGGATTGCTTCGGCCTAAAGGCCTCGCAATGACATAAAAACGCTGATTTATCGCTGTGAACGGTTACAAATATTTTTATGCGCTCCAGCGGCGCTGCCGGGCAATCTTGCCCGCTAACGCGTCCTTAGCAATAATTACATTCTCTCGGATTTGAAAATCAAACATGCCCACGCATAGAAAGTCCGCGCCGTTTTCAAAAGCGTATCTGAAGCCTTCCCTCGGATGTGCGACCCCCGCACCTAAAACCTTATAAGCAATCCAGGGCTTGTCCACCTGCTTCATAAACTCGATGGTTCTTTGGGGAGTTTCGCACTGGTAGTCCACGTTGTTCAAGGTCTTGAAATAGAAATCGACCTGTACGCCCTCTTTCTCACACGCCATGGGCACGTCTACTAAATGTCCGCCGACGCCGGCAATCAGGCCGTTCCGCTTGATGAATTCGACCGCCTTTGCCAGCAGGTCGATGCGTCCTTCTTTGACAAAGCTGTCGCCCACGCCGCCCTGGATGAACGCTCCGACGGCGCCATTGTCGATAGCCTTTTGAATGCTGCCGGTCAGGTCGTTTACACGAGGGTTGGTCTGGGCGATCCATTGGATTTTTCCGCCTCTTTCGTTCCAATACTTATCCAGAAGCCGCACCGTGTTTTCCTCCTGCTCATCGCCTTTTGCGCCAAGGACATTTGCGATACCGGTATTTATCCCGTTTTCTTCACAAAGCTGCCAGGTCTGGATGACCTTTTCATCCGTGAAGTAGTGCTTTAGCAGCTCGGATACGTAAATCAGATTTCTGCTGTGGGCGTAACCGTTGATTAGGTTGCCGCCGCAGATTAATCTGCTGATCCTCACCTTGCCGATTTTGCCTACCGGTAAGCCTTTGATACTGTCCGCGCTGGGCATCGTGTCGGATTTGCCGGCTGCCGCCGGCAAGGTTTGCTCTTCGAGGCTCAGAATCGCACCAACGGCTGCGGAACCAGCAAGGGACTTTTTCAGAAACTGCCGGCGGGTTATATTTTTCGACATCGGCGGCACCCTTCTATTTTACCGTATTTGATTGTGGTTTTTTTCCTACTTTTACCAATTGAAAATTAACAATGGAAAATTTACAATGTAACAGCCTGGCCGGCAAGTATAATTTTCTTTGGCAGACAGGGGTAGATTTTTTAGAATGGTCACTGTGAAACCGATTATGGCGAGGTATAGAGTACTGCTTGTAATACTGGCGGCGGCAATGTTATGGCAGCGACCGGCAGTGATTTGGGCCGACACCTGGCAGTTGCAGCAAGGCCGGGATTGGAAGTCCGTGTCGGGCGACGCCAAGGATAGATACCTGCTGGTTGTGGCGCGAACAGAGAAACTCGTCGCCGCGGGTCAAACCAAGGCTCTTGCCGAAGAGTGGAGTCAGCTTAAAAAGCTGTTCCCTGAGATTAAAGAGGCCGACCTGGATACATTCATAGAGGCTGAGATTTTCTTCTGTGCCGGAAAATACAGCCAGGCCGACAGAAGCTATGATAAGTTCCTAGCCAAAGATTATTACGACAGTCCTCTTTACGAGGCGGCGCTGGAGCGGCAGTTTAAGATTGCCGGCAGCTTTTTAGCAGGCCAAAAAATTACGGTGCTCGGCCTATTCAAAATGAAGGGCGACGCCACGGGCATCAGGATTATGGAGAAGATCACCGACCGAGCCGGCGACAGACCTATCGGCATCGAGGCATCGCGGGCACTGGCCCAATACTATGAAAACAAAGAAATGTTCAGCGAAGCGTACCTGAAATGGTCGGAAATATCCTGGCAGCAGCAAGACGCCCAGACCGCTAAAGACGCATTGCTGGCTATGGCTCGATGCAAACACGCCGCCTATAACGGGCCCAAGTATAATGCGTCACATCTAAAAAGCGCCAAGAGCTACTACGAGGATTTCAAAGTACGCTATCCGGAAGATGCTGCAAAACTGAACGTCGATGAAATACTGAAAGAGATAGACGAACAAATAGCTTACAAGCAATTCTATATTGGGCAATACTATGAAAGTACCGGCAGAAAGCAGGCGGCTAACCTGTATTATGATATGATAATCCGCAACTGGAGCGAAACCAAAGCCGCACAACTGGCTAAAGAAGTGCTTGCCAAGAATCTGAATGGTCAACAGGGTGGGAAATGAAGCAAAGTACTATCCAGAAGAAGCAGTGCGCAGGCGACAGGATTTCGGCGGTCTTACTCGGTTCAACTATCCTGTTGTGTTTCGGCTTATGTGGGTGCGCCGACATAGGCGGCTATTCCAACAGACGGCTGTTTCCCGAGGACGTCAGCAGCGTCTGTCTGAAAATGTTCGACAATCAGACTTTCAGACGAGGCGTGGAATATGAACTATCGGATGCTCTGGCAAAACGCATCGAGGCAGAAACGCCCTATAAAGTCATCTCCAGCAGCGATCGAGCCGATACTTTAATGAGCGGCCAAATAGTGCAGATAGCCGAGTCTGTGCTCAGCATTGAACGCGAATTGGGCCTGGCTTTGGAAAAGCAGGTGCAGGTGCGAGCCATAGTCAGCTGGAAAAATCTCAAGACGGGCCAATTGCTTATAGACAATCAGCCGGTCGCTGCAGAAGCTACGTATTCGGAGTTCCAGAGACAGGACTTCAGCTACGCATCGGCGCTGGCGGCAAACAAGCTGGCACAAAAGATCGTAGAACTGATGGAAAACAAGTGGTAGCCCGCGGTGGAACGGCAGCGTTAAAAGCAAATACTTAGCCCCGCAATTTATTGCGGGGTTCGTGGCCCTGGTGAAAGCAGTGGGTTATGAGCAACAGTCAAAATAAGAAACGATCTCAGCGGCGGGCCGGCACGCCGAGCGGCTCCGGAAAAAAGCCGGCCATACCCACCTATAGGCGGGGGCCGCTCCCCTGGCTGATAATCGCAATAATAATCTTCTCGGCAATGATGTGGCTGCAGCAGGGACTCAAGAGCAACAATATCAATTGGACTGACTTTGAAAAACACCTCGGGAACGATGAAATTGAGAGCATGAAGATCGGTGAGACCAAGATTACGGGCAAGTTCAGGAAAGCCATGCCCACCAGCAACGGAAAAGGCGCCGTCTCGTTTAGCGTCAACTACCAAGGCGATGAGGCAATCGCGCGCATTCACAAGATCATTGATGAAACCGGCACCAGCGCCGTCGTAGACTACGCCGAACAGCGCGTCTGGCTGATCATGCTGATGCAGTGGGTTCCGCTGCTGCTTATTTTCGGGGTATTCCTCTATTTCATCTTCGTACGAAATCTTCGCAGCGGCGCCGGCGGAATGTTGATGTCATTCGGTCGAAGCAGGCACCGAGTGGCCAACAAGGACCGAGTCAAGGTTACATTCAATGATGTGGCCGGTATCGAAGAAGCTAAGGACGAGGTCGCTGAGATAATCGAGTTTCTGAAGAATCCAAAGAGGTTTCAGCGACTCGGCGGGCGTATACCGCGTGGGGTTCTGCTGGTAGGACCTCCCGGCTGCGGAAAAACACTATTGGCAAAGGCCATAGCCGGAGAGGCAGACGTACCATTTCTGAGCATATCCGGCTCCGATTTCGTGGAAATGTTTGTCGGCGTGGGAGCATCGCGGGTGCGTGACCTGTTTAAGCAGGCCAAGGACAATTCGCCCTGCATCATCTTTCTTGACGAGGTCGATGCGATCGGCCGCAAGCGCGGCGCCAGCTTTGTCGGCGGCGGGCACGATGAACGCGAACAGACGCTGAACGCCATCCTGGTCGAAATGGATGGTTTCACGACAGATGACCAGGTAATAGTGGTCGCGGCAACTAACCGGGGCGATATTTTGGACAATGCGCTGACTCGGCCAGGAAGATTCGACCGGCAGGTTTTCGTGGCGCTGCCGGACTTGAAAGGGCGAATGGACATTTTGAAGGTGCACGCAAAGAAAGTAAAGTTAGGACCGGATGCCAACCTGGAGAGAGTGGCTCGTGGGACGCCCATGTTCACCGGAGCAGACCTGGCAGCCATTATCAACGAAGCTGCTCTGATGGCTACTATGGCCAACAAAGACTATGTCGAAATGGTCGACCTGGAAGAGGCACGGGACAAGATCCGATGGGGCAGGGCAAAAAAGAGCCGGGTCATCGACCAAAAGGAAAAAGAAATCACCGCCTATCACGAGGCCGGCCACACCCTGGTTCAGTCTTTGCTGAAAGACGCGGACCCCTTACACAAGGTGAGCATCATCCCCCGTGGACCAATGGGCGGCGCTACATTTGCCCTGCCGGAAAAAGACCGGACAATCTTCACAAAAAGATATTGCATGGCACTTTTGCAGGTCTGTTTCGGGGGACGGATTTCGGAGGAACTATTCTGTGACGACATATCCAGCGGTGCTCAATCCGATCTGACCCAGGTCACCAAGATTGCAAGGCAGATGGTGCTGACCTGGGGTATGAGCGATGAGCTTGGCCCGATCAGCTACGAGTCTGATTTTGCGGTCGGCGATATATGGTATCCGATACCAGGCGAGAGGGAGTATTCCGAAAAGACCGCCGAGACTATCGACCAGGAAATAAGAAAGATCACAGACGAAGCATACAAGAAAGCTAAGGAGCTGATAGAAGCCAACAAAGACAAGCTCGATCGGATAGCCAAGGCCCTCTTGAAGTACGAGACTCTTGACGCCGAAGACGTTAAGGTAATCTTGCAGGGCGGTCAGTTAGCCAAGCCCACAGTCGGCGATCTGCTCTTGGCCGAGCAGGCCAAAAAGGAGCAGCCCAAGCCGCAGACAAAGCAACAGCAATAGGTGGCAAGCTAATACTACTCAAACTGACCGATTCGTCGTGTCATTCCTGCGGAGTACGTGTTCAGCCATGAAAGAAACCATCCCCAATCCGCCCCTGCTTGGACAGGGGCAGAGCTTGGGGATGGGCCCGCCATAGTTGGCTAAACACGTACCCTGCGGAAGCAGAAATCCATTAACATATCGCTTGAGTGGTGGCGGGCTAAAGCCCACCCTACCAAAGGGAATGACAATGTGCGATATGGCACTATTAAGAAATTATCTCAAACCACAAGTTGTCATTCTGAGCGGAGCGAAGAATCTCTTATTTCCGCCAGGCAGATGCTTCGCTTCGCTCAGGGTGACAGTTCTGAGGTAGTTTCTAAATACTTACTTATGACAGTGTCCTATCGAAAAATCGGTCAGTTGGAGTAATATTATTCTTGCTGCCGTTCTCTCGTCTTGGCGAAGACCAAGCCGTAGCCGGAAGCGCTTCGCCGGGGCGGGAAGCGCCAAGCCGTAGCCGGACAGGCAAACGCGTATGCGCCGAAAAACTACTATTATATTCTGCTCATTCTACATCTTCATAGCAGGCTTTTCTGCGCGTGGAGAAAACGTGCGCGAGCCGGAGGCGGCAGATGTCCCGGGCCGTGGTGCAGCCGCCGTCGAGATGGCTCGATATGAGAAGGAATTCTCCTCTGTGCGGCTGGAGTCTGCCCGAATGAGCTCGCAGCCCGGCATAGCAGTCATATTTGAAGGAACTGACGACCTTCACTATTACGCCAGGCCTGAAACTGCGCCTGCTCCGGGATACGAACTTAGGATCGAGGCTAAAGCCGACCAATTTGATTTCGGCAAGGCCCTGTTTCCCAAATGGAGCATCTTCCAGGACCCTGCAGGTAAACAAGTGGAAGTATACGCCGGCAGCTTCACAGTCTTTCTGCCAATTGCAAGAGTTATAGCACCGCCCACGACAAGCGGCGACGTGCAGGTCAAGATTTCCGGCATAGCGTGTACGAGCATGGCTTGCCTGTCGCCTTTTGAGAAAACGTTGCCGACGAAAATTAATTGGAATCAGCGACAATCGTGGAAGGAAATCAGCCTTGAAGGACCCTACGGAGGGAGTCGGCCAAGCAGCACGTCCACTCAACCGGTCTGGTTTGCTCTGGGTCTGGCGTTTTTAGCGGGCTTGGCTCTGAATATTATGCCCTGCGTCTGGCCGGTGCTGCCGCTTATCGTGATGCGGATTGTTGGGCAGGCAAAAGAAAGCCGCAGTCTTAAGCGCAGCGAAGGAACCGCGTTACAAACGGCGGAGAGATTCTTCGCTGCGCTCAGAATGACAAAGCAGCAAATGCTGGGGCTTACCTTTTGTTTGGGGATATTGCTATTTTTCGCAGCTCTTGCAGGTGCGAATATTGTCTTGCAGGTCTTTTATGGAATGGTGCTGCAGTGGGGCGACCAGTTTCGCAGTCCGATCTTTGTCGCCGCGATGGCACTATTGCTGGTACTGCTGGCTGTATTTATGTTCGGAGTCTTCACGATTACTGTGCCCTCGTCAATTGGCGGTAAAGCAAGCTCACGTAGGGGATATTTCGCAGCCCTCGGCATGGGCTTTTTAGCCGCCATACTTAGCACGCCCTGCAGCTTTGGGATTTTGGCTGCTGCCTTTGCCTGGGCACAATCTCAGCCTCTCCTTCCGGCCAGCATTGCCATAATGATTATAGGCGTGGGGATGGCTCTACCCTACGCGGTTCTGACCTCGATGCCCGGTCTGTTAGATCGCCTGCCCAAGCCGGGACGATGGATGGAGTTGTTCAAGCAGGGCATCGGATTCGTTTTGCTTGTTATCGCGGTGAAACTTGTTACGGCGCTGCCGCAAGCTCGCATAGGCGGCGTTTTGTACTTCGGGGTCGTGCTTGGTTTCTGCGCCTGGATATGGGGTACGTGGGTCGGCTATGGCGCCAGGCCGGCACGCAAATGGCTCGTGCGACTCTTGGCGATAGCGCTGGCGCTCGGCGCAGGCTGGGTCTTTCTGCCGGCGCCGAGCTATGAGCTTATCGACTGGCAGAACTATGACGCCCTATCTGTGCAGACGGCTCTCGAACAAGGCCGTCCTGTCCTGATTAAGTTTACCGCTGATTGGTGCCTGGCTTGCCGGACGGTTGAAAAGCTGGTCTATTCTCGCAAAGATATTGCCAGACTCATCGGGCAAAAAGGTGTGCTGGCGATCAAAGCCGATACCTCAGAATGGGATTCACCGGCAACGTTGGCATTAAAACACGCCTACAATGAGCCGGGCGTACCGGTTAGCATGTTATTTGTGCCCGGCAAAAAAGAGCCGATCAAATGGCGCGGCATCTTCTTCGCCAATAAACTTAAAAGCCGCCTGGAACAACTGCCGGACAAACCCAACCGGTGACGAGGTGAAAGCGGATCTTCCCACCACTGTTATAGGTCTGGCCCGTTTTTCTTGCGAAGCGGTGGAGCTTTGAAACGCCAACGTATCTCTGAGCGGCCTTTGTACACATCTTCGTTCTTGGGCGCAGTGTGCAGACCGCCTGTGCTGTAATAGATGTCGAAAGACAGCGTCTTTATGTAGTGCCCGCCTTTGAGCGACGTCTCGTACAAAAACTGGACATAGCCGATAAATGGCGCAGGCTTCTCGAAGAATTTCGGATCATTTTGAAGTATCCATTTGACCGCAGCTTCTTCGTCGCTTTTCCAAGGCACATCGAGCTTCTGGTATTGGCGCAGCAAGTCCTGGTAGTGCTGTTGTTGCCGTTGAGGCACTCCGAGCGTGCCTGCATATCGCTGTTTCGGGTCGTTTTGGTCTTTGGGCCTTTCAAACCCCAGGTACTGCCAGTCCGACCAATGCAAAGCGTCGGCACTGTATCGGGCGTAAAGCGAACCGCTGGGGAAGGTTATCTGGTTCTTTTGGAAGGTAAACTCGCCCGGCGGATCAACTTGCCCCTCAATGTGGACCGATTGGACCGCTCGCCACGACCAGCCTACAGCGATAGGCTCAGTTATCTGGAGCCAGACATCAGCGGAATGGTTCGCCGGGGCATTAAGGGTGAGCCCTTCCTCGGTAGATTCTACATTCTTTGAGGCAGACCACCATTCCGCTTTCTTGGCGAGCTCGCCTGGCTTGGTGATGTCCAGAGTAAATGGGGTGACCGAATTCATTGCAGCGGACGCAGGGCGAGCCAGCAGAAGCATAGCAAAATAAATCGTGACTATAATATGCGAAGCTGTTTGTTTCATCGCTATTTCCCTCTCAAAAAAAATTGGGCGTTTACCTGCATCAGCAAAAAGCAACCTCTCTGTGTGGCAAAAAACCAGCTGATCAGTATTATTAGACGTGGAAAAAGGTGTTCTGTCTTACCTATTTGCGAAAAATTTTGTGTCGTTTTGGAAGAGACCTGGCAATGCCCACCCCCAAAGGATGCAGTTTGGATTGCAACTTCAAGCGATATGTTTTAGACTTTTGCCGAGATAAATCCAGAAAGGTGCTTTTAGGGTTTGGGAAGAAAACTTATGAAGAAGAAAAAGGGCATACAAATCTACAAGGCTGAGGCCGCCGAGCGGGTCAAAAAGATTTGGCCGATCTTGAAAAAGACTTACCCCGACGCCAAGACCGCACTTAACTTCAGAGATCCGCTCGAGCTTCTGATTGCGACAATCCTATCGGCACAGTGCACCGATGTGCGGGTCAATATGGTGACCAAAGACCTATTTAAGAAATATAAGTCGGCTGCGGATTGGGCGCGAGCGGATATAAAAGACATCGAATCGGACATAAAAAGCACCGGCTTCTACCACAATAAAGCGGCAGGCATCAAAGGCGCCTGCACGGCGATAACCGAGAAATTCGGCGGCAAAGTGCCGGATACGATGGAAGAGCTGGTAGGACTGCCCGGCGTGGGCAGAAAGACCGCAAATGTCGTCCTGGGCGGCGCTTTCGGCAAGCCGGCCATAGCGTGCGATACGCACGTCATTCGCCTGTCCGGGCGGCTGGGACTGTCCGAGAATACCGATGCCGTAAAGTTGGAATTCGATTTAGCCGAGATAGTACCAAAGAAGAACTGGACTTTTTTCGGTAATGCGTTGATTCTACATGGCCGAAACATTTGTAAGGCTCGTAAGCCGGACTGCCGCAATTGTCCGATAGCAAAGTATTGTCCCGCGGCGTTCAACCCAGCCTTGTGGTAGAAAGGCAGAAAGATTCAAAAATCAAAATGCAAAGTGTAAATCCGCCATACGTCTGGCGGATAAAATTAAGGATATCGCTGCCGGAGAGCGGCGGCTCCGTAATTCTGATCTTTTACTCAAACTGACCGATTTTTCGGTAGGACACTGCCATAAGTGAGTATTTAACAGTGACATATCGCACTTTGTCATTCCCGTGCAAGGTTGTCACCCCTGTGAAAACAGGGGCGGGAATCCACTCAAGCGAGATGTTAATGGATTCCTGCTTCCGCAGGAATGACACGACGAATCGGTCAGTTTGAGTTTTTTATTTTTAATCTTTGAGTTCGCAGAGAGGTTTCTCTATGGCCAACACTTTCAGCAGCCCCGTCCAGGATCTGTGGCGAATATTCACGATAATGGCCGAGTTCGTTGAAGGCTTCCAGGAGCTTTCTTCAATTGGGCCGGCGGTGTCGTTCTTCGGCTCCTCAAGGGCTAAGCCGCAGCAGCAATACTACAAACTTGCCCAGGAAACCGCCTACAAAATCGCAAAAGCCGGGTTTGCTGTAATAACCGGCGGCGGCAGCGGTATTATGGAAGCAGCAAATAAAGGAGCCGCAGAAGCGGGCGGCAAAAGCATCGGGCTGAATATCGACCTGGCATTGGAGCAAATTCCCAACAAATATCAGAACCTGCCGCTGAACTTCAGGTATTTCTTCTGCCGTAAAGTGATGTTCCTAAAGTATGCCCACGGCTTCATCGTTTTCCCCGGCGGCTACGGGACGATGGATGAGTTTACCGAGGCGCTTATGCTGATTCAGACACTGAAGCAGGGTTATTTCCCCGTTATCTTAATGGGCGGCGAATACTGGCAGGGACTGATTAACTGGATGCAGCAAAAGATGCTCAAGGAATACAATCACATCTCCGGCGCCGATATGAAGCTATTCACGGTTGTAGATGACCCGGAGGTTGCGGTTAAAATCATTGTAGACTTCAGGGACGCTAAAGGCCGCGGCGGAATCGATCTGCCGCGGGGTATGAGAAAAGGCTAGGCTATCTGAGAAACACTACTACTCGATTTGCCGGCAGCGATGCGTAAGCTCGTCATATACTTGCTCGTATGCGTCATAATACTGGGCGCTGCTATCACAGCGCTATTAATCTTGCGCAAACCCCCCATCCGCGTTGAAGACGTGCTGGCAGTTTACAATGAGCAGGCCCAATACAGCAGGCTCACCATCACTTATCCACTTAACGAAACGCTCTTTCCTCCGGAGATTGTGCCGCCCACCTTCCGCTGGCAAGACGGCAATACGCAGTCCGGAGCTTGGCTAGTCGCCGTCAAATTCCAGGATCAGGGACAGATGAGCTTCCTGAGCAACTATGCCCAATGGACGCCCAACGCCGAGGACTGGGAGATCATAAAGAATAGGTCTCTGGAAAAAGACGCAGAAGTTACCATTCTGGGCGTCACTGGCTCTAATCCTGTAAAAGTAATCTCAAAAGGTCGAATTTCGATCAAAACATCGAAAGACCAAGTCGGCGCACCTTTGTTCTACCGCGATGTAGACCTGCCTTTCATCAATGCCGTCAAAGACCCATCACACATCAGATGGCGTTTCGGTGCGATTTCCTCGCCAAAGCAGCCGCCGGTCGTTCTTGAGAATTTGCCGGTCTGCGGAAACTGCCACTCGTTCCCACGGGATGGAAAAATCCTCGCGATGGATGTGGACTATGCCAACAGTAAAGGCTCGTATGTCATTACGCCGGTTGCAGAAGAAATGACACTTGCCACAAGTGACATCATCACATGGGATGATTACCGAAAGGAGGACGGCGAGGACACCTTTGGTCTTCTTTCCCAGATCTCTCCGGACGGCAGGTTCGTCGTCAGCACAGTCAAGGACAAGTCCGTCTTTGTGCCAAGACCGGACCTTGCCTTTTCTCAGCTTTTCTTTCCGATTCAGGGCATCCTGTGCGTATATGACAGGCAGACGGGTACTTTCAAGGCGTTGCCCGGAGCTGACGACCCGCAGTACGTTCAGAGCAATCCCTCGTGGAGTCCGGACGGCAAGAGTATTGTCTTTGCCAAATCCAGAACGTACAGGCTCAAGACCGTCCGCGATAAGGGCAAGGTGCTTCTGTCCGCTGAAGAATGTAGAGAGTTTCTCGAAGAGGGTAAAACCTTCCTATTCGATCTATATAAGATTCCATTCAATGAAGGAAAGGGCGGTACGCCCGAGCCCCTCGAGGGGGCTTCCAACAACGGCATGAGCAACTTCTTCGCCAAATACTCGCCCGACGGCAAATGGATTATCTTCTGCAAAGCAAAAAGTTTTATGCTGCTCCAGCCCGACAGCGAGCTGTACATTATCCCCTCCGAGGGAGGCCGGGCCAGAAGACTGGAGTGCAACACAAGCCGGATGAACTCCTGGCACAGTTGGTCGCCAAACGGCAAGTGGCTGGTATTCTCGTCAAAGGCGTATTCAGACTATACGCAGCTTTTCCTTACGCACATCGATGAACAAGGCCGCAGCACACCCGCCGTCCTGCTGTCGCATTTAACGGCTCCGGACCGAGCCGCGAACATACCGGAGTTCGTCAAGCTGAACCCTGACGGCATAAAGACAATCCGCGAACAATTCGTGGATGATTTATCTTTTGTCAGAGCCGCAACCCAGTTCGTCAAGGCAAAAGATTTCGACCGAGCCGTGCAGGCTTGTAGAAAGGCGCTGGAGCTAAATCCTAAGAACGCCGAAGCGCACCACACGTTGGCGTTCGCCCTGAAAAATAAAGGTATGCTGAAGGATGGAATCCCCCACTTGCTGGAAGCGGTCCGCCTCGATCCTAATCACATCGACGCACGCTACAACCTCGGTTTGGCAATGACTTACCAGGATAAGCTCGATGAGGCGATAGCGCACTTCTCGAAGGTTTTGCAGCTTGACCCCAACCACGCTAAAGCGCACGCCGACCTGGCATCCGTTCTGCTGCTAAAAAATATGCCCGGCGAGGCCGTCATACATCTTTCGCAGGCGATACGCATCGACCCGAACTACGCCAACGCATACTACAACCTTGCCGAGGCGATGCTGCTGCAAGCAAAGCCCGATGCCGCAATCAAGTACTTGTTGGAGGTTCTAAGGATTGAACCAAATGACGCCCAGGCTCACTATAAGTTGGCGCTGGTCTGGGCGCTGCAAGGCCGGATCAACCAGAGCCTGGCGTATTACTCCAAAGCCGTCTCGCTGAAGCCCGGCATCGACACATCGGCCTTACTGCATCACCTTCTTGGAGGCAGCTACGCCGAGGCTCGGCGGTTTCACGAGGCGCTTCTATCTGAAGAAAAAGCCCTAAAGCTCGCTGGTGCCGCCAAAGACCAAGAGCTTATCCGGAAAATCCAGAGAGCCCTTGAGCTCTATAGGCAGTTGGACAAATCTTACCAGAGCGATAACAGACAACATCACCCAATATAATCCATTGACCCTGACAAATCTTCCGCCGCAGTGCAACAGCACCCGGGCACGGCCCCGGCTATTCCTTATCATCCACAGCCGATCCGGCAGCGGTTCCGCTCGTCAGGCGGTACCAGTCCACTTTTCTGGTCAAGAACATAATCGTTGCCAATGCAACAAACAGCCCTATTGAGCCGACCAGAAGTGCGTAATCCTCGATCATTAGAAGCACGTATAAGTATATATACAAAAGCGTCACGACCAAACCAACAACCATAGCGCGCCTGGTAGTTTTCAAAACGGCTGCAGAATAGGATGTGACTAGGATTATGATCGCACCGCTGGCGGCTGCATAAGCCGGCACAAATCCAAAATGTTCGGCAAGCGAAAGCTCAAGCAGGTAAAATATACACATACCCGCGCCGGTAAGCAGATATTGCACGGGGTGAATGCGAATTTTAATCAGGACTTCAAAGAGCCATAAAGTGGCAAATGTCAGCACGAGAAAGAGAATCTGGTATTTTACGCTGCGCTGCGACATTCTATAATGGTCAACGGGCGAAATCATATTGACTCCGAAAAGGGATGACGAAACAGCGTACTCCAGGTTTGACCAGGATTGCCATTTTTGGGGATAGTTTCTGCTCAAAAAAGGTATGTTCCAGGTGGCGTCAAATCCGTCCTGATTGACCGTCCGCTCTATAGGAAGCCAGGTCCCCTGAAAGCTCGGCGAGCACCAATTCGAGCTGACCTGGACTTCCGTATCACGCCCAAAGGGGGCGAAGAACGCCCCGATGCTGCCGTTTAGCTCCAACGAAAATGA
>Ga0315289_10008633_pt1 | contig 14708 bp, 14 predicted proteins | sample YL17G11_40_MG_FD_203452 | JGI IMG/M metagenome (GOLD analysis project Ga0315289, IMG submission 203452) | Sediment microbial communities from Yellowstone Lake, YNP, Wyoming, USA - YL17G11_40 | ecosystem: Environmental > Aquatic > Freshwater > Lake > Sediment | place: USA: Wyoming | collected...
GCCATCCATGCCGGACTAGAGTGTGGGACGATCGTCGCCAAGTATCCAAGGATGGATGCGATCTCCATCGGGCCGACTCTCCAGGACGTGCACACGCCAAAAGAGAGGCTGCAGATCGCTAGCGTCAAGAAGCTGAACGACTTCCTGCTCGAAACGCTGAAGCGTATCCCGAGCGGATAGCATGATAGACTCAACACAGAAGACAGTTCATAGGGAGCAACGATGTGAAAGCAAAGACAGTAGCCGGCCTGGCGCTGGTCGTGTCAGGAGCCCTGATCCTGGCGGCCTGCGTCCCTCTGCCCGCGACTCCGGTGCCGGAAGCGCCCAAGCCAGCCGCGACCGAAGGAATCAAGCAACCGCCGACAGCCGCCGTGGTCCCGACCACGGCTCCCACCGTCTCGCCGACTGCGGAGCTCGCCCCAACCGTGGCACCCGCTCCTGCCGGGGCAGGCGTTCAGCCCTTGAGCCCGGACACGTGCGACGAGCTAGCGCAGGCCATGGCGAGGGCATTGAATGTGCAAGTGACGCAAGCCAATGCTCCCTTCGTCGATCCATCGACCAGCGCGGCCGGCACGGGCTGCCAGGCGACAGCCACGGGCACAGGCAAAGAGTTCCAGGGCCCACCGGCGGCTGTGGGCGCGTTGGCAGCTATGCTGGAGGGCCAGGGATGGAAAGAAGACCAGAACCTCGCGGCCGACGGCCCAACGGGCACCGCCTCCGGGTTTCGCAAGGGTGGCCAGGTTTGCCTGGCCAGCGCCCAATGGGAACCGGACCCGTCCGCCAACTGCCCAAAGGATCAGCCTATCTCGGCCTGCCAGGTGACGCCGGAGCAACAACTGTACACCGTGAACTTCAACTGCGCTTCGGAGGCCCCAGAGGGGCAAACCGGTGCGGGGATAGCCAACCCTGCTTCCGTGAACTGCACCAAGCAGGGCGGCACCCTTTCGATTACATACAGTGTAGTTACCTGCGAAAGGCGCGCTGATGGGGGCGAGTATGGCGTATGCCTCTTCGAGGGCAACCTGCAATGCGAAGAGTGGGCCATGTTCCGTGGCGAATGCCCGGTAGGCGGGATCAAGGTCACCGACTATGTAACGCCTGCCGCCCGCTACTGCGCCATCACCGGTGGCATCTACGTCGTCACGGGCAAGAGCGGCCAGGACGACGAACAAGGCTCTTGCACCCTGAAGGATGGCAAGAAGTGCGAGGCCTGGGACTACTACAACGGCACATGTAGCGCCTCCTCCGGCGCGGGGACCGGGCCCATCGGCGGCGGACGACCGACTCCCGCATTGGCGACCCTGACAAGGAGGCCCCTCCCTACGTGAGTTAGCGATTCGCAACAGTCGAAGATCCTGGAAGCGTGGAACGTCCCCGGCAGGGGATCAGAGCAAGCAAGGAGGACACCATGAAACTCTCACGACGCGACTTTGTCAAAGGAGTCGGCGCAGGCGCGGCGCTCACCGGGCTAAGTTCCGGGCTTGCCCCAGGCCCCGAGACGGCCGAAGCGGCAGCCACAGCCCTGCCCAGTACCATGCCACTCACTCCCACTGCGAAACAGACCGTCAAACGGAAGGTCTCGGCCGCCTCAGAGGCGCCGCCTGAGGATCCGCTGGTCCGGAAGACGGTGCAGGTGGCGGAGAACATGGAGCCGGTGATCCCGCATCCGGAGCAGGACGGCGAGACGCAGAAGAAACTTACCGAGCTCGAGAAGAAGACCGGGAAGAAGCCGAACATCCTAGTCTTCATCATGGATAATATCGGGTTTGGCGACCCCGGTATCTACGGCGGCGGCCTGCTGGTGGGCGCGCCGACACCCAACATGGATCGCCTGGGGCGCGAAGGTCTGCAGCTCCTTTCGACCTATTCCCAGCCTTCGTGCACCCCTTCGCGGTGCACCCTGCTCACCGGCCGCCTGCCGATGCGTCACGGTCAACTGCGGCCCGTTCTCCCTGGAGAATCGGGCGGCTTGGGGAACGAGGTCACCGTAGCCCAGGTCCTGAGCAAGGCCGGCTACACCACCCAGTTGGTCGGCAAGTGGCACTGCGGAGAAAACAAGGAATCGCAGCCGCAGAATGTGGGCTTCGACGATTTCTACGGATTCCTCGGATGGTCCGGACTGTACACCGACTGGCGGGATCCCGAGACCCTCCCTGAGTTCGCCTTGAGCCCGGCACGCCAGGCGCTGGCCCAGAGCCTACCCTTCAATAAGAATGTGGTCCATGCCGCGAAGGGGGCGGAACTCGAGAACCTCGAGGAGATCACCGAAGAGGTCAGCGCCGAGCTCGACGACAAGTTCGCCGCGTATTCGACCGAGTTCATCAAGAGGATGGCCGGGAGCGACAAGCCATTCTTCCTGTATCACGGCACTCGGGGCGGGCACTTCAAGAACTACCCGAACCCCAAGTTCAGGGGCAAGTCCCCCGCCAGGTACCCTTACAAGGACATGATAGTCGAGGTGGACGACGTCCTGGGCCGCCTGGTCAAGGCGCTGGAGGAGACCGGGCAACTGGAGAACACCCTGATCTTCGTCACCTCCGACAATGGCCCGCATACCGAGTGCTGGCCCGACGCGGGCTACTCGCCCTTCCGCGGCGGCATCGGCGGCACCTGGGAGGGCAGTGTGCGCGTGCCCGGCATCGTCTATTGGAAGGGCATGATCGGCCCGGGTCGCGTATCCGATGGCTTGTTCGACCTCGCCGACTTGTTCAACACCTCTATTGCGCTCGCCGGTGTCGAATACGAGCCGCCCAAGGACCGGTACCTCGACGGGATCAATCAGGCTTCTTTCCTGCTGGCGGATGCCGGCGAATCGAACCGCAAGTACATCTACTATTGGTTAGGGGACGTATTCGCGGGGGCTCGCGTGGCGGAGTACAAGATCGTGTTGGCCGGGATGTCCGATAACGACGCGGATGTGGTGTGTCCGGGTTCAGGCACGACGCTGCAGAACTACAAGAACGGCAAGGCGTTCAACCTGTACCTGGATCCCCACGAACAGCACAGCTTCCTCAACCGGCAGACTTTCCTTGATGCCGTGCTTTTAGACCCACTACAGGCCCACCGGGCGACTTTCGTGAAGTACCCGCCGAAGGCACAGAGTGGCAAGGGGTAGTGAGGCAGTCAAATGATGACAAATCCGATATACACAGTGTACTTTCCTGTAGCGCAAGAACTTCCCAGGACGATGCAGGCCATCGTGTGTTACGGTCCGGAGGACTACCGCCTCGAAGAGCGGCTGGTGCCGCGACCTGGGCCGGGTGAAGTCGTCGTTCGCGTCAAGCAGGCGGCAATCTGCGCCAGCGACATGAAGTGTTTTCACGGTGCGCCTCTCTTCTGGGGCGATGCCGACCGGCAGGGTTATTGCCAGCCGCCGGTGACTCCGGGCCATGAGTTCTACGGAGAGGTGGTGGCGCTCGGGGAGGGCGCCGGCGAGAAGTATGGCCTGGTCATAGGCGACATGGCCATCTCCGAACAGATCGTCCCTTGCTGGGAATGCCGCTACTGCAAACGCGGGGCCTACTGGATGTGCCCGAACGGCAACGTGTATGGCTTTCGGCAGAAGGCCTTCGGCGCCATGGCCGAGTACATGCTCTTTCCCCAGGGCGCCATCAACCACCGGATCCCGGCATCTGTCCCCTTGGAGCACGCCGTCTTCATCGAGCCGCTGGCATGCGCCATCCATGCGGTGGATCGTGGCCGGATCGGGTTCGATGATGTGGTGGTGATCGCGGGCGCCGGACCCCTCGGCCTGGGCATGATCGCCGCCGCCCGGCTCAAGAACCCGCACCTCTTGATCGCCGTCGATCCCGTCGAGGGTCGCCTGGCAGTGGCAGCGGCCTGTGGCGCGGATATCATGCTCAACCCGAGCCGGGTCGATGTAGTGCAGGAGGTGCGCGCTCTGACCGAAGGGGACGGCTGCGACGTCTACATCGAGGCGGCAGGTCACCCGTCGGCGGTGGTGCAGGGCATCCACATGATCCGCGCCCTGGGCAGGTTCGTCCAGTTCAGCCTGCTGAAGGAACCGGTGTCGCTCGATTGGACCATTATCGGGGACACGAAGGAACTGAGCATCTACGGCTCGCACCTCGGGCCCTATTGCTACCGGCCCGCGATGGAGATGCTGGCGAAGCGGCGGCTGCCTATGGAGCAGATCATCACGCACCGGCTGCCGCTGGCATCGTTCCAGGAGGGATTCGCGCTGGTGTCGTCGGCGAACAGGTCGATCAAGGTGGCGCTGACCCCGTGAGCAAAACCATGGACCGCACGCCCTCCTGCATCGCCAAGGCAAACCGGGTGAACGCCGCCCTGCACCACCGGGAAGGGGACCGCGTGCCGGTGAGCGATTCCTTCTGGCGCAGCTTCCTGGAGCAGTGGCGCCTGGAGCTGGGGTTGGCCGGCGACGCTGACATTTACCGGCATTATGATCTCGACTGGGTCGTCACCGCGCCGAACATGGATCCGCATATCCAGCCGTTCCAGGTGCTCAACGAAACCCAAGATGAGATCGTGGTGCGCACCGGCTTCGAAGCCGTGGTCCGCAAGAAGTACGCCGACCCGATGCCCGCATTCGTGGGATTCGAAACCGACTCGCTGGAGAAGCTGGCGGCGTTCTGCTTCGACGACCCGTGGGACGCGCGCCGGTTCTTCCACGCCGGTGACAACCAGCTCGCCGGCATCGGCGATGGGTTCGAGCGCAACTCGCCGGCATGGATCGAGGCCGTCAGGTCGCGTTACGCCGATTTCCCGGTCTTCGGCGGCGTCTGCGAGGCCCACGAGATGCTCTGGCGGATCATCGGCACGGAGAACGTGCTGCTTTGGATCGGTCTTTACCCGGATGAGCTCAGCCGCTTCATCGAGCGCCTCGGCGAGTTCTGCGTGGAGCTGACGCGGGCCGAGATCCAGGCCGGCGATGGGTTCCTGGCGGGCATGGTGATCTGGGGCGATGTGGCGTACCGCAAAGACCTGCTATTCTCACCCAGCTTCTGGCGCACGCATTTCAAGCCCGTGGTGGCCGAGATGGTGAGGGTCTGCCATGAGGCGGGCCTGCCGGTGATCTACCACGGCTGTGGCAATGTCAACCGGATCTTCGCGGATTTCATCGAAATCGGCGTCGACGCGTATAATCCGCTGGAGCACAAGGCCGGTCTGGACGTGGTGGACCTCCGCCGCCGGTACGGGCACCGGATCGCCTTCTGCGGCAACATGGACGTCATCACCTGGGCCCAGGGGACGCGGGACGAGATCCGCCAGATGGTGCTCACCAAGCTGAACGCGGCCAAGGGCGGCGGTTACCTCTTCCAGTCCGACCATTCGGTGCCGGGCAACATCTCCGTGGTGAACTACGAGTACGTGCTGGACCTCGTGCGCGAGTGTGGCGCGTATCCGCTTCGGCTGGGGCAGTACGACCTGCCCGACATGATGATATAGGAGGACCACTGTGGGAAAAGCGATCGCACTTGCGGATGCGGTGGGCAACACCGTGAGGAATACCCCCGCGATCGGCGTGTTCGTGGCGGGCGACCCGCGCATCGATGCAGACAGCCGGCAACGTTGCCGCAACATCGCCAAGATGGCGGCGGACATCCTGGCAGAGCGTGTCCTGCTGCCTGACGGCTCCCCGGTGCGCGTGGTCTGGGCGCCGCTGCTGGTCGATGGCGAGGCGCAGGCCGACGTCGTCGCCAAGCAGTTTCAGGATGCCGGCGTCAAGGCGCTGGTGTGCGCGCCCGACACCTGGGCCTTTCCGCAGCTCAGCGTGATCTCGCTATTGCAGCAATTCCCGAAGGACACGCCCATCAACTTCACCTGCGGCAACAGCGGGCCGAAGCCCGGCGTCGTGTTCGCGCACGCCATCAACGGAGCGCTGGCGCAATATGGGCGGCTTTCGCATCTCAACGTCGGCACCTGGCCCGATACCGGCCTAAACCCCGAGATGACCGCCGGCACGGCCCAGGCGTTGGTGGATTGGGCCTTCGCGGCCGTCACGACGCAGGCTCTCAAGGGCCGGCGCGTCGTCGTCTTCGGCCACGACTCCATGGGCATGGAAACCGCGCTGGGGCACGTCATCCCAACCCGCCGGCAGTTCGGCATCGAGATCACCCGGCTGGACATGAAGCTCCTGGCCGACATGCTCAACAAGAAAGCCTACGATGCGAAAGATCTCAAAGCCCTCCGCGCCTTCATCGACGCACACCTGGGAAAGCGGCTCGAGCTGCGCGATGCGGCGGATTCGGCGCGCTTCGACCAGAGCCTCGCGCTCTACCTGATCACGCGCGACCTCCTGAAGGACCTGAATGCCGTCGGCGGCGGGTTCATGAGCCAGCTCGAGTGGGGATCGGATCTTCGGGGCATCCCACTGCCGGTGGCAGACGCGGCGGAGTCGTTCTTCAACTCGACCTTCGACCACAACGGGCGCAAGGTTCCTACGGCGTTCGCCACGGAGGCAGACGTTCAGGCCCTGCTGACCATGCTCTTCATGTCGGCCCTGACAGGCGGCAACCCGTCGCTCTTCATGGACTTCCGCAAGGTATGGGAGCGCTGGGAGCTCGAGGCGCTTGCGGGGAAAGTTGGGATGAAGCTGCCCGAGGGCCAGCCCTGGGCGCAGAAGGGGCTGGTCGATGGCGACAACTCGGGCAGCGCCTCCTTCGATTGGGCGGCACAGCCTGGCGCCACGGTAGACGAGATCATGGCGCGGGTCAGCATGCCGTTGGCCGACATCGGCTACTTCCCCGGCATGGGCAACTCCGTCCACTTCGTTTCGCCGGGAGGCCTGGCGGGCATCGCCGGCCGCCTGACCTACAGCGACCTGTCGGGGATGTTCAGCCTGAGCTGGGACGAGGCGGAAACCGCCGAGGTGCCCGAGCCGCTGGCCACGGCCCTGTGCCAGGCAACCACCCTGGGTTGGCCGCATTCCTTCGTGGTGCCGAAGTACGCCACCATGGGAGAGTACAAGCACCTGCCGCCGGCCAACCACTTCCACATGATCCAGGGCCTGAGCCCGGCGCGCCTGGAATACTGGATGGACCTGAACTGCGTCCTCTCGCAGGCCAACTGGGCCGCACGCCCGGCGTATGCCGAAGGGTTGGATCGCCCCCTGCCGATGCTGTACGCGGCAAACGGCGGCGAGAACAACGCCAAGCTGATGTTGGGGAAGAAGATGTAGCGATGTTCGCCACTCAGAACTTCGTCGCTGCCGACCTCGGTGCATCGAGCGGGCGCGCCGTGGTGGCGCGGTTCGATGGCGAGCGCATCCGACTGGACGAGGTCCATCGCTTCGCGAACGGGCCCATCGCGTTGCCGAGCGCCGCGGGCACGAGCCTATACTGGGATGCGCTGCGACTGTTCGGCGAGGTGAAACAGGGCCTGGCCAATGCGGTGAAATGCTGCGACGCCGGCCTGGTCAGCCTGGGCATCGACACCTGGGGCGTGGACTTCGGCCTGCTCGACCGCCGTGGCGAGCTGCTGGGCAACCCCTACCACTATCGCGACAGCCGCACCGACCGCATGATCGACGAAGCCTGCCGGCGGGTGCCAAGAGAGGAGATCTTCGAGGCAACCGGCATCCAGTTCATGCAGCTCAATTCGCTGTTCCAGCTCCTGGCTATGGTGGACCAGGGCTCACCAGTGCTGCCCCTGGCCGAGAAGTTGCTGATGATGCCGGACCTGCTTAACTACTGGCTGACCGGGCGCGTGGCCAGCGAATACACCATCGCCAGCACGAGCCAGTGCATGAACATGCGCACCGGCGCCTGGGCCACGCGGCTACTCGAGAGGCTCGGCATCCCCACCCGTCTCCTGCCCAGCGTTATCCCGCCTGGCACCCTGCTGGGGTCGCTGCTCCCCGCGGTCGCGGACGAGACCGGCGCGCGAAGCGTGACCGTGGTGGCGCCGGGAACCCATGACACCGCCTCGGCGGTCGCGGCCGTGCCCGCCGAACCCCGCACGGCCTCCGGCCCAGCGGGGGAAGGCAGCGACTACGCCTATCTGAGCTCAGGCACGTGGTCGCTGATGGGGGTGGAGATCACTCAGCCGGTGATTGACGCCCGCACGCTGGCCTTCAACTTCACCAACGAGGGCGGTGTCTGCGGCACCATCCGGCTGCTGAAGAACATCACCGGGCTCTGGCTGATCCAGGAGTGCCGGCGCACCTGGAACCAGGAGGGGGCCAACCTCTCGTGGGATGACATCACAGCGCTGGCCGCGGCAGCGCCGGCCTTCACGGCCGTGCTCGACGTGGACGCCCGCGACTTCCTGCCGCCCGGCGACATGCCCGCCCGTATCCAGGCCTATTGCAGGCGCACCGGACAAGCGGCGCCCGAAGACAAAGGAACCATCGCCCGCGTCGTGTTGGAGAGCCTGGCGCTCAAGTACCGGTTGGTGCTGGACATGCTCGACGACCTGGTTGGCAGGCGTGTCGGCGTGCTGCACATCGTGGGCGGGGGCACGCAGAACCGGCTGCTGAGCCAGTTCGCGGCCGACGCCATCGATCGCCCGGTGGTGGGCGGGCCGGTTGAAGCCACGGCAGCCGGAAACGTGTTGATGCAGATGCTGGCCGTGGGCGCCATCGGTTCCCTCGAGGAGGGGCGGCAGGTGATCCGGCAGTCGTTTGCCACCGAGACATTCGAGCCGCGCCCATCGGCCCGATGGGACGAGGCATTCGCGCGGCTGCGCGGGCTCACCCCGCAGGCGAGTACGCCAAGCGGGGCCAAGCGGGGTCATGCGCTAGCGCCATGGGAAGCAAAGCCATTACACACAGTGTAGTTTCCTGCGAACCGCAAGTGACCGAGATCGAGAGAGCTCTCAACAGCTTCGACGCCGCCACGCGCCGGCAGGCGCTGGCGGAGTTGGTGTCGCTGGCCGAGCAGGGAGTGATCGCCTTACCCCCTGTCAGGCCGGTGGCCAACATGCACTGCCACACCTTCTTCTCCTTCAACGCCTACGGCCACTCGCCCACGTCGTTGGCGTGGCTGGCCCGCAAGCAGGGCTATGAGGCCATCGGCATCGTGGATTTCGACGTACTTGACGGCGTCGATGAGTTCCTGGACGCCTGCGACGCGGCGGGCGTGCGCGGGAGCGCGGGCATTGAGACCCGGCTCTTCATCCCCCAGTTCGCGACGCGTGAGATCAACTCGCCCGGCGAGCCCGGCGTCACCTATCACATGGGGATCGGGTTCACCTCGAGCCACGCGCCCGAGGGCGCTGCCGCTGTCCTCGCCGATATGCGCCAGCGCGCCGCGCGCCGTAACCGGGACATGCTAGGGCGCGTCAATGCCCATCTGCAGCCCATGACCATCGACTACGAGCGCGACGTCCTGCCGCTGACGCCCGCCGGCAACGCTACCGAGCGCCACATGCTGGCGGCCTTCATCCGCACCGCTGCCGACGCCTTTCCTTCCCCGGAAGGCAAGGAGCCGAGCGCCTTGATCGCTTTTTGGGCCGGCAAGCTGGGCCTCCCGCAGGATCAGGTGGCCTCGGACATCGGCGACTACGCCAGGTTCTCGAATCGGGTGCGGGCTCGGCTGATGAAGAAGGGCGGCGTGGGGTACGTGGCGCCTGGCCCCGAGTCGTTCCCCACCCTGGACGCGTTCCACCGCATGATCGTGGCCTGCGGCGCGTTGCCGTGCGCCACCTGGCTGGACGGCACATCCGCCGGGGAGCAAGCGATCGACGAGCTGCTCGAGCTGCTCATCTCAAAGGGGGCCGTCACACTCAACATCATCCCCGACCGCAACTGGAACATCGCGGACCCGGACACCCGCCAGTTGAAGGTGCGCAAGCTGTACGAGATCGTCGAGAAGGCAGACGCGCTCGCGCTGCCGCTGAATATCGGCACCGAGATGAACGCGCCCGGCAACAAGCTGGTGGACAGCTTCGATGCCCCGGAGCTCGAGCCGGTGAAGCAGGCGTTCCTCGATGGCGCGCACTTCATCTATGGGCACACGGTCCTGCAGCGCGCCCTTGGGCTGGGGTATGGGAGCGCGTGGGCCAAGGCGCACTTCCCTTCGCAGCGGGAGCGGAACGCCTTCTACACCGCGGCGGGCCGGCAGATCGCCCCGGGAAAGGCGAGCCTGGCTCGCCTGCGCGCCTTGGGGCCGGAGCCCGAGCCGGGCGCGATCGCGGCTTTGGGGAAAGCTCAATTGACAACACCATGAGGGCATGGCGAGATAGGTCCGAGAGGGATCCGGCTGGCCGGGTCCCTCTCGTTCGTTAAGCCACGAATTACACGAATTTCACAAATTGGAAAAACGGAAACCTGTTAGGCCAGTTGTCCAGTCACTCTGGCCGGTATGGGGCTTGACCGTCGATGTCGCCGACGAATTGGGGCAGGTCGGCATGCCCCAGCATCTGCCGCACTGCCATGTTCTCCCCATTGTGATACCAGTAGTGGTAGATCGTGCGCTGAAGCAGCGACCCGAAGATGTAGCGGCTGGGCTTGCCATCCCTGACGGTGTGTTCTTGCAGCTTCTCCACTGTCAGCGTGTCGAGCCATGGGTCGGAGGCCTGCGTGACGATGTTCCATGCCGACCACATCTCATCGAGCGCGGGCGCGCTGGCGGGAGCGCCATAGGCAAATAGCTTGTCGACCTCCGGCAGCAACAGCTTGCCCTGCCCGTAGAGCAGGAAATACCTCTGCTCTTGCCACGCCAGGTGCCCGATGTTCCAACTGATGCAGTTCATCGGCATCAGCCGCCGGCGCGCGTCCGCATCGCTCAGGCCCTCGAGCCCACGCCGGAATTCGGCACGTGTGAAGCGCAATTGCAGCACAAGTGGATGAACCATGTCCTTGCCCTCCCACCAAAAATAAGAGCTCCGGGCACTGGCGGACCCGGAGCTGTCCACTACGTTAAGCCGGCGAACCCTACGCCGGGATATTCTGCACCCAACTCGCCATCCACTGCGCCACCCCCTCACCGGTGACGCCCGTCACGACCCCCAACCCATCCAGCAGCAAGCCGGCGCGGGTCACCAACAAGTGCCATTGCTCCGTGGCTTCCAAGGCCGCGAGTTTGCCGGGTTCTCCCCGGATCAGCATGAAGCCGTTCATGTCCCCACCGTGAGGGGACAGCAACACGGCTTCGAACGACTCGATGGCTCCCTCGCCCTGCAACCGGGCGTAATACCCCAGGGCCTCCTGGAACAACGCCCCCGCCTGCCGCTCCCGTCCCGGGACCGGACGATCCCAGCCCAACAGGATCACTGCTGTAGCCATTGCCGATGCTCCTTTCGCCGGGAGTCCGGCCAGGAACACCGCCCTGAACCACGGCCGCGACGTCAGCCCGGCAAGATCATCATGCGCCTTTTTGGGGCGGTTGTCAAGGCAGCCAGCTTAATCCGCTCGCCCATGGGTGACTTGCGCCGCTTCCGCGGCGCGGGTATCATGCCACTATGCACCGCGACATCATCATCCGCATCGCCGAACCTTACGACGCGCCGGAGCTCGTGCGCCTGAACACGCTCTTCAACGGCACGCGAGATACGACCGGGCAGTTGGCCGCGCGCATGGTCGATCCGCGGCGCGTGGATACGGCGATCGTGGCCGAAGTGGACGGTCGTATCGCCGGGTTCGCCTGCCTGCGCCTGGTGCCGGCGGTCTTCTATGCCGCGCCGCAGGCCGAGCTGACCGAGCTCTACGTTGAGGGGGCGCACCGCCGCCTGGGCCTCGGGCGCGCCCTTATGGTCTACGCCGAGCGAACAGCGCGGCAGGCCGGCGCCAAAGAACTGCTCGTGTTAGTGAACGCCGGCAACGGGCCGGCCCAGGCCCTCTACCGCTCGCTCGGTTTCGAAAATCGCGACCTGGCGCTGGGCAAGCCGCTCAGCCAGGCATGAGCCTGCCGAAGGGAGGTTTCCGATGGCGCAGTTCAACGTCAACCCCAACCGCTTCGACCCCTACAAGGATTTCAAGTTTCGCGTGAAGTGGGACGGCCGCTACGTGGCCGGGATCAGCAAGATCAGCGCGCTGCGGCGCACCACCGAGGTGGTGGAGCACCGGGAGGGGGGCGATCCGAGCATGTCTCGCAAGTCGCCGGGCCGCACCCGCTATGAGCCGATCACCCTCGAGCGCGGCGTGACCCATGACACCGAGTTCGAGCAGTGGGCGAACAAGGTGTGGCGCCTGGGCGCAGGGCTTGGCGCCGAGGTCTCGCTCGCCGACTTTCGCAAGGACATCATCATCGACGTCTTCAACGAGGCCGGGCAGAGGGTGCTCTCGTACAAGGTGTATCGCTGCTGGGTGTCAGAGTATCGGGCCCTGCCCGACCTGGACGCCAACGCAGCCGCCGTGATGATCGAGAGCATCACCCTCGAACACGAGGGCTGGGAGCGGGACCATGACGTGGTTGAGCCGGTCGAACCGAAAGAACACTAGCAACGAATTGCACGAACGGAAGCGGTTGAGATCGCTAGTGTAGTTCGCTTTGTGGCGCCAGTGCAGGACCGGGCCGGCGGCATCGTCGAGAACAGATCGCATTAGGTACCCGCTTCCCCTTCCTGCTGGGTGGGGTCGGACGAGTAGTCGTCGCGAGGTTCCTGCAGCATCGGAACACGGGAGCGGTTTGCGCCGGCGGTTCCCTGCGTCACTTCCTGGTCGGCGGGCATCAGGCGAGCCATTCTCCGCTTCGGATTGTGGGTCACTTGGCCCTGGCGTTTGGCGACGGAAGGTGCAACCGAAGTGACCCAGGGCCTGCCGGCTGCCTCGGCCAGGGCGACGTTGATGTACTGGTTCAGGCTGACTCCCTCCCGGTCGGCGGTGGCAACCAGTTCGCGGTGCAGCGATCTCGGCACGCGCACCACAAACTTGCCGCTGTACTCCTCCTCCGGCCGAGGTTCCGGGATGGCGTCGCCCATCTCGAGCGCGATGTCGAGCCAGGCTTCCATGGCCTCCTGGATCATGGCCAGTGCCTCTTCCGCCGTTTCACCCTGGCTCACACACCCGGGCAACTCCTTCACCTCGATGACCCACCCGCCCTCGGCTGCGCGCCACAGCTCAATTGTATAAGGTAGGCCCATGTAGTATTCGAGCGTCTTATTCATCGTGCCTCCCTGGTCCGATCTGCGCATGAAGGATCGGCCAAGTCATTCATCCCCGTAGAACTCATCCAACACGCCCAGCGTCTGCCTCACTATGTACGCTTTCACTTTCGATCCGTGCCGCGGCACACCCACTGTGCGCCCACCGACGCGGTAGAAGTGGTGACTCCCCGTGGTACGAATAAGGGGAAAGCCTAAGCCCTCCAAAGCTGTCGTGAGATCGCTGAAAGCCACATCGTTGGGGTTGTTGCGGAGTCTCTCCAATAGCTTGGCGCGCTGGCTCATGTCTCACGTGTCGCATAGTACCATATACAGTACCACATGTCAAGCCCCTAGTTGCATGCCTTGACGGCTTCGGCCGCCAGGGCGCACACAAACGCGGATGCCAGGTTACACCTCGAGCGCCCTGGCCAGGGCAAGTACCTTCATGCGCTCGGCCTTGTGGGTGAAGGCCTCCTTGGCCACATCCGCTACCTCGGCGGCGCCTGCAGGAGCTCCAGCGTGATGTCGTCGGGATCGAGGAAGTAGCAGGCGTAGCCGCCTTTGTTGATCCCGGCCTCGATGGCCACTGGCACGTGGCGGAAGCGCACGCCGAGCGCGCTCATCCGCTCATACTCGGCCGCGATGTCATCCACCTCCAGCGCCAGGTGCGCCGTGCCGGTGTTCACCGTGCGGGTGTCCACCTTCTCTCCCTTGGGCGCCACGTACTGAATCAGCTCCAGGAGGTGATGCGACCTGCCCACCGGCGCGCCCTTGATGCGAAGCTGCGCGACGAGCAGGTGCGCATCGGGATAGCCCACGAGCTTGCGCGTGTACGCGTTATCCTGCACCTGGCGATGCACAAGCTCCATGCCCAACACATCGCGGTAGAACACAACGGAGCGCTCGATGTCCGAGACGGTGAAACTGAAGTGCCACGTGGCGATCAGCATGGTGGTACCCCTGTGACGAAGGCGAAGCCCGGCCCGCTAGGCGAGCACATCCCGGATCCCCTGTAGAATCTGTGAAGGCCCGGGAAGGACCGCCTCCTCCAGCGGCTTGCTTGCCGGGATGGGCACGTCCAGCGCGGCCACGCGGACGATGGGCGCATCGAGGTAGTCGAACGCGTGCTCCTGGACCAGCGCCGCGATCTCCGCGCCGATGCCCAGCCGGCGGTGCGCCTCGTGCGCGACCACCAGCCGTCCCGTCTTGCGCACCGAGGCGAGCATGGTTTCCAGGTCAAGGGGCACGGTACAGCGCAGATCGATCACTTCCACTGAGATGCCTTCGGCCTGGGCGGATTCGGCCGCTTCGAGCGAGTGCAACACCGTGCGCGACAGGCTTACCAACGTCACATCGCGCCCGGCGCGCTTGATGTCGACCTGCCCCAGGGGGATAGTATAGTCCCCGTCCGGCACCGGGCCCTTCGTGTTGTAGAGCAGTTTGTGCTCGATCACGACCACGGGGTTGTCATCACGGATGGCGGACTTGAGCAGCCCTTTGGCATCGTGTGGGGTGGAGGGGAGGGCCACCTTGATCCCCGGGATGTGGGTGAAGATCGTCTCCAGGCTCTGCGAGTGCTGCGCGGCGTTGCCGCGGCCGCCGCCCTGCTGCGTGCGAATGACCATGGGCACCTTCACCCGCCCGCCCGACATATAGTGCATCTTGGCGGCCTGGTTGAAGAGCTGGTCGCTGGCCACCCA
>Ga0315289_10008634_pt1 | contig 14707 bp, 14 predicted proteins | sample YL17G11_40_MG_FD_203452 | JGI IMG/M metagenome (GOLD analysis project Ga0315289, IMG submission 203452) | Sediment microbial communities from Yellowstone Lake, YNP, Wyoming, USA - YL17G11_40 | ecosystem: Environmental > Aquatic > Freshwater > Lake > Sediment | place: USA: Wyoming | collected...
ATGTAAGGTTGAAAGAAATTGAGACCGGGTGGCAACACCCGGTTTTTATTTTTATATCATACTGGGATGACATAATAGTTCCTTTTTGCATGTCATCCTGAAGGAGCGCAGCGACTGAAGGACCTCGGCCTGATCACAAAAGGTTTTTATTATCCAAACAGAGACCCTTAACTCTTCTTATTTGGTCCCCTCACTCCTGTCCTCTCCCCACATGTGGGGAGAGGAGTTAAAATCTTTCTCCCGAAGTCAATTAGGGTTGGGTTATATAGTTGGCTAATGTATTAAAATTACCTCAAGGACTTATTCATGCCGAAATCACACACCCAATATGTTTGCCAGGAATGCGGGCGCACCACTATCCAGCCGATGGGACGCTGCCCATCGTGCGGTGCCTGGGATTCGATGGTCGAAGAAATTATCGCACCTGCCCAAGAAGATGCCAAAGGTCGGGTGTATACCCCGCCCCAATCCAAACCGGTACGCCTGAACGAAATCGAGGGTGAAACCCAGGATCGCTGGCCGCTGGGCATGGCGGAATTCGCGCGCGTGCTGGGCGGCGGTATGGTGCCGGGTTCTATTGTCCTTTTGGGGGGCGACCCGGGTATCGGCAAATCAACGCTGATGCTGCAAGTAGCGGTCGAGCTCGCCGCGGAAAAAACGGTGCTGTATGTTTCCGGCGAGGAATCCGCGCGGCAGATTAAAATGCGCGCCGAGCGGCTCCAAAATGGCTGCGTAGCTGGCAAGCCCGCCTTCCCCGAGCATCTCTACCTGGTTACCGAAACCAACCTGGACGCCATTCTGGCACATGTGGAACAGGTAAAACCCACTCTGCTGGTGGTTGATTCCATCCAGACCGTGTTTTTGGACGGGCTTTCCTCCAGCGCGGGCTCTGTCTCGCAGGTACGCGAATGCGCTTCGCGCCTGCGAGAGCTGGCCAAAACCAGCGGCATTGCAATTTTCCTGATCGGGCATGTCACCAAAGAAGGTATGATCGCCGGTCCGCGTGTTTTGGAGCATATTGTGGATACAGTGCTTCAGCTTGAAGGCGATCGATTTCAGTCTTACCGTCTACTGCGTTCAATGAAAAACCGATTTGGACCAACCTCTGAAGTGGGCGTCTTTGAGATGCTTGAACAGGGCATGGCTGAAGTGACCAACCCCTCCGAGGCGTTTCTGGCCGAGCGCATGAGCGATGCGCCGGGATCCTCCATCGCTGTTACCATGGAAGGCACCCGGCCGATCCTGGTGGAACTGCAGGGGCTGACCAGTCCGACCAATTTTGGCAACCCGCGCCGCACTACCAACGGGATGGATTTCAACCGACTGCTGCTGATAACGGCGGTATTAACTCGCCGCGTGGGGCTGCGGTTGGCAGAGCAGGATGTCTTTTTAAATGTAGTCGGCGGGCTGACGATCGAAGAGCCGGCTGCTGACCTGGCTGCCTCGGTTGCCATTGCTTCATCGCTAAACGACCAGCCGGTTCGAGCTGACTTGGCGCTCATCGGCGAGGTGGGTCTCTCCGGTGAACTGCGCTGGGTGGCGCATATGGACGTGCGCCTGCGGGAAGCCGCCAAACTGGGATTTAAGGGTGCAGTTATTCCACACCGCCTGAAAGGCAAATTCAGCGTTCCGGATGGATTTGAAATTTTGGAAGCCCGTTCTTTGGGGCAGGCGATAAAATTAGCATTAGTGACCAAATAAACGAGAGGTAAATATGCCAGTCATTCAGGAGTTTCTTAATCAGGATTTTCCCAACCGGGTGCGCAGCAATCACGCGCTGGAACATGCCACCCTGCATGTTTTGCAGGAAAAAGGCATTACCGGCCGGTTGGGCGGAATTTCGGACGCGGGCGGTTTCTGGATTTACGGAGAAGTGTCAACCGAGACCTTGCTGTTGGCAGCGCAGGAAGGATTAAAAAGGTTGGCTGATGGTGAAAGCGCGCTTGCGGTGCACCCCAATTGTGGCACCAACCTCGCCGTGGGGGCTTTGGCGGCCGGCGGGCTGGCCTGGATGGGAATGTGGGGTACTAAAGGCAAAACAGCCAGGCGTCTGGCGAGGCTTCCGATCGCAGTCCTGATGGGCATTATCGGCTACCAGATGGCTAAACCGCTGGGTCCCATGATTCAGGAGCAGATCACTACCAATGCGGATGTCAGCGGGATGGAAGTAGCACAGGTTCTGCGGCATGATGTTACCAGCGGCGTGGTTGTCCACCGCGTCAACACGCGTATGGCAAGATAGGTCTATGATTGATCCGGAAAAAGCCTCCCTTCCCCAGGCAGATATTTATGTATTGCAGGGGGATAACGAGCTTTCGATTCAGGAAATTATCCACAGCCTGGTTGAAGATATTGACAGCGGTGCATTTGCAGGGATGAACTCCGTCCGCCTGGACGGACGCATGGCACAGCGCAGTGAAATGTCCAATCCCATCAATATGCTGCCATTGGGAGGATCCAAGCGTCTGGTGGTAATGGATTACGCCCTGGAAGCGCTGAAAGCCAAGGCAGACCAGGAATGGCTAACGGAAACTGTGAAATCCATGCCAGAAACCACCGTGCTCGTGATGGTGGTCCCTGATTCTCAAAAGTTCAAGGGCGGAGAGATGGTCTGGCAGACCGCGGGAAAGGGGCATTGGCTGCGAAAAGCGCTGCAGGATTCCGGAAAATCCGTGGAATGGATTGGAAAACCGCTCCCTTCCCTGCGCGAAATGCCACAATGGATCATGAATGAAGCCCTGTCGCAGGGCGCTAAATTTGAGAAAAGCGCATCAGCGGAATTGGCTAATCTGGTTGGTAATGACCTTTTTCAGGCACGCCAGGAGATCGGCAAAGCGCTCAGTTACTGCGGCAAGGATGAACCCATCACCCGCGATGTGGTGCGCCTTCTATGCAGCCAGTCACGCGAGGAAGATATTTTCGACATGGTGGACGCTGTCGGCCAGCGCGACGCGCGCAAAGCGCTGGGTTTGCTGCGCGTGCTGATGCAGGACCAGCCCATTCAGTATATCTTCACCATGCTGGTTCGCCAGGCGCGCCTGCTGATCATGGTGCGGGAAGTGACGGATGAGGGCGGAGGTGAAAAGGATGTCATTTCGGCATGTGGCACCGCGCCATTCATCGCCAGGAAATTGATGGATCAAAGCCGCCGCTTCAGCATGCCTGACCTTGAGTTAATTTTTAAGCGGCTGGACTGTATGGATGAATCTTCCAAAACCGGCAACGCGACGCTGGATGTGGAATTGGAGACGCTGGTTTCAGAGTTGTGCAGGTGATCATTAACCTCAATATCCCCTTCAAGGACACTATGCTTTGCTCAGTACAGGCTTTCGGTAAACACAGATTTTTAGAATCTTGGGTATGTCAATGCGAACCCGTTTTTTAAGTAAAGCAATCTGTACTTAAAAACATCAACCTTACTCGAAGAGAACAAGCGAACCTAATCTACAAGAACCCGCCCGCGCATCCCGCCCCATTTAAGCGCGTCGGAAATTCCCTGTTCAATGGAAAGCTCCGCCTGCCAGCTGAGCAGACTTTTGGCAGTATCCGCGCTGCAGAACGACCCGGCGGTATCACCGGGACGGCGAGGACCGTCGGATTTGTTAATAGGATGGCCTATTACCTTTTCGAAAGCGGTTACCAGCTCACGAACGGTCACGCCGCGACCGGTACCCAGATTGATGACCAGGTAATTATCTGCCGGGCTGCCTGCCTTTTCAAACGCGGCCTCAAATCCCTCCACTGCGCGCACATGTGCCCGCGCCAGGTCCCAGACGTGGATGTAATCGCGGATGCCGGTACCATCGCGCGTGGGATAATCAGTGCCTGTGATGGTGAACTCGGGGATCTTGCCAAGCTGCACATCCACCAGCCGCCCAAGGGCATGGCTGGGGGTTTCCAGTTGCAGGCCGGAGCGCATCTGCGGGTCTGCGCCGATGGGATTGAAGTAGCGCAACGCTATGCCGCGCGAGCCGTAGGCGGTGCAGAAGTCGCGCAGGATTATTTCCATCATGAATTTGGTGCGCGCGTAGGGACTGGTAGGTTTGAGCGGTGCGTCCTCGGTAACCATGAAGCCAGGCACCACATCGTAGATGGAAGCGGAGGAGCTGAATACCAGGCGCTTAGAGCCGACCTCTTTCAGGGTATTAAACAACTCCAGCGACTTGTCCACATTCTCGCGGTAATACTCATAAGGTTTCTCCATGGACTCCGGAACAACAATCAGCGCGGCACAGTGGATGACCGCGAAGATATCGGAATGGTCATTGAAGACTTTTTTGACCAGTATGCGGTCAGCGATATCGCCGTGGTAAAAGGCACGTCCTCGGGTGAATTCCTGCCTTCCCGTGACCAGCGAATCGAGGATGACCGGCGTATGGCCGGCATCTTCAAGCGCGGAAGCGATGGTGGAGCCGATATACCCCGCCCCGCCGGTGATGAGTACCTTCATGCTGACTCCCTGTGTGAGTTATTCAAAAGACCGATGCCGGTCTGGTTAAAATCGTGCAGCGCAGCCTGATGGGCTTCTTCAATGATGATGGAATCCGGTAATAGCTGCATAACAAACTCCAAGGTGTGATTGTCTGTATTATACCCATGCCGGCAGGATGCTAAATGTCTAAAGGATGAAATTTCTTCCCTCTCTTCGACGGGTTCGCGATGACAAGTAAGCCCCCGTTGAAAATCCACCCAATCCTTGACAAGGTACAGGCATGGTCATATAATAACATTCAATAGATTGAATATGAAAATGGATACAACCAATAAGAACCAACCCTATACCCGGCAGGCAGAAATTTTCAAGGTACTGACGCACCCCACCCGACTGGCTATTTTGGATATTCTCCGCGATGGCGAGCACTGTGTCTGTCACATGGAAGCCTGGCTGGGGCTTCGGCAGGCGTACATTTCTCAACAGTTGTCAGTCCTTCGGCAGGCGGGATTGATCCGCGACCGGCGCGACGGCTGGAACATTTATTACCGGATTGCCAATGCACGCATCTATGAAGCGCTCGATCTGGTGGGACGCATGACAGGACCGAAAACAACGGAAGTGAGAAAACCTGCTGCCACCTGCGCCTGCCCACAATGCGCCAAAGCGGCAGGTGAAAAGACAGGATAAATTTATTAATCCAGTCAGTGTAATTTTTAATTTTATTAAAAGGAGTATCAAAATGATAAATATCAAAGTTCTGGGACCAGGCTGCGCCAACTGCAAACGCCTGGAAGCAATTACCCACAATGCGGTGGAAACCCTTGGAATTGAAGCGGAAATTGAGAAAGTCACCGATTATGGTGAGATTATGAAATACCCGATCCTTTCCACACCCGGACTGGTGATCAACGAGAAACTGGTATCCACGGGTCGCATCCCCAGCGAAGCCGAAATCATAGACTGGCTGAAAGAGTAATTCATCGGGCGGAAGCTGCGCGTTTCCGCCCATTATTTCGACATAATCTCATTCAAACCATTGAATATTATTTAAGGAAAAAACATGAATATTGGCAGCTTCTTAATCAATCTCTTTTACGGCGGTCTTGGCAACCTGGCGGCTTATCTGGCAGCCCATGTGCTGTTATGCCTGGTACCCGCCTTCTATATTGCCGGAGCAATGACCGCGCTGATCCCAAAAGCATCGGTGACGCGTTTCCTGGGCCGCAACACTCCCAAATATATATCTTATACAGCCGCCGCCCTGGCAGGTTCCCTTTTAGCGGTGTGCTCATGCACCATTGTGCCGCTGTTTGCCGGTATCTACAAGAAAGGCGCCGGGCTGGGACCGGCAATTACCTTCCTGTTCATTGCCCCGGCAGCCAATATCCTGGCGCTGGTTTACACCGGCGGCGTGATCGGGGTTGACCTGGCTTTTGCCCGCCTGTTCCTTTCACTGGCCTTCGGCATTGGCATCGGCTTGATCATGGCTTTGATCTTCAGCCGCTCCGATCAGGAACATGACCAGGCAACCGACGTGCTGTTCGCCGGCCAGAGCAAGCAAGGCATGCGTCGCGCTGCTCTGATCTTTCTTTTAGTCCTGGTGGCGCTGCTTTTAGCCGGGACGTTCAAAATTGGGCTGTTGACCAATTCCTACGGACAGGTAACGCTGCCGATCCAGGGAATTGACCGCTTCCAGGATTTCCTGTACCGGCTGGTACCTTATGATCCAACCAGGGGCGAGGAGGGCGTTACCGCCCAGGGCGCCATTTTGATCGGTCTGCTGGCGCTTGTTGGAATCTCCTCCTGGAAAGGCATAGACCATATCCACGAAGGGCTCAACCGCTGGACCTGGATCGCGATGAGTATCGTGGGGCTAACCCTCTTAACCGCGGCGGTGGGTATGCGCCCGCATGCCGGCGGACTGGATATTCTCTTAACGGGCAAGTTCTTTAGCGTGGGTCTGGCGTTGACCATTTTGGGCTGGATGCTGCGCAAAAGCCTGACAGAAAATGAGCAACGCGATTTCCTGTGGGAATCGTGGCATTTTGTGAAACAGATCTTTCCCCTGCTGGTGGTGGGCGTTTTTACCGTAGGCGTAATGCGCGAGATCATCCACCCCGAGTGGATTGAAACCCTGGCCGGAAAGAATTCCCTGCCAGGCAACCTGGCAGGCGTCATATTTGGTGTCTTTATGTACTTTCCTACCCTGGTGGAAGTACCCATCGCAAAGATGTTCCTCAGCTTGGGGATGCACCGCGGTCCGCTTCTGGCCTATCTAATGGCTGACCCGGAACTGAGCCTGCAGAGTATTCTAATCACCGCCACGATCATCGGGCGGCTGAAAGCCTGGGTCTATGTAGGTTGGGTAGCGCTGTTCAGCACGCTGGCCGGATTGATCTACGGTGCCTGGGTGGACGGGACCAGCCTGGGAGTAATCCTTCTTTTCCTCCTCTTGTTTCTGGCTGTATTGGGTTCAGGGTTGTGGTGGATCAACCGCCAAAACCAGGCGCGGGCCAAGTCCCAGTTATCGACCTAGTTAAATTTACCTGTAGTGCAGTAAATGCTGTAAAAGTAAAAGAGAGGGCGTCATGCCCTCCCTTTTATAATAGCAACCTCATCTTTGTTCAAACCAAAATTGCTGCGATAATATTAGGAATATGTTATACGTTACCCGTTCCATCCAAATCTCTGAAGAGGACCTTCAGGAAAGCTTTATCCGCTCGTCAGGTCCCGGCGGCCAGAACGTCAACAAGGTTGCCACGGCTGTGCAGCTGCGCTTTGACGCCGGAAAATCGTCTGTTTTGGATGAGGAAGTAAAAGTACGTCTTAAGCGGCTGGCGGGCAGGCGCATGACCGCTGATGGGGTGATCGTGATCGAAGCCAAACGTTACCGCGAGCAGGAGAAAAACCGCGCAGACGCGCGCGAGCGGTTGGTTGCTTTGATACGAAGGGCAACAGAAAAACCCAGGGCGCGCCGGCAAACACGGCCAACTAGAGCATCAGTTCAACGCAGGGTAGAGGGGAAGAAGAAGCGGGGAAATGTGAAGCAAATGAGGAATAAACCGGAGGTTGACGAATAATATCTTCAGAAACCGGTGGAGCAATATTTTGCAAACTGTATTTGATCTTTTTTTAAAAAACTATCCGGAATCAACCCAACTAATCGCAAAACAACTTCGGGAGATCATCCTTTCTGAACTACCCGGGATGATGGAGCTGGTTGACGCACCGTCGAAGATTGTCGCTTACAGCACGAGCGCGAAATACGCTGACCTGGTGTGCGCCATCGCGCCTTACCCAAAGTATGTCAATCTGATGTTCAGCCGCGGGGCGAGCATGCCTCACCCTGACGGGATCCTGAGCGGCACAGGCAAGAAGGCGCGGCATATCCGGGTTGAGAAATTAACGGATGAGATGGGGGAGAAGATAAGGAAATATTTACATACAGCGGTTGAGGTTAATAATTAATTGTCAACTGCATTGATGTAAACTGCGTAAAAGGCTACTCTGTCATGTTGCTCGAAGAGCACACTTCGTGTGAGCGCAGCGATTGGGAACCATACCCGAAGGGTAAACATCTCCTAAAAAAATTAATGTAAAGACTCTTCACTACGCTCAGAGTGACATAGTTCTGTTTAGACTAGTAATACCAGTTAATTAATGATTAATTAGTAACTTATATTCCGCTTCCTCGCAAATCGGTTTAATATCCCGGTCTTTTTTGGACCATTCTTTCAGGTCAGGTTTTTCTTTAAAGGCGAGTTCCAGGTTCTTAAGCGCCTTATCCTTTTTACCATTCAGGGAATAGAAACAAGCCAGGTTGTAATATGCATTAGCTTTCCAGGTGAGAAAGGCCAGCAGTTTGGCTGTGTATTCTTCCTGAAGTTGGGCGGCTTTGTCATATTGTCCTTTTTTGAGGTAATGATCAGAAATGTGCGCGGCTACGTGATAACACTCGGTACCCAGGGCGCGATCAAGCAGGGTGCACCCGTTCATATATGCGTACTTTTTGGCGTCCACCAGATCGTCCGGGCTCTCGGCTTCCAGCAAGGCGATGGACTTGTTGAAGACCACTTCTTCTTCCCGGCGCGCGTCCTCGAAGGGTTTGTCCATATTGCGCAGCAGCACGCCGTCATTGAGGATTTCGTAATACTCACCCGCCTCAGGCACTTGCTTGCCTTCCCTCGCCGCTTCAATTTGGCGGTTGAAATGGTCACCCCAGAAAGCTAAATGCACGAGCAAATCCTTGACACCCCACTTCTGCAGCGAACCGCGTTCCTGCTTCTGGGCTTCAGACAATCCGTCCACGATCCCTGCCAGCTCACTGCGCATAGATTTGAACAAATTGAGCATTTCTTTCTTGACCTGTGCGTTTTCCATAAGTCTCTCCGCTTTACTTTATATTTACTTATTGTAACAAAAATTAGCTGGCTGAGAATCACACTACCTTTCTTCTTGAAGAGAACATTTCGTGTAAGTAAAGCGACTGCGAAGCGTACATGAATTGTTAGAGTATTTCATTAAACAGACGTTTCGTTGCGCTCAACATGACACAAGGGGCGATCGAGATGTCTCACAACGCTTCACTCGATGCATGCGCGACTTTCATCATTCTAAAAATGATATTTGGAACAAGCCCAGCCAGTTTGCCATGATTGCGGAATCTGCCTTAATCAGGAAATTAGCGCGGGATGCGGTTAACCATCCACACACCCAACAGAATCTGCGTACCACCAGCCAATGTAGCCAGGACGATCGGTTCGGAAAGCACCGCGGCCGCTACCAGGGTGGCAACCAACGGCTCAAGATACAGGAACGCACCCACCTGCGATGCGGGCAGCGCCTTCAGTCCGTCATTGTAGAAGATGTAGGCCAGCGCGGAACAGAAAATACCCAGAAACGCGGTGCAGACCCAGCCGCCTACGGAAAGCTGGCTGTATTCCACCCAATGCCTTCCTGCTAAAAATTGCAGACTGGTCAGCAGCCAGCCAAAGAGCAGCATATAGAACGTGACCTTGATCGAGGAATGCTTCTGCAGCGCGGGGCGCGACAGCACCGAAAAGATTGCCCAGTTGGGAGCGCTGATGAGGATGAGGATATCGCCTGGCTTGCCAAAACTGCCACTGAACATGTCATTAAAACTGCCTTTGCTGACCACCAGCAGCACGCCCAGCGCTGCCAATGCGATACCGGCTACCCCGGTAAGCCCAAGATGTTCCTTGAGGAAAAGTCAGCCAAGCACGGCCATGAAAACCGGTGTGGTTGAGACGATCCAGGCGGTGGTAGCGGCTTCGGATGTCACCAGGCCGCTGCTCTGCAAAAACTGGTGCAGGGTGATGCCCATGAACCCCAGGAAGGCGAACTCCAGACCGTCCTTCCAGGTCGGGATAGCCAACTGGCCGTGCCGCCAGGCAAACCAGCCCAGGATAAGCAGGCCGATCAGGAAGCGCGACCAGACCACTGTTACGGGCGATATCTGTCCAACCGCGATCTTGGTGGCAATAAACGAACCGCCCCAAACAGCTATAGCGGCAACCAGTTTTAATTGGGCGGTGAGAGTTTTGGATGAATTCAATGATTAGTTATACCTTCAGCGTCTATTTAAACCTCGTAAGTATAACTGGAGAATATGAATCATCAATTGAACTATTCAAGTTTTTGGATTTCTTGAGGACAGTTGGGGGAAATTATTTGACTCTATCAGGGGACGCAATAATAGATCTGTAAGGTTGAGAATCCGGCAATGAAGGAATTTACCAGCAGCCGCTGATGTAGTCCTCAAGCTGGCGAATGAATGATTCTCGATCGGTGACAAATAGCTTTACCGCATCGCCAATGGACACAATCCCGACCATTTTATCGCCTTCCACCACTGGCAAATGTCGAATATGCTGCTTGGTCATCAGTTTCATGCAGCGTTCAACACTGTCTGAAGGGGAAACAGTAAGCACGTCTTTGGTCATTAATTCGGAAACGGGGGTTTCAAGCGTTAGCGACGGGTTATTTGAAACAGCACGGACGAAATCACGTTCAGAGAAAATGCCAACCAGCTTGCCATCTTTGAGGACAGGAAGCGCGCCTACATCCTTTTTAGCCAGCAGGCGCAGGGCATCCGTTAAGGAGGCAGATGCATCAATGGACCAAACCTGGCCTCCCTTGCCCTTCAACAGATCAGATATCTGAATCATCCCGACCTCCTTAATGAATACAATCTATTAATATTATAGATTGGTTTAACGGATTAACTTACTTTCAGGAAGCGGACATACACCTGGCGCAGCAGGTGATGGGTGCGGTGCTCAAAGAGGTAGATTCCCTGCCACATGCCAAGGCTGAGACAGCCGTTGTCAATGGGGATTGAAATGCTCGGCAGGGTAAGCGTAGAGCGGATATGGGAGGGCGAGTCGTCATTCCCTTCGATGGTGTGCTGGTACCAGGGTTGGCTTTCGGGCACCAGGCGCTCGTAAAAGTTCTCCACATCCGCCCGGGCAGGAGGGTCAAACCCTTCGCTGATGACCAGCGATGCACTGACGTGTGGGATGTAAAGAAAGCACATGCCCTCGGTCACATTCCACTTCCGCACGAGCGCTTCAACACCCGCATTGATTTTAATCATACCCTTGCCTTTGGTGTGGTATTCCAGTGTGTCTTTAAGCCATTCCATGCGCAACTCCGTGAATGTTTTGATGATTTTACCAATCAATGCGGAAATATTCCTCTTTTTCTCTAATAATTGCCCAAATTGCGGGATGATAAAATTCAAGAGCAATTAAAGCCGTTTGTTCAGACATCGTTAAGGAGATATTATTGGCTGAACCCTCCAGCGCACGCCTGGAACTGCTGTACCGTATTTCGCAGACCATCAACTCGTCCCTTGACCTGGATGTGGTCATGGAATCGCTGATGGATGAGGTGATTTTTGCCACACGCGCTGAACGCGGTTTTTTGATGCTCTACGATGAAATCAAACAGCTCACCTTCCGCACCGCGCGCGGAATGAACCAGCAGGATATTGAGGAATCTGAATTTAAAATCTCCCGAGGAATTGTTGAACGGGTAGCAAAAGAAGCCACACCGCTCCTGACCAGCAACGCGCAGTTGGATCAGCGCTTCACTACCCGCGCCAGTGTCAAGCTTTACGGCTTGTGCTCGGTGCTGTGCGTTCCCATCATCCAAAAAGGTGAGACGCTGGGCGTTATTTATGTGGATAACCGCTTCCAGAACGGCATTTTCATACAAGGCGACCTCGAATTGCTGACCTCCATTGCTTCAAGCGCGGGAATTGCCATTGATAACGCGCGCCTCTATCACATCGCAGTGGAAAAAGGGCGCATGGAGCGTGAGCTGCAGATGGCGCGCGAGGTGCAGGTCAGCCTCATTCCGCCCAGCACCCCTAATATCCCCGGCTGGGATTTCGCGGCCTGCTGGAAGCCGGCGCATGAGGTAAGCGGCGATTTTTATGATTTCATCCCCATTTCAGATGAGAGGATGGGGATCGTTGTGGCAGATGTCTCTGACAAAGGTATGCCGGCGGCGCTGTTCATGACACTGTCGCGCAGCGTCATTCGCTCTGTGGCCGGCCAAAATACCCGGCTGGATGAAGAAATCACGAAAATAAACCATCTTATCTGGCGCGACTCGCGCGAAGGTATGTTTATTACCCTGGTTTACGCGGTTATGAAACCTAACAGCGGTGAAGTGACCTATGTCAACGCCGGCCACAATCCGCCCCTGGTATTACGTTCTGCAGGCAAGGTTTTAGAAACTCTCAACCGCACCGGCATGGCAGTGGGTGTGGAAGGTGACAGCCGGTATGAGCAAGGCACGTTGACGCTTGCAGAGGGTGATTATCTGGTGATGTTCACCGACGGTGTGACTGACGCGCAAATCGGGGATGCGCCTTTTGGGGAAGAACGGCTAAAAGCAACCATCCGCAAGTATGGCGGGCTCAGCGCTCAAGGGATGGTTGATGGACTAGAAAAAGAATTGTGTGACTTTTCGGGCAACGGCGTACCAGTGGATGATGTCACCTTGCTGATTGCCAGAAAAACAGCCTGAAATATCAAGGAAGTGGAATGATCGGAACCGTTCTGAATAACCGCTACCGTCTGGACAGGGAACTGGGCCAGGGGGGTATGGGTACTGTTTACGAAGCGTATGACCTGCTGCTGGACCGCGTGGTGGCAGCCAAACTGCTGGTTTCAAAATCACTCGGCACTGAAGGCAAAAACCGTCTACTCTCCGAAGCGCGCGCGGTCGCACAACTCAACCATCCCAACATTGTGTCGGTTTTTGACGCGGGTGAAGCTTACGATCTGCCGTATGTGGTGATGGAATACATTCATGGCGAATCGCTGCATGCCCAACCCCCAAAGAGCACTGAAGAGATCATTAAGGTTGCTCTGCAGATCTGTGACGCGCTGGAAGAAGCGCATAATCACGGCATTGTGCACCGCGATCTGAAACCGGAAAATGTCATTATGACTGAAAATGGCCTGGCCAAGCTGACGGATTTTGGACTCGCCCGATCGCTGGCTTCTCGCATGTCGCAGGAAGAGTCGCTCACCGGGACTGTTTTTTATATTTCCCCCGAACAGGCGCTGGGTAAACCGCTGGACGGCCGCACAGACCTTTACGCGCTGGGAGTGATGCTGTATGAATTTACTGCCGGGCGCCTGCCTTTCCAAGCCGATGACCCCCTGGCGGTTATTACCCAGCATATCCACGAAGAGCCAGTTCACCCCAGCCAGTACGCGCCGGATATTTCCACGTACTTTGAAGAAATCATCCTCAAACTGCTGGCCAAGAATCCTGACGACCGTTTCGGCAGCGCCGCGGAAACCCGCTCGGCGCTGGAGAACCTGCATGAAAACCACAGCGACTGGACAACCAGGAAACATCACCATAACATCCCGCTTGACCTGACCAGTTTTATCGGACGTGAAAAAGAGGTTGCGGATGTCCGCCGCATTATAAGTGAAAATCGCATGCTGACCCTGACAGGTGTTGGCGGAACAGGCAAGACCCGCCTGGCACTGACCGCTGCCCGGGAGATTGTTGATTCCTTCGCGGATGGTGTCTGGCTGGTTGAGCTTTCCACCATCTTTGATACCGGCCAGGTGCTGCGCGCCATCGCCACGGCTTTGGACGTGCGAGAGAAAACCAACAAGCCACTGCTTGAAACTTTGATTGAAACTATTCATGACCGCTTCATCCTCCTGATCCTGGATAACTGTGAGCATCTCCTCAACGCTTGCGCATCCTTTGCCGGAAGATTGCTGACCGCCTGCCCCAACCTCAAGCTTCTGGCTACCAGCCGCGAAGCGCTGGGATTGCCTGGGGAAATGACCTACCATGTGCCGTCACTTCGTTTACCAGACTTAGAAAGCCATTCCGATGACAATGAACTGTGGGCTGTCGAATCCATGCGCCTTTTTCATGACCGGGCAGTGAGCGTCAAACCGGATTTCAACCCTGACGCTGCCCAGACACAGGCTGTTGCCAAAATCTGCAGCCGGCTTGATGGCATCCCGCTGGCGATTGAACTGGCAGCCGCGCGCGTGCGTGCCCTGCCTGTAGAAGAAATCGCTAAACGGCTCTCGGATCGCTTCCGGCTGCTTACGGGTGGTAACCGGTCAGCCATACCGCGCCAACAAACCCTTCAGGCGCTGGTTGACTGGAGTTATGAACTGTTAACCGAGGATGAGAAAATCCTGCTCAGGCGTCTTTCGGTGTTCATCGGGGGATGCACGCTGGACGCGGCGGAGTATGTTTGTTCCGATGGCGGGATAAAAAAAGTTGAAATTCTTGACTTGATCGCCCGGCTGGTAGATAAATCACTGCTCAATTATTCAGAGGAAAACGGAACTGCGCGTTACGATATGCTGGAAACCATCCGCCAATACGCGCGCGAAAAACTGATCCAGGCCGGAGAAATTGAATTTTCACGCAGGAAACATCTTGCCTATTACGCGGATTTCACAGCCGAAGTTGCCCCACAGCTCTGGCAAGCGAACCAAAAAGCCTGGATGGACCAGCTGGAAGAAGAGCATGATAACCTGCGCGCGGGGCTCGAATGGAGCCTGTGCGAAAATTGCGGTGAAGATCTTTTAATGATGGGGATGCGCATTGCTGCAGCGGTATCCTATTTTTGGCTGGTACGCGGCCACTGGAGTGAAGCCTGGGACTGGATGAAAGAACTTCTGGAAGCTCCCGGATCTGCGGAAATAAAGAATGAGGTTAAAACGCAGCTGCTCTATTCAGCCGGATTTT
>Ga0315289_10008635_pt1 | contig 14706 bp, 7 predicted proteins | sample YL17G11_40_MG_FD_203452 | JGI IMG/M metagenome (GOLD analysis project Ga0315289, IMG submission 203452) | Sediment microbial communities from Yellowstone Lake, YNP, Wyoming, USA - YL17G11_40 | ecosystem: Environmental > Aquatic > Freshwater > Lake > Sediment | place: USA: Wyoming | collected...
GCCGGCGGGCGCAAGATGCTCGACGACGCCGCGCAGCAGGCGACGACCGAGCAGCCGCCCCAGCAGACCAACGCCGGCACGATCACGATCGACGGCGAGGAGTACCACAAGGTCTCTGGCCGTTGAATAAAGTTTTTCTTTCTTTCCTCTTTCTTTGCTTTGTTTCTCCTTTTTTTGTTTTCGAATTTTGTTATATTTCATCAGCGTTGGAAGAGACTTTTTTTTTCCTTTTCTTATTTGTGGGGTAAAAGGAAAAAACGCTCGACGCAAAAAGTTAAAGAGAGAGAATTGAGCCGAGAGGCCCTTTCAAAAGGTTTCAAGTGTAGAAAAGAAAAAAAAAGAAACAAACCGTCTCTCACTATTTACTTCGTTTTCAAGCAAGCAAAAAAAACTCGTTTTCTTTTTTCTTCCCTTTATAGACTCTCTTCTCTTTTACTGTAACACCCCAAGCGTCGGCTCGTGATGGCGAGAAGAGCCTCGAGAGAGAAAGAGAGAGAAACCCGGGTGAAAGCGGAGGAGGGAGCGCGCGAGCGAGAAACAGTAGCACTCTCTGCTCTCTCTGTCTCTTTGTTTTCGCCTCGTTGTCGACGACGTCGCTCGAAGCCTTTCTCACTTTCTCCTCGTCTTCCCACCCCCCCAACCCCCCCTCACGCACAAAAAACAACAGTCCGACGCCCCGCTCGACGTCCAAGAAGACCTCGAGCGCGACATGGTCGACGAAGAGGAAGGCAAGACCGCGCCCGAGCCCGCGGAGGCAGCCGCCGCCGCCCCGGCCGCCGCCCCGGCCGAAGCGGCCGAAGCAGCAGCGGAGACCGAGGGCGACGTCGAGGCCGCGACCGGCCGCGCCCCGGCGCAGCGCATCGACGACCGCCGCGTCGCAGCGCACAACAACAACAACAACAATCGCGTCGGCGTCGGCATCGCCCTCGGAGGAGGCGGCGAGGAGCTGAGAGTCCACGGCAGGGGCGAGCTCCCTCCGAGGGCCTTTGCCGCGCTCACTCAGTCGAAGTGCGCAAGGCGCACGGAGAAGGGGCCGCGTCCAAGCACTCCCCGCTGGCCTCGAAGCAGCCCCCCGTGGTCGAAGTCGGGATGCAGAATAAGCAGGTGAGAAGAAGAATCAAAGATAGAAGAAAATATAAAAAAGGAGAATGGAAAACCCCGTCGTTCCTCACCCGGGACTAAAAACCCTCTTCCCTCCTCGCTCTCCCTCTCTCTCCTTCCGAAACCCAAAAAAAACAGATGGAATCGCGCCGCGCGCACGCTGGCGTGCTGCAGGGACGCAAGGGCACCTGATAGCAAAAAATAAAGGCTTGAAAGCTTCGCCTTTCGGGTTTAAGCTTTTCTCCCGTTTTCTTCAGCCCTTGCCTCCCCGCTTTTTGTCTTTTGTCCCCGCACGCATTTCTGAGTTAGTTAGACACAGAGAGAGAAAGAAAGATGCGTTTGAGTTTTGTTTGTTTGGAATTTGCATTTGTGTAAATGGGGAAAAAGAAGCAAAGAAAGGAAAAAAGTGCGTTTTTTTTTAAACAAGAAACATGTTCAGACTCTCTCTCAACGAGCTAACCTCCTCCTCCGTTGTTCCCGCGCAGCGCAGAGACCAGCACCTCCCCCAGAACGCTCATGTCCCCCCCAGAAGAGGCCATCGAGGCCAGCAGAAGCGGGACGCGAGAGGCCGCTGCGCGAGAGATCGCGGAGACGACGCTGCCGCCGGAGTTCAGCACCGCCACCGCGAGCGCGGCGGGCTCGCCGTCGGCGAGGGCGAGCGGCGGGAGCAGCCGCAGGCTCTCGTCGCCGTCGTCGTCGTCGTCGGCGGCGGCGCTGAGGTCTTCTTCTCCGCGGACCTCGACGTCAAACACTGCGGAGCCTCCCGCCGCGCGAAGGGACTCGAGGTCGGCCACGGACAGGGCGGCGTTCGTCGCGGCGGCGGAGCCGGGGACTGGCGCGGCGGAGGGCGCGACGGCAGCGGCGGCGGCGACAGCCGCGGCGACGGCCGCGGGCGCCAGGGCCGGGTCGCGAGCCGCCGCCCTGCTCAGCCTCGAGCGCAGCGCCTGCAAGTCGGCGTCGATCCCGCGCGGGAGGTGGACGGGGGCGGCAGAAAGGGGGGAGGGAATGCCTCCAAAGCTATCGCCGCCGCCGCTCCCTCGCATCGCGCGGAGCAGGAGGTCGTAGCGGGCGCGGCACCTCTGCGCCGAGCGGCGCCGGCCGACGCCCGCGGCGACGGCGACGCCACCGGCCGAGGCCGACGCCGCGCCGGCCGCGAGCAGCGCCGCGGCCCGCCGCCAGGCCGCGGGCTGGTCGAGCTGCTGCTGCTGCTGCTGCGCCGAGGCGGCTGCTGCAGCCGCCGCCTCGATCGAGAGCGCCGCGACGAGCACGGCGTCCTCCGAGGGCTCCCAGGGCACGTGGCGCGGGTCGGCGGGCTGCGGATTCTGAGAGGCATCGGCCGCCGCCGTCGGCGTGCCCGAGAGCGCGCTCCCTCCTCCTGCGACCCCTCCCTGGCTGCTCGCCCTCCTGGCGCGCTTGGCCGCGGAGGCGGTCGCCGCGGAGGGGGTCCCGCCCGCGGAGTCCCCTCCTCCCCCGAAGAGGCCCGCGGCCTCCCTCGCGGCCGCCTTGGCGATCTGCGCCGGCTGCGTCGGCTTGCGCTTGCCCGACCTCGACTTCTTCGCGGCCGGCAGGGGCGCCGGAGGGATGATGCCTCCTGGGACGGCGGCCGCGGCGGCCGCCACGGCCGCCGCGACGAAGGCAGAAGCAGAGGGGGGAGAAGCGATGGGAGCGATAGGGGCGGGAGGGGGAGGGGCGGAGGGAGGAACGGGGATGGGGGAGGCAAGTAGGGGGCCGCTTCCGAGGAACGCGTGGGGAGAGAGCTGCTGCGGCATGTGCTGCTGCTGAATGTGCTGCTGCTGCTGCTGCTGCTGCTGGAGCGGCGGGACCAGTGAGGGCAAGATCGACGCCGCTGCCGCCGCTGCCGAAGGAGCAGCAGAGGGAGAAAGGAAGGCGACCGCCGTCGCCGGCGGCGGCGCCGAGAGGAGCTGCTGCTGCTGCCAGGGCTGCTGAGGCACTGGCGTGGCGGTGGCGGCGGCAGCAGGGGCCGCTCCGAGGACTTCCACCGCAGGCGCCGAGGAGGCCGGGGGGCCCGCACTCGCAGCCCCGGCGGCGGCGGCGGCGGGAAGGGGCGCCGAAGCGGCAGGCGACGGCGACGCGCGCGAAGAAGAGCGGGCAGCAGCCCCGACGCCGCCCTTCCTCTTCGCCGCCCCTGCTCCTCCTCCACCTCCTCCTCCTCCGCCGTTGGCCAGGGCCGCCCCGACAGCGGCCCCGGCCGCGGCCGCTGCCGCGGCGGCGGCGGCAGACACCCGCTGCCTCGAAAACTCCCCGCCGCCGCCGTTGGCCGCCGCCGCCCTCCTCGCGGCCCTGGCCTCCGCCGCCGCCGCGACGGCCGCGGCGGCCGCTGTGGCCTCCCTCGCCCGGGCACGCGCGCCCCGCAGCGCCGCCGCGTACTCGCGCGCCGCGGTCGCCGAGTCCCACGCCGCCGCGAGCGCGGCTTCGGGGTCGGCGTCGGCCTCCTCCTCGGCGCGCCTGCGCTCGCGCTCCAACGCCGCGACGTCCCACTCGGGGATCGAGGCAGAGGTCGCGTTCAAGCCGTCGCCGCCGTCGCCAGCGCCGATCGTCGTCGAGGGCTGGCCCTTCCTGTCGGTCGTGATCGCCGCGGCGGTCGCCTTGCCCGCCCTGGCGGCCGCCTCGGCCTCGGCCTCCGCGGCGGCGGTGGCGGCCGCGGCCGCGTCCGCCGCGGTGGCGCCGGGCGGCGCGTGATCCTCGATGAAGCGCACCGCGTAGCGCTCGACGGGGCGGAGGGCGCCCTCCATCGGCGCGGCGGCGGCGTCGGCAGCGGCCGCGGCGGCGCGCGCGGCGGCGGCCTCGGCAGTCTCCTCGTCTCCCTGGTCCTCCTCGTCGCCGTCGCCTTTGGCGAGGGGGCTCGCGGAGCGATCCCGGTCCGGCGTCGCAGCCCGAGCCCCGGCCTTGGCGGCCCCGAGCGCGGCCCTTCCGACCCCGGCGTCGGCTCCTCCCACGGCAGCGGGGGCGGCGACGCCGGCGAACTCGGCCTCCTCGGCGGCGGCCTCGCGGCGCGCCTCCGCCGCGGCCTCAGCGTCACCCTCGTCGCCCTCCTCGGCCGCGGCGAGGGCGGCGGCGAGCTCCACGGCGTCCGGGGAGACCTCTCGGGTCTCTGCGGCGTCCGGAGGAAGAGGAGCGGCAGCAGCAGCAGCGTCGCCGTCGCCGCCGCCCTCCCTCCTCCCCTTGCCGGCAGAAGCGGCGGCGGCCGGCGAAGCGGCGGCGACGACCCCCGCCTGCCCCAGGATCTCCCTCGGGTTGAACCTGGCCACGTTCGCCGCGGCCAGGCCCCGCGAGTCGAACCCGCCCGACTGGATCGCGAGGTGGTCGAGCCTGCGCTTCTCGTCCGACTTGGCGAGGATGTTCTCCTCGACGGTGTGCTCCGACACCAGCCGGTAGATGTGGACGGGCCTCGTCTGCCCGATGCGGTGCGCGCGGTCCTGCGCCTGCGCGTCCATCGCCGGGTTCCAGTCGGCGTCGTAGAAGATGACGGTGTCCGCGCCGGTCAGGTTCATGCCGACCCCGCCCGACCGCGTCGACAGGATGAACGCGAAGATGCGCTCGTCGGCGTTGAAGCGCTGCATCGCGACCTGCCGCGCCTCGGGCTTGGTCGCGCCGTCGAGCCGCAGGTAGCTGTGGCCGTGCAGGGCCAAAAACCGCTCCAGCACGTCGAGCACGCGCGCCATCTGCGTGAAGATGAGGCAGCGGTGGCCGCCCCTCTTGAGCTCGCGGAGCAGCGGGTCGAGGGCGCGCAGCTTGCCACAGTCGTACTGCAGCAGGCGGCGGTCGGGGAACGAGAGCGCGAGGCGCTGGGAGGGCACGTGGAGCCTGGCCAGGGCCGCGCGGAGGCGGTCGGAGGGCGAGGGCGCGGGGGCGAAGCGGGGCGGGGGGAGCGCGGGGGCGAGGGCGAGCGCGGGGAGGGCGGGGCGAGGGGCCGCGGTGGGGGCCGCGGCGGGGGCGGGCGAGACCAGCGGCCCCGCGCCGCCGGCGCCGCCGCCCCTCCCGCTCGCAGCGGCGGCGGAGATCAGCTCGGGCGCCGGCGCCCGCGCCCTCGGGATCACGAAGACGAACCTCTGCAGCGTCTCCTCGAGCTCCTCGGCGCGCTGCTCGGGGGTCTTGACGGCGTCGAGCAGGAACGAGGCCGGGAGCGCCGCGCGCGGGCAGGAGTGGAGCGTCGGCCTCGCCGTCGCGGCGCCGTCGCCGGCGCCTCGAGGCGGCTCCCCTTCTCGCTGCCTTCGCGCGGCGTCTGCGGCGTCGAGGCGGGGAGAGAACACGGCGCGGGCCCACGCGCTCTCCACGTCCCTCTCGCCGGTCACAACGACCCCCGTGCGCGCCCCGGCGAGCTCCGCGGCGTCCCTGGGGTACCATCGCAGCGTCAGCGCCTCGACGACGTCCGAGCCGTAGAGCGGCTCGCAGAGCGCGGCGCAGCGCGCGGCCGAGAGCGCGCCCGCGAGGGCGCTGGCGCTCGCCGCCTCGGCCGCAAGGCGCGCCCGCGCCGGGGCCGCGGCCGTCGCCGCCGCCCGCCTCGCCTCCGGGGAGCAGGAAGAGAGGGCAGGCTCATCGCCGTCGCCCTCGTCGTCGGCGTCCTCAAACTGCTCGTCGGCGAACTCGGCCGCGCCGGCGAGGCAGCGGGCCTCGACCTCCCCGGCCGCGACCGCGCCGCCGCGCTCCTCCCCGAGCCAGCGGGAGGCCCACGACGGCATCGCCTCGGCCGCCGCGGGGGCCAGCCCGGCGGCGACGAGGTCGAGGGGCGGGGCCTCCGAGGTCGAGCGGGACCACAGCAGCGGGAGCGGCGGGGGGCAGGGCGGGCGGGGGGCCGCGCCGGCGCGGCAGGCGACGTCGCGCGCCGCGACGGCGCCGTCGCTCCCTGCCCAGAAAAAGCCCCCCCCGCCCCCCGCGCCCGCGCCCCCACCCCCGCCGACCCACGCCGCGGCCCTGGGGACGCACGCCCCCGCGACCGCGACCGCGACGCCGGGCATCTCCAGCCTCGCCGCGGGCCAGTCGAGCGGCGACGCCACGCCGCGGGCCTCGAAGAGGTCCGGGTGGTTGCAGACCTTGCGCAGCTGCATCAGCACGTTGACGGCGCCGAGGAAGCCGCCGCCCGTCAGCGCGCCCGCGGCCTCGGAGCTCGCGAGGTAGTCCTCGTAGAGGGCGCGCTGCCTGCGAGACAGCGCGACGCGGACGACGTGCTCGTGCTTCGGCGGCAGGCCCTTCTCGACGTCGGCCTTGAGGCGGCGCAGCAGGAACGGGCGCAGCACCGAGTGCAGCCTCCCGACCAGGGCCCGGTGCGCGGCGACGGCCGGGTCGCCCTCCTGGGTGCTGCTCCCCGTGCCCGCCTCGACGGCGGCCCCGAGGGGCTGGCTGAACCAGTCCTTGAAGGCGGCGTGGCTCGCGAACACGTGCGGCATCAGGAAGTGGAGGAGCGACCACAGCTCCATGAGGTCGTTCTGCAGGGGCGTCCCCGTGAGCAGCAGCCGGCGCTTGGCGCGGAACCGCAGCAGCGTCTGCCAGCGCTGCGACCGCCAGTTCTTGATCATGTGCGCCTCGTCCAGGATCAGGTACTGCCAGCGCTTGCGCCTGAAGACCTTGGCGTCGGCGAGCGCGACGGCGTACGAGGTCACGCACGCGTGGAACGCGTTCGGCTTCGACCAGCCCTGCCGCTTGGCGCGCCGCTCGCGCGCGGACCCGTAGTAGCAGAGCAGCTTGAACGCGGGGCACCACCGCTTGAACTCCATCTCCCAGTTGAGCATCACCGACGTCGGCACGACGATGAGGTGCGGGCCCCAGGCCCCCCTGGCGCAGGCGTGGTGCGCCAGGAGCGCGATGGTCTGGATGGTCTTCCCGAGGCCCATCTCGTCGGCGAGGATGCCGTTGACGCCGCGGTCGCCCAGCGCGGCAAGCCAGTCGAGGCCGGCGCGCTGGTAGTCGCGGAGCTGGTGCTTGAGCAGGAAGGGGAGCGGGACGCGGGGCTGCTGGCCCTGGCCGCCAGAGAGGGTGCCGATGCTGGGGGGGAGGAGGGCTGCTGCTGCTGCTGCTGCTCCGGAAGCGGTGCCCGCGGGAGTTGGGGAGTCGCCGCCGGCAGAAGGAGCTGTCGCCGCGCCGGCGGCGGCGGCCGCGGCGTCCGGGGTCGAGGCGAGCTCTCGCGCCCACGCGCCGACTTCTTCTTCTTCCTCCTCTTCCTCCTCCTCCTCCTCCTCTTCTTCCTCGGCTTCTCTGTTCTGTTCCGTCGCTGTCGTCGCAGCAGCAGCAGCAGGCTCCTCTTCCTCTGCAGCAGCAGTTGCGGCGTTCCCAGAGACATAGCCGTAGCGAGCGAGGAGCGCCTCGAGGGGCAGCTCGGCCTCCGCGGCGAGCTCCGCCGCCTCGGCCGCCGCAGCCGCAGCGGCGCCTCCGCCTCCTGCTCCTCCTCCCTGGGCTGCCGCCTCCGCCGCAGCGAGGCGCTCCTCCTCCTCGAGCGTGGCTTCCTCGTCCTCTTCGTCCGAGGAGGGAGCGAAGTCTCCGTCTCCCTCCTCGTCGGCGGTGGCAGGAGAGGGGAGAGCGGCGGCGGCGGCACCGGAGGACGAGGGGCCCCCGCCGTCTCGCATCAGCTCTGCGAGCGCCGACGTGGGGCGAGGGGGAGGAGCGGCGGCAGCAGCGGGAGCAGCAGGAGCAGCGTCGTCGACCTCCATCTCCTCTCCTTCTTCTTCCTCTTCTACGCCTCCAGCGTTCGCGTTCGCAGCTTGCTCGGCCTCGGCGCCGGTCACGTAGCCATAGCGCGCCAGGAGCGCCTCCAGCGGCAAATCCGCCTCCTCGGCGAGCTCGGCCGCCTCGGCCTCGGCCGCGGCCTTGGCGTCGCGGCCCGAGCCGGCGGCCTCGAGCGCCGCGAGGTGCTCCTCTTCTTCGAGCGTGGCCTCATCGTCGGCCTCCGCTGCTGCGCCGGAGCCGGAGGAGGGGCCGCCGCCAGCGGCGTCGTTGCGAGGAGAGATCACGAAATCCTCGTCGTCGGCGTCGTCAGCGTCGGCTCCCCGGGCGCTCGTCGTCGCCGCCGACGGCGCCGCTCCAACGGCAGCAGCGGTCGCCATGGAGGAGGGCCCCGGGGTCGGGGGAAGCTCCCCGACGGCGGTCGTCGTCGTCGTCGCCGCCGCGGGGAGCGGAAGAGGAGCAGCGGCAGCAGCGTCGGCGGCGGCGGCAGCAGGAGCCAGAGAGGCGAGCTGCCCTTCTCCGCTCTCTCGCCTTCCTGCTCCACCTAGCCGCTGCGCGAGCAGCGAGCTGTACCGCTGCGTCTGGCCAACGACGAAGTCGAGCTGCCTGTCCAGCGCCCCCTTCCTCGCCGCCGCGGCCGCGGCCCTCGCCTTCCACCCGACCAGCCGCGCGGCCTTCTCCCAGAACTTGCCCACCTCGCGCGCGATCCAGCCGGCGCGCCTCTTCCTCGAAAGCGCCTCCTCCCTCACGGCCGCGAGCGCGCGCGACTCGACGTCTTTCCCCGACTTGGCGCACGCGCGCGCGAACCGCCGAGCCTGCTGCTGCTTCCACCGCCGCTCCTTGGCGAACTCCTTGGCCAGCCAGGCAGCCTCCTGGAGCACGTGGTCCCAGTGGCCCTTCGGGCGAGGGGGCTCCGCGGCCGGGGGGGCGGCGGCGGCGTCGCGGGCCGCCGCGAGCGCGGCCGCCCTCTCGAGCGCCGCCTCGTCGCGCTCCCAGGCCTCGGAAGCTGCGTAGAAGTCGCCGTCGATCGAATAGGTGGCGATGGTATCTGTTGTCGCCTGATGGAGGAGCGCCGGGAGGGAGAGCTGCGGGAGAGGGGAGAGGGCGAGCGGAAGGAGGGGAGCGGCCGTCGCCGTCGGTGGCGGCGCCGCTGCTGCTGTTGCCGCCTCCGCGGCGGCTTCCTTGGCGTCGACCTCCATCGCGTCTTCCTCCCTCGGCGCCTCCGGCTGTTGCTCCTGCTTTTGCTGCTGCTTCTTTTGCTGCTGCTGCAGCTGCTGCTGCTGCTCGGCCTTGGCCGCCGAGCGGGGCGTGCCCGAGCTGCGCGCAGCAGCCGCAGGAACAGAAGGCTGCTGCTTTTCCTGTTGCTGCCTCGGAGCAGAGGCCGAGCCGGGCCTCCCGCGAGAGGTGGAGCGCGCCCGAGGGGTCGACTCGCGCTTCTCCTGCGACTGCTGCCGCTGCTGCCTGGCGCGAGGGGTCCGCTGCTGCTGAGCAGGCGCGCCTGTTGAGTTTTGGGGTTTCGGAAGAGAGAGAGAGAGAGAGAGGGAGAGAGGGTGAGGTCGTCGTCGCTGCCGCGTTGGATCGATGCTTCAGTCTCTTTCCTTCTTTCTTTCTTTCCTCTACCAGTCTCCTCTCTTTCTCTTCTCTCTTACCCGTGCTACCTTCGCCACCAGGATTGGACAGCCTCGTGGCGCGTCGCTCGCCAGAAGAGGGGACCGTCGCTGCGGCAGCACTGGCGGCATCGCTGCCGAGCCCGCCGCTGACGCTCTGCGTTCGGCGGCCTCCTCCTCCAGCCGCAGGATTGTTGATGGTGCCTCCTCTCCCTCCTCCCGCTGCTCCGCCGCCGTTCCTCGTGGACCTCGCAGGAGCTTCGGACGCGTCGCCTCCGTCGCGAGACTGTAAGAGGAGAGTTAATGTGTGCAAATAGAAAAGCGTTAGAAAAAGAGAGGAAAAAAGAGAGACAGGGCACGCATTTCGTCCGAGCATCAAAAAGGGGAATGGTCAAAACGAGAAACTTACCTGCGACCTCCTGGAAGAGACCATCGCGTTCTAATTCTAACTAGACCCGCGCCAGGGGCAAGAAGAGGAAATTAGGCGCGCATAGAGAAAGGAAACGTCGGGAAAGAGCGGGCGGAGGGGAGCCTATTCCGGGGGAGAGAAAACTACAGAGAGAGAAAGAGAGAGCTCTTCTCTTCGAACTGCTGCTCTCGAGCGAATTCGGAAAAATGATATTTGAGTTTGACGACGCTGGAAAAAACTCGTCTCGTTTCACCAGAAGTTCTGAGAACTAAGGTTTTTTTCCTTCTCCCTTTCGACGAGTGTTTTTCTCTCTCTCCGCAGATTCCAAATCGCCACGTCCGTCGCAAACAGGCACGCACAAACACACACTTAATCCAAATCCATGCTCGCCGTCCGCAGGGGCGCGGCCCTCGCTGCGCGGCGGAGCGGCAGCAGCCGCGTGAGCGTCACCGCTGCCGTCAATGTCGCATCGGTCTTCTCCTCGGCTCGCTCCTCGGCGCGGGCGATGCCGCTGTTCTCCAACGTCGCCAGGCGCTCGCGCTGCGATGCCACAGTCCCTTCCGCAGCAGCGCAGCAGGTAAAGCGAGAAGCAAAGAGAGCGCGCGAGAGAGGGAGTGAACGAGAAGTAGAGTTCCGCATTTGCGACTTTGCCGACGGCTTTGGCCACGGCGGCGCTCGCCTTTCAAATGTTGGCGAAACCTCTTTTCCTCCGGCCCCTTCTCTCACCCCCCTCACCCCCGCCCCCAACTCTCTCCCTATCTTTCATGCACAAACCAAAAGCAGCAGGAGCAGCATCGCAAGGCTGCAGCTGCGGGTCCCCCTTCGAAGGAAAGCAGCACCTCCGCCCAGCAGATGATCGACACCTCCCCCCCCCGGGGCACCCGGGACTTCCCGCCTCCCGACCTCCGCGCCCGCGACTGGCTCTTTGAAAACTTCGCCGCCGTCTCGCGCTCGCACGGGTTCGAGCGCTTCGAGACGCCCGTGCTCGAGGCCGAGGCGCTCTTCACGCGGAAGGCGGGAGAGGAGATCGCGGGCCAGCTTTACAACTTCGAGGACAAGGGCGGCCGGCGCGTCGCGCTGCGCCCGGAGCTGACGCCCTCGCTCGCGCGTCTGGTGCTCTCGCAGGGCAAGAGCCTGCCGCTCCCGGCCAAGTGGTTCACGGTGGGCCAGTGCTGGCGGTACGAGCGGACGACGAGAGGGAGGAGGAGGGAGCACTACCAGTGGAACATGGATATCGTCGGGGTCGAGGGGGTCGAGGTGAGAGAGGCGGGGTCTCTTTCTTTTTCTTCCTCTTTTTTTTCTTTTCGTTCCTCTCGGTCCCCCCCTTTTTTTTCCCTCTCAAAAAAAAAACTAAAAACTAAAAAAAAACATTCTCAAGGCCGAGGCAGAGCTCCTCGCCGCTGTCGTCGCCTTTTTCGAGCGCGTGGGACTCACCTCCGCCGACGTCGTCCTGCGGGTCTCGTCGCGGCGGGTGCTGCAGGGCGCGATGGAGGCCGCCGGCGTGAAAGAGGACGCCTTTGCTCGAGCCTGCGTCGCGATCGACAAGCTCGACAAAATCCCCGAGGAGAAAGTGCGGGAAGAGCTCGCAGAGTGCGGCGTGTCGGGCAAGGCCGCGGACGCGGTGCTCGCCGCGACCAAGGTCAAGTCGCTGGACGAGCTCGAGGCGCTGCTGGGAGGAAAGGGGGGCGGGCAGAAGGAGGGAGGCGGGCAGGAGGAGGGCGGCGAGGAGGCTCCCCCTCCTCGCCACCCCGCGGTCGCGGAGCTCCGCCGCCTCTGGGAGCTCGCCGCCGCGTACGGCGTCGCGGAGTGGCTCGAGCTCGACACCGGGGTGGTCCGGGGCCTCGCCTACTACACGGGCGTCGTCTTCGAGGGCAGGGACAGGAAGGGCGAGCTGCGGGCGATTTGCGGCGGGGGCAGGTACGACGGGCTGCTCTCGACGCTGGGGGCCAAGGGAGAGGCCGCGGCGCCGTGCGCGGGCTTCGGGTTCGGGGACTGCGTCATCATGGAGCTGCTGAGGGACCGCGGGCTGGTCCCGGAGGAGGCGACGAGGCACCGCGTCGACGACTTGGTCGTGGCCCTGGAGCCCGGGCTGCACGCCGAGGCGGCCAGGCTCGCCGCCAGGCTCCGAAAGAGGAGGGATGCCTCCTCGTCTGCCGCCTCTCCTCCCGCCTCCTCTGCCTCGAGCGCCCCGGAGGGGAGGGTCGTCGACCTCGTGCTGGAGCAGGGGCGGAGGATGAAGTGGGTCTTCAAGCACGCCGAGCGCGTCGGGGCCAGGAAGCTGTACCTCCTCGGCAAGCGCGAGTGGGAGGCCGGGGGCGGCCCGTTTGTGCGCGTCAAGGACCTGGAGACGAGGGAGGAGGGGGACGTGAAGGTGGAGGACGTGTGAAGGAGTCGGGGGGCTTTCTTTGGACCCTGTCTTTCAAACGTGTGATCGGAAAAAGGCGAGAGGGAGACGCTGTCGAGGTCGAGGTCGAGGTCGGGTTTTTTCCTCTTTTTCTCATCGTTTTGCGAGAGAGAGAGAGAAGAGGCGCGCCAATCGAAGAGAAGAACGTGAGCTTCTCACTCCCACTTCTTTTCTTCCTCTCTTTCTCTCGTCCAACGTTCCCTCCCTTCCCTCTCTCTGCGCTCTCTGTGCGTCCGCACGCGTGCGTTGTGAATGCGCGTACGCACGAGGCGCGCCGGAGCAGGCGGCGGCGGCTCCAGCACCAACAGCAGCGCCCGGGCATCGAGCGACGACGGCATCGAAGACCAGCAGGTTTACTCAAAGACCGGAGGCAAGAAGCAGAAGGGGGGCTCGTCCAGGGCCGCGCTCCTCCTCGCGGCCGTCGCTTTCGCTTCGGGTCTCGCGGCCCTAGCGATCAAGGCGAGAATTGGAAGGAGGAGGGAGAGAGGGAGAAACGGGACAGGCTGAAATTGCCTCTTCTCTTTCCGTTTGCTCGCTCTTGTTTCAATTTTTTTTCTTCGTTTGCTGCCGCCGCTGCCGGCCTTTTTCTTCCTTCTTCTCAACCTCGAAAACCACTTTCTCCACCCCCCCCCCCAAAAAAAAACACATCGTCTCAGGTCGACCTCCCGCAGCCGCTCTCGGCCAAGCTCCACCAGCCCCTCTTTCGTGCCGCCTGGAGGGACCTTCGAGGAAGCATGGTCGATCTGCTGTCGTCGCAGCAGCAGGGCAGCAAAGGAGCAGGGAGCGGGAGGAAGAGCCCCCACGAGATTGACGTCGAGGCGTCGCGGCCGCTCTTCGACTGGGGGGTCGCCTCGTCGGCTTACCAGATCGAGGGCGCCTGGAACCTCGACGGGAAGGGCCCATCTATCTGGGACGCGTTCTCGCACACGCCGGGCAAGGTGATAGGAAGGAAGGAAGGAGCTCTGGAGAGAGAGAGAGAGAGAGAGAGAGAGAGAGAGAGAGGAAGGAAAAATGAGAGAAAAATCTCTCATCCCGGAACAATCCCAAAAATCTCAACAACAAAAAAAAAGGTCCACAACAACGAGACGGGCGACGTCGCGTGCGTTTTCTACCACCTCTACTCGAAGGACATCGCGATGATGAAGTCGCTCGGGGCCAAGTCGTTCCGCTTCTCGCTGTCCTGGTCGCGCCTGCTGCCCGAGGGCCGCGGCAGGGTCAACGAGGAGGGGTTTCGGTTCTACGAGAGAGTGCTCGACGCTTTGGACGAGGCGGGGATCGAGCCGCACGTGACCCTGTACCACTGGTGAGAGAAAGAGAGAGAGAGAGAGAGAGAGAGAGAGAGAGAGAGAGAGAGAGAGAGAGAGAGTGGCCGGAAAGCGCGCGGCCTTTTGCCTTTGTTCTGTCCCTGATGACCTGCCATCTCGACGGGGGGGGGAAAAACGTCAAATCTCGCAGGGACCTCCCCCAGGCCCTCCAGGAAGAGTACCAGGGCTGGCTCTCCCCGCAATCGGTCGCGGACTTCGAGGCGTACGCCTCGCTGGTCTTCGAGAGGCTCGGGAAGAGGGTGAGGCACTGGTCGACCTTCAACGAGCCCTACACTTTTGCGGTGAGTTTTTTTTTTGTTTTTCCTCTTTTTTTTTTTCCAGGGTCGAGGACGGCGAAAAAAACTCGAAGAAGAAAAGAAAAACTCACTTCTTTTTCAACCCCTTCGAAAAAAACGCCCCCCCCCCAGTTCTGCGGCCACGACATCGGCATCCACGCCCCGGGGCGCTGCTCCGACAGGAAAACCTGCGAGTCCGGAGGCGACTCCGACGTCGAGCCCTGGGTCGTCTCGCACCACGTCCTGCTCGCGCACTCCAGGGCCGTCGCCGCGTTCCGGGCGCTGTTCCCCAAGGGCGACGACGGAAAGCAGGAACGCTTCATCGGCATCAACCTCAACTCGGAGTGGGCCGAGCCGCTCGACGCCTCGGACCCCAAGGACGCCTCCGCGGCGGGGAGGTACCTCGACGCGCAGCTCGGGCTCTACGCCCAGCCCATCTTCGGCGGCGTCTCCGGGAAAGGGGACTACCCGGACTCGCTCAAGGAGCTGGTGCCGGCGCTCCCAAAGTTCACTGGCGAGGAGAAAAAGGCGCTGCTGGGCTCCGCCGACTACTTCCTCCTCAACCACTACACCAGCCGCTGGGTGCAGGACTCGCCCGGGGAGAAACCCGTTAACGCCAAGGCGCTGACGCACCGTCCTGGAGGGGCCTCTGGGATCGCGATCGGGCCGCAGGCGGCGAGCTTTTGGCTCTTCAGCGTGCCTTGGGGGTGAGTTTCTAAAGTCTTGAGTTTCGAAGAGTTTTTTTTTAGGTTTTGAGGTTTTTTCCCCTCCACGAAAGAAAACTTTTCAAACTCTCTCTCTCTCTCTCTCTCTCTCTCTCTCTCTCTCTCTCTCTCACTCACACAGAACTCTAAAAAAACACACACACACACACACAAAAAAAAAAAAAAAAACGGTCACAGACACACAC